>Ga0157369_10002390_pt1 | contig 22542 bp, 19 predicted proteins | sample C25metaG_FD_113461 | JGI IMG/M metagenome (GOLD analysis project Ga0157369, IMG submission 113461) | Corn rhizosphere microbial communities from Kellogg Biological Station, Michigan, USA - C2-5 metaG | ecosystem: Host-associated > Plants > Roots > Rhizosphere > Soil | place: USA: Michigan... | reverse complement strand
TCGCGGGCGTGTGGCTCCCGGCGAGGTGGCAGCAGTGATCGGATGCGGCGGCGTCGGCCTGGGCGCGGTGGCGGGGTGCGCATTCCGCGGAGCCACGGTGATCGCGGCGGATGTGGACGACCACAAGCTGGCTACCGCAAAGATGGCAGGCGCCACGCACACGGTGAACACGAACACCTCGGATCTGCACGCGCGGCTTGCCGATCTGACCGAGGGCCGCGGGCCGGATGTGGTGATCGAAGCCATTGGGTTGCCGCAAACGTTTCGCGCGGCGGTGGAAGAAGTGGCGTTCACCGGCCGCGTGGTCTACATCGGCTATGCGAAGGAGCACGTTGCCTACGACACCAAGCTGTTTGTGCAGAAGGAGCTCGACATCATGGGTTCGCGCAACGCGCAGCCCGAAGATTTTCGCGACGTGATCCGCATGCTGGAAGCGAAACGGTTCCCGGTGCGCGAAGCCGTAACGCACAGAGTGAGCATGGCGGAGGTGCCGGAGGTCCTTGCGGCCTGGGATCGGGAGCCGGCGAAGTTTGGCAAGATCATGGTGGAAGTGGCGTGAAACGAGAAGGACCAGGGACCAGGCTTGTCGATGGCAACGCGCAGATCAACCGTTCGGTGCCCACTGACTAAATCCTTATATTCGTTCGCCGCTCTGAGGTCCTCGTTGCCTGAACCGGCCGGGGAATCCGGCATCACTTAATCAAACGACAGTGACTCACGCAACTGGTCCCTTGGTTCTCGCTCAACCTTCCGGTTCCTGGTCCCTTTTCGTCCTGCCTGCGTCTAACAAACAGTGCGCTATACTTTAGTGCAAGGCTGCTGTGCTGGACGTGTCTTCCGCCGTCGGCCACCTGCCGCCGGAGGTTCCTTCCGCTTATGACTCCCCGCGCCCGCCGGGCACTCTTCGCCACCATACTGTTTTTCGCCGTCTGCGGCGTCGCTGGCACCATCCTGCAGCGTAATGTCGGGGCGCAGTCCTCTGAGGACGAGAGCCAGATCCGCGACAACCTCAAACAGTTCACCAACGTGTACGCGCTGGTCGAGCAGAACTATGCCGAGCCCATCACCGGCGACAAGATCGACGGAGCCATCTACGACGGGGCCATCCCCGGCATGCTGCGCACCCTCGATCCGCACTCCAACTTCTACGATCCTAAGGCTTACGCCAAGATGCGCGAAGATCAGCGCGGCCACTATTACGGCGTCGGCATGGTCATCCAGCAGCAGAAAGATAAGATCTACGTCATCACGCCCTACGAGGGGACGCCCAGTTTCCGCGCCGGCATCCGCCCGGGCGACGTCATTTCCGCCGTCGACGGCAAGCCGGTGCAGACCGACGGCAACAATCCTGACGCGCTGAACACATCGGACGCGGTCGCCAAGGCACTCAAGGGTCCCAAGGGCACGCACGTGCAAGTCACCATGGCGCGCGAAGGCCAGGCCAAGCCGCTCACCTTCGACCTGGTCCGCGATGAAATCCCGCACCCGTCAGTCGACCTTAAATATGAGATCCGGCCCGGCGTGGGCTACATCCACCTCACCCAGTTCCAGGAAACCACCGCTCAGGAAGTGATTGACGCCGTCAACTCGTTTGGCAATATCAAGGGACTCGTGTTCGACCTCCGCGGCAACCCCGGCGGATTGCTGAGCCAGGCAGTCGAAGTCTGCGACCATCTGCTGAGTAAGGGCCAGACCATCGTCTCCCAACGCGGCCGCGCTTATCCCGACCAGAACTACACTGCCACCCACGGCAACGACGGCAAGACGTTCCCCATCGTGGTGCTGGTGAACCGCAACACCGCCTCGGCTGCCGAAATCGTCTCCGGCGCACTTCAGGATCACGATCGCGCTTTGATTGTCGGCGAAACCACCTTCGGCAAGGGCCTCGTCCAGACCGTCTATAACCTCAGCGAGAACACAGGCCTGGCGCTCACCACGTATCACTACTACACGCCGTCCGGACGTCTCATCCAGCGCAACTACAGCGGCGTTTCGCTCTACGACTACTATTACAACCACGCCGGCGCCGAGCCCGCCGACAAGAGCAACCGCGAAGTGAAAACCACCGACTCCGGCCGCACGGTTTACGGCGGCGGTGGCATCACTCCAGACGAGAAGATCGACATGCCCAAGCCTAATCGCTTCCAGGATGAGGTTGGCTATCGCTACATCTTCTTCCACTTCGCCCCGCACTACCTGGCCAACCGCACCATCGACCGGAACTTCCAGGTGGACGACGCGGTGATCAATGAATTCAAGCAGTTCCTGACCGACCAGAGCGTGCCCTTCACCGAGAAGGACGTGGCCGACAACCTCGATTGGCTCAAGATCAACATCAAGGAAGCGCTGATCGCCAGCCAGTTCGGCCAGCTCCAGGGGCTGCGCGTCCACGCTGACTGGGATCCCGAAATCCAGAAGGCGCTGACCTTCCTCCCCGAAGCCCAGGCCCTCGAAGATCACGCCCACAAAGTGCTGGCTGAGAAGGAACAGGCTCACGAAGGCGCGCAGGGATCAGCCGCCGCCCAGCAGCAGTAAGCTTTAGCGAACGACTCCCTAAACGGACAGGCCTGGTGCCTGTCCGTTTTGTTTGCTTCCTCGTGTCTGGGAAAACAGACCGTCATCCATTTTTCAAACCGGACCGATGTGATCGGTTATCGTGATTCCATGGTCCGCGTTTCCATCTACTACCCTTCGAAGCCCGGTGCGCGCTTCGACGTCGACTACTACCTCAACACTCACATGCCTCTCGCCATCGGCTCCCTTGGGCCTGCCATCAAGGCCGTCTCTGTGGACATTGGCATGATCGGTGGCACTCGAGGCGAACTGCCACCCTTCACCGCCATCTGCCATTTCACCTGTGAAACGGCGGAGGCCTTTACCACTGCCTTCCTCCCCAACGCCGACCTGCTGCAGGGCGACATCCCCAACTTCACTGATATCGCTCCGGTCATCCAGGTAAGCGAAATCCGCCTCTCGCAATAGCTTCCGGCGGTTTGTCCAGGCTCGGCGCTTTCTCTATGCTCAGAGCCCGGCCGTGTTCCAACGCTGCCCAGGCAAATGCCGCCGGGATTGCTTTCGCGTTGCCAATCCAGCACATCGCGCCCGGCCCTGCATCCAAATCCGCGGGAGGGGCCCTCATGCCCATCGTTACGGACGCGTCCGCTCGCGATCACCTCGTTGTTCGCGCCACGGGCAAGCTTGTAAAGGAAGACTACGCCGGATTTGTTCCCGCCTTTGAACAGGCAATGAAAGAGCGCGGCAAACTGCGCGTGCTGTTCGACACAACCGAATTCACGGGCTGGGACACCGGCGCCCTGTGGCAGGAGATCAAATTTGACGTCAAGCATTTCTCCGACATCGAGCGCCTCGCCATGGTCGGCGCGCAGAAATGGCAGCAGACCCTGGAAAAAATCGCAAGGCCTCTTACTCGCGCCGAGATGCGTTACTTCGATGCATCGGAGATCGACGCCGCCCGCGCCTGGCTCGTCCGTCCCTGAAATTCGCCGCGGGCGGTCGCGACTTCGGCGTGCCCGCTCAGAGCCGCCCGCGGTTCCCGATCCGGGAACGACGCGCCTTGGGTGCCAACCATCACAGACCCCTCACCGCGGATAGCCGCAAGCTAGGGCATACACGAGGTGTGTCATGCCGGCCGTCGCGTCTGAGCACGAACTGCTTGTCGAGAATCTTCGCACCGCTTTCGAGAACGAAAGCACCGCCCGGGCCCGCTACACCGCGTTTGCCGATGCTGCCGATAGCGAGGGCTGGCATGGCATCGCCAGCCTGTTTCGCGCGGCCGCATGTTCTGAGGGCGTTCACGCGGCAAATCACGGCCGCATCCTCCACCAGATCGGCGGATCCACTGAATTCACTCCGCCGGCAGCAGAGATCCGGGCCACTATGGAAAACGTGCGTGCCGCTCTTGCGGGCGAGCTGGTTGAAGTCGACACCATGTACCCGGCGTTTCTGGCCCAGGCCCGCGAAGCACGCGACGTAGCAGTCGTCCGCACCTTCACCTGGGCGCTGGCCGCAGAAAAGACACACGCCCGGCTGTTCAACGAGGCCCTCGCCCTGCTCGAACTTGATCTGGAAGATTCCTGGGCCACCATGGTCCGCGACTTCTTGGTCTGCCCGGTCTGCGGCTATACCTCGGAGAACCCGTACGAAGCCGAAACCTGCCCCGTATGCTACTGCGCCTGGGCGCGTTTCGAATCCTGCCACTGATCCGGCGGCCTCATCGCTGGCTCGCTTCGCCCGCCGCCACTCGCTGGTTGAACTCCGCCGACTTGCCGCGCGGCACGCTGAGCGATTGCCAATCCGCGCCAGCCGCATGCTTTGCCAGCAGCACGATCTGCCCCACGTGATATGCGTAGTGCGCCACCTGCCGGTTGATGGCCTGCATCACCGAATGCGCCTCACCGCGGATCGTCACCGTGCGTTCCAAGTCCTCGTCGGTCAGCGGCTCCAGCGCCCCGAACACGATGGCCCAGCCGCCTTCCCATTGCGCCATTAATTCGTCGCGCGTCGCCGCCGCGGCTTCGAACTCGCTGTCGCGGTTGCGGTCCGGCTTTTCGCCGTCGCTGGTCAGAAAATTCGCAAACCGCGAGCGCATGTTGCCCGCCAGATGCTTCACGATGATCGCGATGGAGTTCGCCTCTGCATCGAGCGAAGCAAATAGCTGCTCATCCCCAATCTGCGCCATCGCCCGCTCGCCCAACCGCTTGTAGTGACGAAAGAGCTCGACCGAATCTTCAAGGTATGAAGTGGTGAATTTCAGCGTCATGCGCACATTATGATGGACGCTGGCCGCCGCGGTCCACGGCCGCGGCAGACGCAAGGCCCTGGCGAATCCCTTGGCGGACCCCACATCCGCAGTGCAGAATACTCACATCCGTGAAACGCACGACGGTGTGGCAGCAAAAGCATCCCCGGCATCGCTGCGCCGCCAGGCTGTGGAGATCATCAAGACTGGTAACTTCGGCATCAGCCATTCCGGTTCACAGGGAGTCGCAATGCATTCACCGTGGTTCGGCGAGTTCATGGGCACGCTCGTTCTGGTGCTGTTAGGCAATGGCGTCTGCGCCGGCGTCACACTGCGCAAGTCCTACGCAGCCGACTCCGGCTGGATCGTCATCACCACCGGCTGGGCACTTGGCGTGATGTGCGGAGTGATGGTGGCGCAGGGATTCGGCAGCCACGACGCCGCGCTGAATCCGGCTATCACGCTCGCCGCCGCCATCGTCAGCGGACACTACGCGCAGGTTCCCTTGCTCTGGTCTGCGCAGTTGCTGGGCGGGCTCTGCGGCGCGTCGCTCATGGCGCTGCACTACGGCCCCCACTGGCGCGGCACACCCGACCCAGGCGCGAAGCTCGGCATCTTCTGCACCGGTCCCGCCATCCGCGCACCGTTTTTCAATATCTTCAGTGAAGTGCTCGGAACCGCCATGCTCGTTCTGGTTGCGGGAGCTATCTTCTCGCCCGGCGTGGCGGAAAAGGGCCCCGCCGCCGGCATCGGCCCCTGGCTCGTGGGGAGCCTCGTCTGGGGCATCGGCCTCTCGCTCGGCGGCACCACCGGCTACGCCATCAATCCCGCGCGCGATCTCGGCCCGCGCATCGCCCACGCCATCCTGCCCATTCCCGGGAAAGGCGGTTCCAACTGGAGCTACGCGCCCATACCCATCGTCGGCCCACTCATCGGCGCCGCGCTGGCCGCCCTGCTCGTCCGCTTCGCTCACCCCTGGTGAGGTGCGGCGTGCTCTGTGCACATGAACGTCCATGCTGGCAGGTGAGCTGGTCAGCTCAGGAATGCCAGTTGCCCGCAGCATTGCGGAAGCTTGGGTGGAGACCTGGCCGGAGATCTCTGCTTCTGGAATCGACGTGAGTTCGCCGAGGACGAGTGTCGGAGATGTCAGCGGCATGCTGATCGCCATGATGAAGAAACTGCGGGAGTAAAGACTCAAAGCGCCACTCTGCCGAACTCCTTTTCTCCGGATGTCTGGTCCCGATGCCTTCTGCTGATGCCTGATCCTGGCGCTGATCCTGTATCCCCGGCTCTCTTGGCGTTTACAATGACGTCTATACCCCAGGTGGAGATTGTTGGCCCCCTGCTGTGTGCCTACCTATGACTTTGAATATTCTTCGTATCCCCGCAATGACCGTGCTGAGCGCGGCGCTCCTTGTCACTCCCGCACTGGCGCAAACGGCGTCCCAGGAACCGCCAAGCCCTTATGGCGGCGTCACGGTTGAGGACATCATCGCCCGCATCAACGACCAGATCATCACCCGGTCAGACTACGAACGGGCCATGAAGGAGCTGGACGACGAGGCGCGGCAACACGGCGCGACCATGCAACAGATCTCTGAAGCGCACCGGGACCTTCTGCGGAACCTGATCGACCAGCAACTTTGGCTCTCCAAGGGCAAGGAACTGGGGATCACCGGGGAAACAGACCTGATCAACAGGCTGAACGAGATTCGCAAGCAGTACAACCTGTCGAGCCTGGAAGATCTGGAGAAGGCGGCCAAGGACCAGGGTGTCAGCTACGAAGATTTCAAGGCGAATATCCGCAACCAGATCATCACCCAGCAGGTGATGCGCGACGAGGTGGGGCGGCATATCTCGTTTACGCCGGGCGAAGTGCAGCGGTTCTTCGAGGAGCACAAGCAGCAATACGTGCAGCCGGAGAGTGAACGGCTGAGCGAGATCCTGGTGGCCACGCCCGCCGATGCGACAGATGCCCAGGTGACAGCCGCCCAGGCTAAAGCGGACGACATCGTAGCCAAGCTGAAGGCAGGCGCGGATTTTGCGTCGCTGGCCAAGACCTCGAGTGAGGGGCAGACCGCGGCACAGGGTGGCGACCTTGGGACCTACAAGAAGGGTCAACTGGCCCAGGTTTTCGAAGACGCGACGTTCGGCAAGCCGACCGGCACGGTAACGGAGCCGATCCGCACCAAACAGGGATTCGTGATCTTCAAGGTCATGCAGCACAACGGCGGCGGCATGCCGGAGCTCAAAGACGTCGAGCAGCAGGTGGAGCAGGACTACTACGAATCGAAGATGGAGCCTGCGATCCGCGATTATCTGACGAAGATGCGGGAGGATGCCTACATCGACATCAAGCCCGGCTTTGAGGATACGGGAGCGAGCACGAACAAGCGCGTGAACCCGATTGCGTACTCGGCGTACACACCGCCGCAGCCGAAGAAGAAAAAGAAGGTGGAGCGTACGCGGTTCCGCGAGACGGCGCATTTCCGGTCGAAGACGACGATGCCGGGCGAAGACAAGCCGGCGGCGGCGGATGAGAAAGCGGATAGCACCAAGAAGAGCGACAAGCAGGAAGCGGCCTCGATGAAGCCGGGCAAGAGGGAGAAGATCCGCTTCGGCAAGGCGCCCACAAAGACGCTTCCGGCTGGGCCGACCTCACAAACCGAGGATGCGGGCGCGGGGACGCAGGCGCAGGCTAGCGCCGCAGACAATCCGCTGGAGCAGCAGGCGCCGGAGAAGACGAAGACGCGCTTCAGCGATCGCGCGCGCATTCACAAGGACAAGAAGAAACAGAACAGCGCCGAGAGGCTGAGCTATCCGGCGCAATCACCCACGCTGGCTCCCGATGCCGCGGAAGTGGCCGACCGGCAGACACAGTCGGCAGCTCTGGGTCTGGGTGGGAATACGGCCAAGAACAAGAAGAAGGCCGCGACCACCACGGGTGAGAAGACGCGGTTGAGCGACCGCAACAAGAACCAGACGCCGGAGAGCAAGACTCCGCCAGTTCCGACGCCGATTCCGCAGGTCAAGGGCGCTCCTGCGCCGGGCCAGGCTCCAGCCGAGCCGCCCGCTCAGAACCCGCCCGCGGAAAATCCTCCGGCGCAGCAGCCGCAGCAGTAATTCAGCCACAAGCAGAGAGCCGGCCCCGAACGATGATTCGGGGCCGGCTTGTTTTTGCTGGAAGACGAGTGCCGCTTCCCTGCTCTACTCCTCGTAGCCCTACTCGTCGTAGTGGAGCAGACTGAAGACGTCGTAGCCGGCGAAGCGCTCGCGGCCTTTCAGGAAATCGAGTTCGACGGCAAAGGCGAGGCCGGCGATCTCGCCGCCGAGCTGCGTGACGAGCTTGACGGTGGCGTCCATCGTGCCGCCGGTGGCGAGCAGGTCATCGACGAGGACGACTTTCTGGCCGGGCCGGATGGCGTCGAGGTGGATTTCGAGCGAGTCGGACCCGTACTCCAGATCGTATGTGACCCGGGCAACCGGCGCAGGGAGCTTGCGCGGCTTGCGGACGGGCACGAATCCAGCGTTGAGGCGGTAGGCCAGGGCCGGTCCGAAGATGAATCCGCGGGCCTCGATGCCGAGCACCAGGTCAATCTGTTGGGTCAAATAGTGAGCGGCAAGCGCGTCAATCATCTGCGCAAAGCCGGTCTTGTCTTTGAGCAGGGTGGTGATGTCGTAGAAGAGAATGCCCGGCTTGGGGAAATCGGGCACGGTGCGCACGAGGGCTTTGAGCGAGTCGATGTTCACTGGCGATTGGTTTTCGGGCATGGGGCGATTATACCGGGGCTTTCGGTTCCCGGAGCGGGTCGATGGCTTACCATTTTCCCGGAGGGGAATCACGAAAATGCTGGAGAGGAAAATTTTGCGGGCTATCGTTCCAGCCCTTTGCATCGCTTGTGGAGTCGGATCGCTTCTGTCTGCGCGGGTTGCGCCGGCGCAAACCGAGGTAGAGCGGGCGCGTGTGGCCGCGGAGGTAGCCAAGGTGGCGGGAAAGCTGCCGCCGGCGTCGCAGGAGGCGATCACGCGGCTGACGCTGCTGGGACAATTGCCCGATGGCATCTGGAAGATGCACTCCGGCGATGTGGCGCACGCCGAGGACGCCAACCTCGACGAGAGCGGCTGGGAAGCGATGAAGGTGCCCGGCAAGGCGCCGAACGATTCGGTGTGGTTCCGCCAGACGTATACGGTGCCGGAGACGCTGTATGGCTACGACCTGACCGGCGCGCGCATCTGGTTTCAGTTTCATGCGTACGCCAATGGGCCCATGCCGGAGATCCTCTATTTCAATGGGCGGCGCGTGGCGCTGGGCGATGACCTGGAGCCCGTGGTGCTGTTCGATCACGCCAAGCCAGGCGAGAAAGTCACCGTGGCGGTAAAACTGCTGCACACCGTGGATGAGAAGAACGTTCGCGGGGCGACGATGACAATCGATTTTCCTGAGGGCAGACCGAACCCCGAAGATCTGCGGGTGGAGTTTCTTTCGGCCGCGGTGCTGATTCCCACGCTGGCTAAGGCCGCCGATACCGCGCAGATGGACACTCTGAATGACTCCATCGCAGCGGTGGACCTGAAGGCGCTGGATGCGACGGACCAGGCGAAGTTTGACGCAAGCCTTAAGAGTTCGCAGTCGAAGCTCGAAGCGCTGCTGCCGCTGATGCAGACCATGACATGGCATCTGACGGGCAATTCGCACATCGATGCCGCGTGGCTATGGCCGTGGACCGAAACCGTCGACGTGGTGAAACGCACCTTCGGCACGGCACTGCAACTGATGTACGAGTATCCGCATTACACCTACACGCAATCGGCGGCCGCCTACAACGAGTGGATGGCGGAGAAGTATCCCGACTTGAACGACCAGATCAAGCAGCGCATCAAGGAAGGCCGCTGGGAGATCGTGGGCGGCATGTGGGTCGAACCCGACCTGAACATGCCCGACGGCGAATCGCTGGTGCGGCAGATCCTGGTGGGCAAGCGCTGGTACAAGCAGGCGTACGGCGTCGATGTAAAGATCGGCTGGAATCCGGATTCGTTCGGCTACACGTGGCAGTTGCCGCAGATCTACAAGAAGAGCGGCATGGATTATTTCGTCACGCAGAAAATGACGTGGAACGATACAAACCAGTTGCCGTTCAAGCTGTTCTGGTGGGAGTCGCCGGATGGCTCGAAGGTGCTGACGTACTTCCCGCATGATTACGCGAATGACAACCTGAGCCCGATACGGCTGGCGCATGACACGGTGCAGGCGCGGGATCGCGCGCCGGGCATGACCGACATGATGGATTTGTACGGGATCGGCGACCACGGCGGTGGCCCGACGCGCGCCATTCTCGATCAGGGTGAGCACTGGTCGGAGTCGTCGATGCCGGCCAAGGTGGTGCCGAACATGCCGTTCGGGACAGCGTTTGACTATTTCGACCACGTTGAGGGCAAGGTTGCGCCCCAGGGCCGCACATGGGATTACCAGTCCATCGCGAAGGAATACTTGCCGCCGACGCCGGTGGACGGCAAGATTGCGATTCCCACCTGGAAGAGTGAGATGTACTTCGAGTACCACCGCGGCGTGATGACCACGCAGGCCAATCACAAGGCCAACATGCGGCACAGCGAGGAGTGGGTGCTGAACGCGGAGAAGTGGGCATCGCTGGCATGGCTGGATGGCCGCGCATATCCGGGAGACGAACTCACTGAGGACTGGAAGAAGGTGCTGTTCAACCAGTTCCACGATCTCGCGGCGGGCTCGGGCATCGGAATCATCTACAAGGATGCGCAGAAGGATTACGACGTGGTGCACATGTCGACGAATGAGATTTCGTCGGCCGCGCTGCACGCTGTGGCCGAGCGCGTCAACACAGAGACGCATCACGCCACATCCATTCCCGTGGTGGTGTGGAATCCGCTGGGTTGGACGCGCACGGGAGACGTCACGGTGAAGGTGCAGCCCAGCTCGCCGCTGGTAAAAGACTTCGTGTGGAGCGAGGGTGACAAGACGACTGAAACACGTCCCGCCCACGTGGTTTCAGACGAGAAGAAGACCGGTGAGCTGACGCTGAGCCTGTCGGGAGTGACGGTTCCAGGTCTGGGTTACACCGTGCTGCATTTGTTTCCGGTGAACAACAAGGTGGAGCCTGTGGCGGCGGTTCATGAATCGGCGCAGGGCGATGCCTTCACGCTTGAGAACGCCAACCTCGAAGTCACAATCGACAAAACGAACGGCTGCATCACGAGTCTGAAACAGAAGAAATCGGGGTTCGAGACCGTCGCCTCGGGAGCCTGCGCGAACCAGTTGCAGTTCTTCCACGACAATCCAAAGGACTACGACGCGTGGAACATCGATCCGGGCACGCTGGATGTGAAGCCGATGACGATCGAGAAAGCCGATAGCGTTGAGTCGGTCAAGGAAGGCTCGGGCGTGCCTGCCGTTCGGGTGACGAGCCACTTCCAGCAATCCAGGTTCGTGCAGACCATCTCGCTCTCGCCCAAGTCGGACATTGTGGATGTGGACAATGAGATCGACTGGCATGAATCGCACATCCTGCTGAAGGCGGCATTTCCGCTGGCAGCCACAGGGCCGTTTGCCACGTACGAAATTCCGTATGGGACAATCGACCGCGCAACCACGCGGAACAATAGCTGGGAAAAAGCGCAGTTCGAAGTACCGGCCATGCGATGGGCCGACCTGGGCGATGGCAAGCACGGTCTGAGCGTGCTCAACCAGACCAAGTATGGATACGACGCGGTGGGCAACCTGCTGCGCCTGACCCTGCTGCGCTCGCCCAAGTGGCCCGATCCCGATGCCGACATGGGACATCACCATTTCCACTACGCGATGTATCCGCACCAAGGGACGTGGAAGGATGCGCTGACTGTGCGGCACGGATGGGAGTACGACTACCCGCTGCAGGCGGTGGTGACCACCGCGCACCCCGGAACGCTGCCGGCCGAGCACTCGTTCGTGAGCGTTACGCCGGACAATGTGGTGCTCACCGCGGTGAAGAAGGCCGAGGACGCCGACGGGCTGATTCTGCGCGTGTACGAGTGGGCCGGAAAGGACGCGACGGTGGAGTTTCATGTTCCGCCGGGCGCGAAGTCTGCGACGGTCACCAACCTGATGGAGACGCCGGAAGGAAGCCCGCTGGCGATGGAAGGCGATGTGGTCAAGGCGCCGATTCATCCCTACGAGATCCTGACGGTGCGGGTGGACTATCCGCATTCAAGCCAGTAAAACGGTGGCACGATAAGGGACTGAAAGGCTCCGCAATGCGGGGCCTTTTGGTTTTTGGAGAGGGTTGCCCGGGTCCTTCGCAGGACCCGGGCAGGGGTGGGGTCAGTCGATTTCCGGGCAGGGGTCCTCTCGTGTCGGACGGCGCAGGATGCCGTGGTCGAGGAGGATCTCGGTCAGATGATCGATTGCTGCTCGGAAGCGACTGCGGATCGTGCGCTCGCTGCGGTTGACGAGCAGCGCGGTTTCCGCCTCGGAGTATTCCTGGAGAACGATGCGGTTGATGAGGACCCGATCGAACGCGGTGAGTCGGCCGAGACATTTCTCAATATCAAGTACGAAGATGACACAGTCTTCGAAGGTCTCGACGATACGGTGGGAGGCCCAGCCACGACCGACCGGTTCGGTAAAGATGGTGGGCCGGCGGCTGACCAGCGTGGAAGCGAGGAGATAGCGGCGCAGGATCTGCTCGGTGCGGTTGCGATAGAAAGCAATGCCGGGGGCAGGTGGCGCCGCGCGTGTGCGCTGTATGGCGGGCTGTGTGGCGGAAGGCACCCCGCCGCAGGCGGCGAGGTGCGTTTGAGACCCACGGCGAGCAGCGGCGAGCCGAGCGAAGGACGGAAACTGCACGGCGGCGCTCATTGAGCACCTCCGCTGGTTAGGGCCGACATAACGGGGCGCATCGGCTGTTTACGTGCGAACCGGCGGGGCCGGCGAGTGCTGATCGCAAAATCTCTAAGGCGAATGCTGCACTCTCTGCAATAAGAACCGGCAACAGGCTTAGGGCGATACCAGAGGCAGCCGCAGCCTTCGCAAACTTTCAGTTGTACATGCAACTCCATGGAACTTCTCCCAGGGTTCGGTTCCCGGCGCCTCTGTTCGTGGTTTATTGCGGCGCCGGGGCAAGTGGGACGGGGTCAGGTGCTCCAGGATCGAACCGTCCTGTTGGGGGAGTGCCTGCCGGGTTCCTATTCGATTTGTCATAGATAAATCGCGTAAATCTGGAAAATACGCATTGCACTTGGGCGGTGAAGCCAATGCCAGCGCCGGTGGGGTATAACCCTCGTGCCGGGGTGACAGATCCAGCCAGCGGTCAAGCCCGCGATTCAACGGAAGAGTATTGTTCCGTGGAGTGAGTCAGCCAGTACTCGCCTTGAGGAGGATTCACCTTATGAGTGCTGTGTAAGTGGACTTACGGTAATGGAGTGACTGGAGAGGGTCAAGGGAGTTACCCGAAAATCCGGGGCGCGGCTTTCCAACCGCGGCATGAACCGCGAGAATGGTGGGAATTCGCGCTTAATTGTTTTGCTGCAAGCAATTGGAAAGCGGTTCAGCCTATGGCCGGCGGCGGAATTTCCACATGAACTTTTCGCAGATGCATGAGCGCCTGAGGCTGGAACTGCAGCGCCGGATTCAACGAGGGACGCTGAGCGTTTCGCTACTGGCACGGCAGACCGGGTTCGGACAATCGCACCTGTCGAATTTCCTGAACCGCAAGCGGCAGTTGTCGCTGGACGGATTGGACCGTATTCTGGCGGCGCAGCAGCTCTCGGCTGGGGACCTGCTGCCATCGGGAGCGGATGCTGCCCGGCGTTGGGAGGACGATCTTCGCAATGTGCCGGTGGTTTCGCAGGCCACTGCGATGTTCGAGCCACTGGTGCGGCCGACGGCGGTCCTGGGGATGCTGCAGGTTCCGATCGGGTTACTGGAGACGATGCGGGCGCGTGCCTCAAACAGCCGGCGGGGGTGGGCACGGTTTGTCGCCGTGCGGGTGACGGCGCTGGATGCGGCGGCCATGGAGCCTGTGTTGGTGGCCGAAGCGCACGTGCTGCTGGATCGACACTACAACTCCCTGTCGCAGTACCGGCCGGCTAGACCGAACCTGTACGCGGTTCGGCACGAGTCGCGGCTGAAGCTGCGCTACCTGGATTTCCAGGCGGGACGGCTGCTTCTGCGGCCGCATAACCGGGCGGTGCCGGTGGAGGCGGTTCAGCCCGAGCCGGGAGAGTCGCCGGGAGATTTGATTGCCGGGCGCGTGGTACTGGCGATCAATGAGTGGTGAGGGTGAGTGAGGTTTCCCACGCATTCGCCCAAAAGCTTGCGAATGGATGGGGCGCCGGGCATGCAATCCACGCCCGGTGCTCAGTTTTATGCAAACTGTGGTTCCCGCTGGAACGGGGCCGCCTCATCTGCGCTGGGTCCCCAGCTCGACGGCACCGCTACATCCAGCATGCGCAGGTAGACGCTGAACTGCCCGCGATGCTGGTACCAGTGATTGAGCATGATGTTACGCAGGAACTGCTCTCGCGGCGTCGCCAACACCTCCTGCCCTCCGGCGAAGATGCGCCACGTGGCGTGCATCGCCTCGTCATCGAACTGTGGCAACACTTCGCGCACCGTGGCGATACTGGCATCGAACGTCGCCAGAACTTCCTCCACGCTTGCCGGCTGAGGAAACTTGAAATCCGGCGGCGTCGTGAGATCCGCCTGCGCGCCGCGCACCACTCCACCGGGCACAGTAGCCAGATGGTAGGCGAGCTGCCCCGCGGTCATCGACTTCGCGTGAGGCTTCCACGTGAGTTTGTCTTCCGGCAGCCGCTCCAAAAACCGGCGGGTGACCGGGGCTTGCGCTTCAAACTCCGCGAGTAGCAATTGAGCAATGGACATATCAGACCTCCTCGGGTCGGGGGATGCGTGCGTATCACAGTTGAGTTGGGACTCGGCTGCCGGGATCAATGGGTGACGTTTCGCACCCATTCACCGGAAGATCCGGCAAACGGATGAGGCACGGGAAGATCGCGGCGCTATTTCCGTGCGGCTTCGGCGCGCTTGCGAATCTTTTCAAGCAGCGACGCCCAGCCTGAGGTGACGCCCTTGCGATGCGGTTCCTGGATCAGCCCGAAGCCGGCGTGGCAAAAATGGATCACGGTCTCTCCGTTCTCCTCGCTCAGCCGGTACTGCACGTTGTTGCTCACGGGATACGACATGAACAGCGGGCCTGCAAACTCGATCAGCGTGGGCCGCTTGATGGCCTGCACCGTGGCCCAGAAGTGTCCGTTGCCGTCGCCCAGGTCGCGGAACCAGCGACCGCCGGGCCATGCCTCTAGCTTCATTGGAATGGCCGTGCCGTCGGGGGTTTGGTTGCTGGGGCCCAGTTCTTCGAGCAACGCTTCGAAGGTGGTTTCAATCGGCGCCTGAACGCGGACCTCCTGCGTTACGTTCAGCGTCATGTCTTCCGTGCTGGTGGGGACTTCGATCATGGCTCTCTCCTCGTTTCTGTGCAGAGTTTCTGTGCAGGGTCATTATTTCTCTCGCGCGGCAGCCTCTTCGGCACGCTGCTTCACGCGGTTGAGCTGGTGGCTCCAGTAACGCTCGAACGTCGCGGCCCAGTCATGCAGCGGGCGGATCGCCACGGCGTTGGTGCTGTAGAGCCGGTGCCGTCCGTTGCGGCGCACCCGCACCAGCCCCGTCTCGCGCAGCACGCTCAGGTGCTTGGAGACGGAGGGCTGATCCACTCCTATCGCATCCACGATGTCGCCCACCGCGAGTTCCCGCAGAATCAGCAGCGCCAGAATCTCGCGCCGCCTCGGCTCGGCTACCGCATTGAATACATCCGACGTGGTTGCAGCCCGTGCCATGAAGACAATAATGCATTCCTATATGGGAATATGTCAAGCGGAAAATAGAGTGGCATGCGAGCGCGGGCCTGCTGAAAAAAGTAAGCGTTTACAGCCGTCTGCTTCGCAAATTACGATGGCTGCGTCATGACAAAGCTCGTTCGCTCTCTTCCTTTGCTGGCGCTCATCGCCGCGCCGCTTCTCTTCGCGCAATCCGCCAGGCCTGCTGACCCGCTCGCGCCCACTCTCGGAGTCAAGTCCGCAGTTGAGATCGATCGCGAATGGCAGCAGTCCGTATCGAAGTACGATGCCGAGCGCAATCGCCTGCTCAAAGAAGCCGACCGCCAGGCCAACGACGGACCCTTCCGCGCCGACTGGGCTTCGCTCGAAAAATACCAGCAGCCGCAGTGGTACAAGGACGCCAAGTTCGGCATCTTCATTCATTGGGGTGTGTATTCGGTGCCCGCGGCGGAGAACGAGTGGTATCCGCGAAACATGTACCGCCCCAGCAAAGGCGCATACAAGGATTTCCGCAATCGCTTCGCTCACGGCGATGAGTCGAAAGGCTACAAAGACCTGATCCCGCTCTTCAAGGCCGAACACTTCGACGCCGACGCGTGGGCAAAGCTCTTCAAAGAATCGGGCGCGAAGTACGTCGTCCCGGTTGCCGAGCACCACGACGGCTTTTCCATGTACGACTCCGGCCTGAGCGATTGGACCGTCGTCAAGATGGGCCCCAAGCGCGACACGCTGGGCGAGCTCGCTGCCGCCATCCGCGCGCAAGGGCTGCACTTTGGCCTCAGTTCGCATCGCGCCGAGCACAACTTCTTCTATGACGGCGGCCGCTCCATCCGCTCCGACGTGAACGATCCGAAGTATGCCTCGCTCTACGGCCCCGCGCACCAGTGGTTTGAATCCAAGGCTGACAACCACAACCTCATTGACGACTGGACCTATGTGAGCCAGGCCTGGACCAACGACTGGCTTGCGCGCGACACCGAGCTGGTGGAAAAGTACAAGCCTGAGGTCGTCTATTTCGACTGGTGGATCGGCCAGCCTAACTTCCGTCGCGCCGTCACGGAGTTTGCAGCGTTCTACTATAACTTCGCCTCCGCTCACGGCTACACCGGCGTCATCGACTTCAAGGATTACTCGCTCGACTGGAAGGCCGGCGTCCGCGACTTCGAGCGCGGACAGCAGGACCGCATCATCGCCGATCACTGGCAGACCGACACATCCATTTCCAACGCGAGCTGGGGCTATCTCGAGCACGACACATTTAAGTCGCCCGAGTTCCTCGTGCACCAGCTCATCGACATCGTGAGCAAGAACGGCAACCTGCTGCTCAATTTCGGACCGCGCTCCGATGGCGCCATTCCCGATGAAGTGCAGAACACTCTGCGCGAAATGGGCGCGTGGCTCAAAATGAACGGCGAAGCGATCTATTCCACTTCGCCCTGGAAGACGTACGGCGAAGGTCCCACCAGGGTGGTGGGCGGCGCGTTCCATGACACCGACACCAAGCCCTACACGCCCGAAGATTTCCGCTTCACGACGAAGGGCGAGAACGTGTACGCCATCGGCATGGCATGCCCTCCGGACGGTAAGGCTGTGATCCATTCGATGGGCAGCGCGGCGCTTCCCGTCGCGGACGTCGAACTGCTCGGCTCGAGCGATAAGGTGACGTGGAACCAGGCCACCGATGCGCTCGAAGTAACTCTGCCCGCCGGGGCAACCTGCAAGTACGCGTACGCACTCAAACTATCGCCGGGACGGCGTTGAAACAGGCGCGCCCCGCGCCGTGTGCATGAGAATTCCGGCGCTGTTATTTACTCCCGCAACTTTCCTGCTCGCGTCGGGTTTCGTCCCGCATGACCTCTGCCCGGATGCGAGCAGAGGTCGCTCGCATCCGAACGGGTTCATACATAGAACCGCGCCCGAGAAGTATTGCGCTCTCAAAACTCTTGTTCCAGCGAAAGCTTTCGATCTCTCTGCCTCAGGATTTGAAACTTCAATCCGTTGAGGTGTGTGAATGTTTCGCAGATGTCTGTCGGTTTTGGCGCTGGCCGCTTTGGCCGCCGCCCCCCTGTGCATCAACGCTCAATCGTACGAATCAGGCCGCGGCAGCGTGCCCAATGTCGACCTTTACGGCGGCTTCTCGTACGTGTTCAATACCTATAACCCAACCGCCAACCACTATTCCGTCAGCGGCATGAACGGGTGGGACGCGTCGCTGAAGATCCCCATCCTCGGCGAATTTCTCGGCATCAAGGGCGATGTCTCCGGTCAATACCGCAATGAAAGCCCGCAATTCAACCCCAAGACGTACTTCTTCCTCGTCGGCCCGCAGGTCGGATTCCACATCGGCAAGTCGACGCTGTTTGCGCACGGGCTGGTGGGCAGCGCGCACCTGACCAGCTCAGCCCTGCCCAATATCAAATCGGACAACACATTCGCGGTCGCCGTGGGCGCCGGGCTCGACCTGGGCATTGCGCGCCATCTCGCCTGGCGCATCACCGGCGATTACTACAACACGCACTACCAGGCCACGAATCAGAACTTCAACGAGATCATCAATTCCAACGGCCGCGTGTCCACGGGGCCCGTGTTGCGGTTCTAGACAGTCCTCGCGCAGCTTGTAGCCGGCAGCCGCAGGGTGTAGCCGTTGTGTTACAGGCTACCGGCTGCCCGGCCGCAAGCCGCATGCCACCTGATATCCTCCGGCTTGTGAACCGCCGAACATTTCTCTCCGCAGTGGCGAGTGCATCTGCATGGAGCACATCGCGCTCGCTCGCCGCGATTCGTAGCCTTGCCGAGCCGAACCCAGCAGCCATCGCGCAAGACCCGGACCGCCCCGCCTGCCATCTGCTGCCGCCCCACAACTGGATGAACGACCCCAACGGCCCTATCTGGTGGAAAGGGCAATACCACGTCTTCTACCAGCTCAATCCGCATTCAGCTGTATGGAGTGACATGAACTGGGGCCACGCCGTCAGTTCCGACATGGTCCATTGGCGTCACCAGCCGATCGCCCTCGCACCCACTCCCGGCGGCCCCGACAGCGAGGGCTGCTTCTCCGGTTCCGCGGTGGTCTACGAAGGCAAGCCTGCTTTCATCTACACCGGCGTGCAGAACGCTCCGGCCGCTGAAGTCACGCTGCACGATGGCAACGACAAATTACGCGAAACGCAACTGCTCGCCGTCGCCGAAGACGATCAACTGCTCCACTGGAAAAAAGATGCGCAGCCAATCATCGCGGTCCCGCCGCCCGGCACGACCGTGACCGGCTTTCGCGATCCGTGCCCCTGGCGCGAAGGCGACACCTGGTATTGCGGCGTCGGCTCGGGCGAGCGCGGCGTGGGCGGTTGCGTGCTGCTCTACCGCTCGCACGACCTCCGCCACTGGGACTATCTGCACAAGCTTACCGAGGGCAAGCCCAACGGCCGCCACACGCCTAACCCATGCGACAGCGGCGAAATGTGGGAGTGCCCAGATTTCTTTCCGCTCCCAGTTGCGGGCTCCCATCCGGTCCGGCACTGCCTGCTCTACTCGACCGAAGGCAAAGTCATCTGGACCACCGGCCACTACGATCCGCAGGCCCACACCTACACGCCCACCCGCGATGGCGTACTCGACCAGGGCGCGTCTTACTACGCACCCAAAAGTTTCCTCGCGCCCGGCAATCGTCGCATCCTCTGGGGATGGCTCCGCGAAACCCGACCCGAATCCGCGTATTCAGCAGTAGGCTGGGCAGGCGCCATGTCCCTCCCACGCGAGCTGACCATAGGCGCACAAGGCCAGCTTGAAATGCGCGTGGCGCGCGAAGTGGAAAAACTGCGCGGGCCGGCGGAACATGCCACCATAACGGCCTCCACACCCTTCCGCCGAAAGCTCGACACACTGCAGCGCGAATTGCACCTGCGCATCAACCTGCTATCCAATACAGTTGCAACCGTCCGCCTGCTGCTCGCCGGCCGACCCGCATGGGAGCTGACGCTCGACGTGCCGGCAAAGCAAGTACGTTGCGGTGCAACTGCATTTCCCTTCCCCGGCCTGTCGTGGCCGCACCCCGATCTCCGCATGTTCGTCGACGGTTCGGTCATCGAATCGTTCATCGGCGATCGCGAGGCGCTCACCAGCCGTGTCTATGGCCTGCAACCCGGCGCAACGGAACTTGAAGTTACTATCGAGCGCAAAACCAAAACCGACCTGCAGACGTGGCCCTTGAAGCCGATCTCAACGGATCGCCTGACGGCGTAAGCGCAGCAGACACCATTGGTAGATAACTTGGAGTTACAAGCTGGAACTTAGATCCGGTGGTTAGTCCAACTTCGGATGCAGCTTCTGGAACCTCGTCGCCTCCTGGAACGCCTTCCCGAACGCCGCCAGCTTCGCGTCCTGATACAGCCCGCCGAGGAACGTGATCGACACCGGCGTGCCCGGCCCGCCAATGTTGTCCTCGTCGCCTGTATCTTCCTTCGGCGGTTTGGGTGCGTCCGCACCGCGCAGGCCATTGGGCACAATCAACGCCGGGTGCCCGGTGAGATTCGTCGCCACAAGCTGCATCCCATTCGTCGGCGTCACGATAATGTCCACCTTCTCGAACAACGCTGAAACCTGCTGCACCGCCAGCGATCGCGCACGGTTCGCCTGAATGTACTCCACCGCCGGATAGAATCGCGCCACGCGGAAATCGTTGGGCCAGTCATACGGACCCTGCTCCGTCAGCAGCTTGTCGCGGCCTGTCGTGGTGAGTTCGTCGAACGCCGCCGCGGCTTCCGCCGTCAGCAGCGGAGTCATCGCGCCATACGGCAGCTTCGGCAACTCCACAGGGATGAGATTCACGCCCATCTGCTTGAGCTTGTCCAGCGCAGCCACATCGAACTTGTGATCGTACGCGCGGCGATGCCAGCCCATCTGCATCTCAGCGTTGCGTTCCTCGCGCTTCTTCTTCTCCTCAGCGGTTTCCGACGTGCCCTGCTTGCCAGGCTCGAACGCCTTCGGCGCATCGAAGGCGCTCTTCAAATACCCGATGCGCAGCTTGCGCCAATCGTCCCGCGAATCGATGACGAACTGAGCGCCTGGCCATACCGAAGTGTCCTTCCCATCGGGACCGGCGATCGCCTCGAGCACCAGCGCGCAATCCTCCGCCGTGCGGCAGATGGGCCCAAGCTTGTCCATCGTCCAGCTCAGCGCCATCGCGCCGGTGCGCGGGATGAGTCCGAACGACGGCCGCAATCCCGAGTCGCCGCAGCGCGTTGAAGGCGACGAGATCGATCCCAGCGTCTCTGACCCGATGGCGAATCCCACGCACCCCGCCGCCACCGCGCTTGCCGGCCCCGCCGACGACCCGCTCGACCCCTGCTTCGGATTCCAGGGATTGCGAGTCTGCCCGCCGAACCACTTGTCGCCCATCGCCAGCGCGCCCAGCGTCAGCTTGGCCACCAGCACCGCGCCCGCCGCATCGAGCCGCTGCACCACGGTTGCGTCTTCGTCAATTTCCTGGTGCTCGAAGCCGCCCGCGCCCCACGTCGTGGGATAGCCTTTCACCGCCAGCAGATCCTTCGCGCCCCACGGAATCCCATGTAGCGGCCCGCGATACTTGCCTGCCGCAATCTCCGCATCGGCGGCTGCGGCCTGCTTGAGCGCGCGCTCTTCCGTCAGCGTGATCGTAAAGTGCAGCAGCGAATCGTATTTCTTCAGGCGCGCGAGATACATCTTCGTCAGCTCAACCGATGAAATCTTGCGATGGACCAGAAGATCACCCAACTCCTTCACCGACGCGAACGCAACATCCTCAATGTTCGCCGGACGATTGGGTATGCTGCCGAGAATGCTTCCGCCGTATCCGTCTGGCTTCGGACATGGAACCGGCTCGCGAGGAATGGGTTTCGCCGCCAGCATGGGATGAAACACAAACGCCGGCGCCACCGAATTCGGCAGCTTCAGCTTGCGAATCGCCTTCATCGATCCGTTCTGATCCACCAGCCCGTCGATCATCATCTTCTTCTGCTCGTCGGTGAACGGGGCAATGCCGGCGAGGATCGCAGCAGCATCGATCATCTCAGGCGTGATCTTCGGCGGCTTCGACTGGTCCGTGCCGCCGGCCTCCTGCGCCTGCGCGGCCAGGGTGTAGAGCACTCCGGGAAACAACGCCGACGCTACGCCCATGCGGCTGCAGGCCGTGAGAAAACTGCGGCGATCGAAAGTCATGGTGGATGTCCTTGCAGGGATAGAAATCGCTTCTTCGACACTATAGCGGAGGCGTGCCGCAGTTTCAGAGTGGTGGGTCTATATCAGTTTCAAGAGTTCCTCGCGCGACACCTGCTGGTGACGCGCCACGCTGCTGAAGATAGCGTTTCATGTTCCGATTCGCAGAGGGTTGTGCGCCGGAATCGCGACGCGATGATGACTCGGCTGGCCTGTCTCAAGAATGATGTGGCTCCTACCTGGTGCACTTTCCGATAGTCCCAATGCTTGCACAGATGCTTGACCAATTCTTCGCCGCTCAAATCCCTCGGAAGCTTCATGCGACAGCCAGGATCTCGTCGCGCACCATGCGGAGCCGAATGGAAGACGGCAGCGCCGCATCGAAGAAATAGGCCTGCACAGCTTCGCGGACATTGCTCCGGAGTTCATCCCATGTGTCAGCCTGCGTAAAAATGCTTTCCCCCAGGGCTTCTGCCACAAAGCCGCCGTCTTCTTCCTGAGTTACTTCGAACACAATTTCCTTCATAGCGAAACTCTCACCAAGACAATACCACCAAGCCGGGCACTCACGCGCAAGCCCGCGCGCAATGAGCCCCGCTCACCGCTACGCCCAGACTTCCCCACCTGCGCCTGAAACACAATGATCCCAGACCTGAGCCCGGGATCGTCACGCAATTGAACACCTACTTTGGCTGCGGCGGCGTAGATGGCTGCGCGGGTTGCGCAGGCTG
>Ga0157369_10002389_pt1 | contig 22550 bp, 18 predicted proteins | sample C25metaG_FD_113461 | JGI IMG/M metagenome (GOLD analysis project Ga0157369, IMG submission 113461) | Corn rhizosphere microbial communities from Kellogg Biological Station, Michigan, USA - C2-5 metaG | ecosystem: Host-associated > Plants > Roots > Rhizosphere > Soil | place: USA: Michigan... | reverse complement strand
TTCGAGTTTGTCGGCGGCGGGTCCGGCTCGATGACGCGTGGAGAGATCGCGCTGCACATCGTCAATCACACTACATATCACCGCGGCTTCGTCGGAGACATGCTGCGGCAGGTGCCGTTCACCTGGCCCGCGAACGATCTTACCGTCTTTCTGCGCGATCATTATCGCCGCTGAGACAGGCGCTGCAAAGCTGGAGAAGGCGCCTCCGGAAGTGCATGTCAGTGAACCAGGTTAGGCAGCGATTTCGGCTTCGTGCGTTGCCATGGTTGGCGGCGCGGACCTGAGCTCATGCTTCCGTTCGATGCCGCATCCGCCAGCACATGATGGCGATCACGCAAAAAAGTCGGGATCCTTGGCAGGCCTAATGCACGGGACTTGCCTTAACATGTTCCCGGCAAAGTCCGATGGTATGTCGTATCACAGACGGCGTGGAGCGCGATTACGCGCGGGTGATGCGCCACAGATTGTCAAGTTTCTCGATCCCCGACCAATGTCGCACTTATCATCGGCGACGGACATGCGCTCCGAGATTGCCCTTCATAGGAGTTTGAAGATCAGCGCATGGCCGACCAAAAGCCCGGGCACGACGAACGTAGGAATGTAGAAGGCCGCACCCAACGCCGTGGGACCTGACGGTAGCCTGATGAGGCCTTGGGTATAAGCGTTGAAGAGATCAACCGTCCCCCAGATGTTGAATATCCACACCATGGTGATTGCCCATGGGGCATTTGCTGCCAATCCAAGGGTCGCCGTCATTGCCAATAGAGCTGCCACCAAATCGCCCCATGCGGCCGGAGCGGCAAAAGCGGCCGGGAGTGTTTCGGAGACCACGCCGGGGACAAGAAAGCTCAATCCGACGAAGCGGAACAAATGTGGGGCAATCAATGCCATCAACGCGGCTTTAAGCGGCGCGGTCGTGATCGCAGGCCAAGCGTAAAGGTATGCAACGGTGCCCCAGGCAATGAAGCTGGCTAAAACGCTCAATCCAAACAATGGACGTACTCTCATGTCTGCTTCCTCAATCGGCTGCGCTTCAAGGCGCAGTTGTTTTTAGTAGGCCGCTGCAGAACGAATCGATTGCGCCCGCTGCGCGGACGAAGGCTCGGAGTTTCTGCGCCGCTCGGCTAACCCGCTTCACTTTGGAAGATTTTCGACAAATTGCGTGATTAGTGCGGCGAGAGCCTCCGGATGCTCACTGGTGGTTGAGTGGCCGCCTGGGAGACGCCCAATTTCGAGCCCGTCGCACGCGAGCTTTTCGGCCAACCACAATTGTCGGTGCTCGAACGGGTCTTCGCGGCTGCCACCTATGAAGAACGGAAACTGCTGTCGATACGCCCGGAAAAGGTCCCCGAAGTCGAGACGCTTGCCCTGTTTCTTGTGGTCAGCGACGAAGCCGGCCGCTGCCGCCAGATAGAAGCCTCCGTCATGTCGTTTCAGGACTTCCTGGAGGTCGCGAATTTCCGCATCACTGACGGCGTAGGACTTTGACCACATCGGCCGCGTCGTTCGTTTGAACATGCCGAATGAGCGAGCAAGGCCGCGCCAAGCCGGTTTCGGTAAACGCCGCAACATTGGTGTTGTGTACCAAGGGTGCGTGTGGCCTTCGGGAAACAGGCCGCCGTTGAATATGAATACGCCCCGGATATCCGGAAGTTGCTGTCTCGTTCCCTGCGCGGCGCGCTCAAGCCGACGACGGAGGTGTTCGAGGATCACGAGGGATGAGAAATCGAACCCGACAAGTACGGTCGACTGAACGGACAACGCCCGCCAGATCGCCTCGACCAAGTCAGTGCGTTCCGCGGTGGAGTAAGAATAATCCTTGGGTTTGTCGCTATCCCCCATGCCCACGAAATCCATGAACAGTTTGGGCATTAGGTCGGAGCCCGGGAGGTGTCGTCGCACCCGCGCCCAGCCGAAGGAGCCGTCGGGGAATCCTGGGAGAAAGGTTACAATCGAGGCGGTGTCACCTTCGGGGCGTAGGAAGACATTGAGTTGACCGCTACCGCCGCTCACGACACCAGCTTGAGGATCGTAATCGACGCGCGCACCTCCGGCGAACCACTTATCTGGAGATTCGAACGCAATGTCGTTCGATGTCTCATCCGTGGAGGCCAGCGGCGCACTCATTCTTGATACCTCAATCGTTGTCTATCGGCGGCAAAGTGTCGCCGCGCTCCGTCGCACCGGCGGGATTTCTTCTCTTTTGCGCGCCTAGCTCCGAACCTAAGTGCTGGCCTTGCGGGCGACTAGTCACGATAATGTTCGTGAACTATGAAGCTGTACTGTATAATCGAAGCGCTATACCTGCCGGGTCTTCCCAAATTTTGTAGATCCGTACGTTGACCCAGGACCAAAGGGGGCAGCCCTTGGAGCTACCAGGCTACGGCTTCCCAAAAGCTCGACCTAACTTTGGGAACTCAACTCCGCGGCCAGGAAATCGACGAACGCGCGCACCTTCGGCACCAGCTGACGCCGCGACGGATAGATAGCATAGACGGAGAGCTCGACCGTGGACCAGTCGTCGAGGACGATACGCAATAGTCCGCGCTCGACCGCGTCCTTAACATAGACCCACGGGATTAGGCTGAGGCCGAAACCGGCGCACAGCGCATCACGAACCGCCAGGCTGGACGTAACTTTATACCGGCCGGAGACCGCGACCCGTACCGATTGCGCGCCGCGGTGAAACACCCACTCGTCAGAATGACCCGAGAGCGTGAATTGGACGATATTGTGCCGCTGAAGGTCCGCGGGCGCGTGCGGGTGACCCGCGCGATCGAAATAAGAAGGGGCACCGCAGACCACGTGCGGCGTGGTCATCAGCTTTCGTGCAACCAGGCTAGAATCCTCCAGAACATCCACGGCCCGGATCGCGAGATCGAACCCCTCTTCAACGATGTTTACCCGCCTGTCCTCCATGCGGAGATCGAGCGCGAGGCCCGGGTGTCGCTCCAGAAACGTCGGCACCGCGCGCGACACCGGCGTCAGTAGCGTCAAAGTGGTCGGCGCGCTTACCCGCAGAGTGCCGGAGGGACTCTGCTGAAGCGGACCGAGCGACAGATCTGCCGCGTCCAGATCGTCAAGAATGCGCGTAACCTGCTCATAATAAAGCGAACCCGCCTCGGTCAGGCTTACGCGCCTCGTGGTGCGATTGAACAGCCGCATCCCGAGATACGCTTCGAGTTCGCTGATATTCTTGCTGATCGCCGATGGAGATAGCCGAAGCCGACGCGAGGCGGCCGCGAAGCCGCCGAGCTCGGCCACCTTCCGAAATATGTTCAGGGCGGTGAAGCGGTCCACGATTATTCACTCTTAGTAATCAGTCTTGCGATCTAGTCGCACATTAATCCGTTCGCAGCGATCAATTATCTCGATTGCGGTCGTCAGAGCAGCCCGCACCCAAGGAGCTGTGGTGATCCGGCGGCGGAATAGCCCGCAGCCTTGATGGAGATGAGCCAATGATGATGCGCGCGCACGTCTGGATGACCATCCGCGCCGTCGTCATCGGGTTGTCCTTCCATGTCGTAGGTTCGATGGGTAAGACGTTGCCGCCACTCCTGCTGACGGCGATCCGCTTCTTCATCGCCGCCCTGGCCATGACTCCCTTGCTTCGGCGGGTGCCCGACAGATGGCCGGGTTTCCCGGGTCTTGCGCTTTATTGCATCCTGGGATTCTGCCAGGCGCTGTTCTTCGGTGCGATGTTCCTCGTTGCGCATCGTACCAGCGCGATTGCGATGACCGCGCTCTACGTCACCGTGCCTTTCCTCGCTTATGCGCTTGGGCTGGCCTTTCGGGTGGAGCGGCAGAGCCTTCAGTTGCTCGGCATACTCGGGCTCGGCGCAGGCGGCGCCTTCGGCTTGGCGTGGGCCGACAGTGGACAAGGACTGGGCGGACTGCACCTAGGCCGCGCCGAAGGTATCTTCCTTGCCGGTTGCGTCGGCCTTGCATTCTATTCGGTGCTGGCGAAGTGGGGTCTCTCGCGGCGATGGCTGTCGCAAAACACGGGCGTACGCACATTCTGGAGCCTGGCGATCGGCGCATTGCTGGTCGGCGCGTTCGGCCTCCTTGAGGAAGCACCCTCAAGATTGTCAGCGCTAACGCCACGCGATGCCCTGCTGCTCGTCTATCTCGGCTTATTCTCAACCGGTGCCACCTTCTGGCTCATGCAGCGCGCCATCGCGGTTCTGAGCCCAGCGGAGGTGAATGCTTACTCCTACGCTCCGCCATTCGTCTCGATGCTGCTCACCTTCTCCTTGGAGCCTGAACGTGTCTCGTGGCGCTGGTTGCCGGGGGCAGCGCTGGTGTTGCTCGCGATTGCTCTCCTGCTCCGTCGCGGCGCGGGCGCGCTGCCGGCCAACACCGAGGCCGACCGATATCCATCTCTAGATAAGGAGCCGACCAGATGCGCATAGCCATCTATGGCGCCGCAGGCAGCATCGGAACGCGCGTTGCGACCGAGGCGCTCTCACGCGGGCATACAGTGACGGGCATCGTCCGCCGTGAAAGCCAGATTGGCCTATTGCCGCGAGGCGTGATCGGCCGGCTCGGCGACGCGACCGATGCGGAAGAGATTGCCAATTTAAGCAGGGACCAGGATGTGGTGATCGGTGCTACCCGGCCTGCGCCTGGCAGCGAACAGGATCTCGTCAAAACCGCCCGGGCACTTCTCGCCGGCACTGCCCAGACCGGCACCCGTATGCTTTTGATCGGCGGGGCCGCACGGCTGAGCATCCCCGACACGCGCGGTCTGGTCGTCGACGATCCGCGCTTCGTTCCTCCGCCGATCCACGACATCGCTATGGCTTGCAAGGCGCAGTATGAAACTTGCCTGGCAGACGATGCTGCCGAGTGGACCTATGTCAGCCCCCCAGCTCTCCTCGCTCCCGGCGAGCGCACGGGCGATTATCGGCTCGGAACCGACGCATTGCTCTTCAACTCGGAGGGGCAATCGACGATCTCGATCGAGGATTTTGCGGTCGCTCTGATCGATGAGGCGGAGGTGCCAAAGCATCGCGGGATGGGCTTTACCGTGGCGGGGCCTGCGTTTGAGATAACCGGAAACGATGTCTTGGCCGAAACGCCGGATGGCTCAGCCGATTGTTACTTTGTTCACCCCTCGCGCGGTGCTCATGCTGGTGTCATCCTCTGGCCTGACGTCTTGGGCTTACGGCCGGCGATGCGCACCGCCGCCGAACGGCTGGCAGGCGCGGGCTATTCGGTCTTGGTGGTAAACCCCTACTATCGGCAGAGCCGAGCACCAATCGGCATCGACGCTGAAGAGTTCGGCAAACCCGAAGGGCACGCTAAAGCAATGGCGCTCGCCGGTGCGGTCACTTCCGACATGACCCGGATGGACACGCAAGCTGTCGTAAGCTTTCTCGATCGACAGCCTGCAGTCGATGACACTCGAAAGCTCGGCGCGGTGGGTTATTGCCTGGGCGCGGCGATGGCGATCCGCTGCGCCGCTTCAGCACCCGGTCGGATCGGCGCATTGATATCCCTTCATGGCAGCGGCCTGGTGACACAGGAATCAGCGAGCCCCCATTTGCTGATCCCAGACACGCGCGCACGCGCCCTGTTCGCGATCGCCGAACAGGACGACGATAGAGATCCGGCGGCTAAGAGGGTACTTTACGAGGCCTACGCAAAAGCAGGTTTGCCGGCGGATTTCGAGGTATTCCCCGGTACCCGGCATGGGTGGTGTGCCCCGGATACAAAGTCTTATAATCGATCGTGCGCTGAGGAGGCCTGGTTGCGGGCGCGCGTCCTGCTCGAGCAAACTATCATGTGATGGCTAAGCGAACGATCCGCAAAGTGCCCCAAATTCGGACGTTCAAACGACAGCGCGGCGATTCCGAAAGTGGCCGCTCATCAAGCGCCCGCGGCATTGACAGCCAGCGCTCGCCCAGACCCAGCCGTTCGAGCTTATTTCCGCGGATGGCTCGAAGCGCTGCCGATAGCCTCTCTCCGCTGAGCAGCGAAGCCTTGGCCAGCTCAGCAGCTATGCAGCCTGAGCCCCGCGGTGCCGGGCTGTTCCAGCCCCTCCCGCAACCGCATTGATGGGATGTAATAGTCGCCGCCGTTCTGCTGCCGGTAGGGGATTGGGGCGTCGCGAAACAATCTGCGCATGCGGGCCCGCAGCCGATCCGCAACGGCATCGAACTGGTCGGGCCGAAGACTGTCCAGCCGGTAGGCGACAAAGGGAGGGAGCACGTCGAAGCCGGGATAATAAAGGATGCCGTGGTTGATCGGGAACAAGAGGTCGTCGATCTGTCCGTTAATGCCCCGCTCGGAATAATGCTCCTCCCAGCCGCCCGCGGTCACGATGAGCATGGCACGCCGCCCGACGAGTGTGCCTTCGCCGTAGCGATCGCCCCACCGGCGCTCGCTATGCTCCCCCACGCCGTAGGCGAAGCCGTAAGCGTAGACCCGGTCCACCCACCCCTTGAGAATGGCTGGCATCCCGAACCACCAGAGCGGAAATTGGAGAATGACGGCGTCCGCCCAGAGCAGCTTCTCGATCTCCGCCTTGACGTCGTTGGTCAGGCCGTCGACCTCGAAGGCTTCCGCAGATGCTATGGCCACGCGCAGACGTTCCGCCGGGTTCCGTTGGGGAAAGTCGTCCGCATCGACCTGCGCCTTCCAGTCCATCGCGTAGAGGTCCGACACGCGAACTTCGTGCCCTTGAGATTGGAGTTCCGTGATCGCGGCATCGCGAAGCGAGGCGTTGAGCGACTGGGGCTCGGGGTGGGCGAAAACCAGATGAACCTTCATTGCATGCTCCGTATCCTGGAAACCAAAGCTAGGAGCCGGCGAGATCATCCACTAGATTGCCCCAATGCATAGGATCATTCCGGAAAATGGATAAATCGGGAATGTCGCTCGATCGCATGCGGACATTTGTTCGCGTCGTCGAACTGGGCAGCCTGTCGGCGGCGGGGCGCGAACTCGGCCTCGCTCAGCCCACGGTGACGCGGCATGTCAACGAACTCGAAGCCGCATTGGGAGTCGCCCTTCTCAGCCGGAACACCCGCCGTCTGGTTCTGACGGACGAGGGTCGGGCTTATTATTCGAACTGCCTGCGAATCCTGCGCCTGGTGGAGCAATCTTTTGATGAGGCCCGATCCGCGGCAGGCGAAGCGTCGGGAAGCGTCCGCATTTCCTGCACTTCCGCGTTCGGCATCCTGCACGTTTCAAAGCTGATCTTTGCGTTCCAGGACCGTTACCCCGACATCCAGATCGATCTCAATCTCACCGACGAGCGGATCGACCTTACGCGGCACGCCGTCGATCTCGCGATAAGGCTGGGTCCCTTAACCGACAGCGACGCAAAACTGCGAAGCCTTGGGCGATCCGAACGTGTGCTCGTCGCGGCCAAATCCTATCTGGATGCCTTCGGGCGCCCCGTGCAGCCGGCCGATCTCGCCGGACACCAATGCATACGCATGAGCAACATTGTCGGAAGCGAACGACAGTCGCTCGTGGATCCGGATGGTAGACGCCACCAGGCGTCGTTTGGAGGCAGGCTGAAGGTCGATCACGGGCTGGCCGCGCGTGAGGCGCTTGTTGCCGGGCGCGGCATCGTTGCGGGCCACATCTGGCTGATAGAGGATTTGCTGCGCGGCGAAGGTTTCGAGCTCGTCCTACCTCGCTATCGGCTCGATCCGGTCCCGCTCAGCATGCTGATCGCCCCTGGGCGGGGTGAACTGTCACGCGTTCGATTGGCGATTGATTTCCTCGCCAAACAGATCGCCGCGATACCGGGCATTGCGGATTGAGCGACAATATCTTCCACTATTCCGCCCGACAAATTGCCTGACCGCTAACGACCCAAGTGTTGCCATTCGCTAGGTCTGACGGTGTTCCCGAAGCCGACCTTGCGATGCCTTCTCGGGTTGGCCCAGCCCGAACCGATATTGGGACGGGCTTTGCGAGCTTACCGAGGTTCGACGCTGCACCGCGGCTCGATGAAGTTGCAATTGCGCGGCCGCAGGCGCTTAGCACACAGGCGTGCGAAGCTTTAGAACCGAAGCTGGACGCCGATCTTCTCGAAGTACCGGTCGAGCGAAGCGACCGACTGATCCGTCTGGGCAAGGGCCACGTATGTATCGGGCCGCAAGAGATAAAGGGCGTTCTCGCATAGGCCAGCCTTACGCATCGGCTCGATCCAGCGGAAGGTCTTCAAGGCTAACTGATGATCGTCGCACCATGATCGCAACGCCGGCTGCGCCTCTCCATAGACATGGACCTGCCAGCCGATCTGCTCGAAGGCCGCATAATTGTCCGTATCGTTATTGTCCGTATCGTTGCCGAGCTTGGTCCACGGTAATCGATCACCCCCGCGCACGCTCCCGACACGACCTTCGTCCAGCCCCTTGCCGCGGTAATTCAGGGTTATTTGGGAAACGGTGCGGAAGATGTAGTTCCGGACTGTCCGGAGCTTCACCAGCCGGGGAAGCACCGCCGGAAGAAGGCGCGTCCGGATGATCCCGGCCAAACGCCCGTCAGAGGACGCCACGGTGAAGGCACGGTCGGTAGTCCGCACCAGCCGGAGGGCGAACGCGCGGCGCTCCGCTTCGTAGGTGTCGAGCAGGCTGTCCCGCGCTGTTCCATCGAGAACGGTCTTGAGCTTCCACGCGAGATTGATGGCGTCGCCGACGCCGGTGTTCATTCCTTGACCGCCGACCGGCGTATGGATGTGGGCCGCGTCGCCGAGCAGGAAGGCTCGGCCTTTGCGAAAGCGGTCCGTCACCCGGTGGTGTACATGATAGGTCGAGAACCAATTCACCTGGTCCACTTCCAGCTTGAGGCTCTTGGTGGCGCGATCGCTGATGTCGGCGAACGTCAGCCTTTCGATGTCTCTTTGCTCCTCCGGCCGGATTGCCCCGATCAGGCGGATGCGCGACTTGTGCGCCAACGGGAAAATGGCGAGGAAGTCGGCCTCCTCCAGCTCGACGTTCAGATCACCGTTGAAGGCCGGCCCATGGCCGGTTACGTCGGCGACGTAAAAGATCTCCGGATAGGTCCCTCCCGGATAGCCGGAGCCCATCGCATGCCGGACAGCGGATCGTGCCCCGTCGCAACCGGCGATGAAGGCAGCCTGCACCTCGCTCTCGAGGCCGTCGGCGGTCCTGAGCCTGGCGGTGACATAGCCGTCCCCTTCGCTGTAGCCGAGGAACTCCATCGATCGCTCGACCTCCCCCCCCATTTGCTCCAGCCGATCGATCAATAGGCGTTCGTGTTCGTCCTGGGGGAAGATGTGAAGGAAGCCGTAGGGTGTGAGATCAGAGACGATCTCCTCGAACGGGACACGGGCCTTTTCCTTTCCGGCGACCCAAAGCCGAGCGCCCGGCGTCGTGTAGCCCTTGGCCGTCACCACTTCGTCCAGACGCAGTTGCCTATAGAGCTCCATGGTCCTGGCATGGACCGCCAAGGCGCGCGAGCTAGTCCCGGCTTCGGCGGCCTTGTCGATGATGCGTACGGCGACGCCCTGTTTGGTCAGCCACAAGGCCAGGACCAATCCGGTGGGACCCGCTCCGACGATGAGTACGCTCGCGACCGCCATGTCCTCATTCTCTCGGTTTATGTTGATGGCTCAATCAGAAGGCCCCGCAGGACAGTGCGACCGTGCAGCTCAGCCAGGCGCGCCAGATCCGGTGGCTGACTCACAACTTGGCCGAAGACGTCGCGGAACAGCATCGCCATGAAAAGCGGGCCGACGATGGAAAATACCTGCAACCGATAGTCACCAGGGACCATTCCGCCGTCCGCCTGGGCGCGGGCCATCACTCGGCTGAAGTCGTCGATCACCGGCCCGACGACCTCGTCGTGCCAGATGGCAGCAATATCCGGGAAGTTGCGCGACTCCCCAATGACAATCCGGACGAAGCTCATCAACCGGGGCTGGTCCATCACGGCCGAGACCCCAGCGAGAAGTCGCGGGACCACATCGGATAGGGGGCCGTCGAAGGACTCGGCGACGGCCCGGATCGGAGCGAGACCGGGGACAACGGCCGAGCGCACCACCGCTCGGAACAGTTCCTCTTTCGTCGAGAAATAGAGGTAGATGGAGCCCTTCGCCACGCCGGCGCGGCTGGCGATGTCATCGAGCTTGGCCGCAGCGAAACCGTGGTCGGCGAAAATCTCCAGCGCGGCTGAGATAATCTCGCCAGGCCGAGCGGATTTGCGCCTTCGCCATTTGGGCGGAGCTCCATTGGGGCGTTCCTGCGTCATAAAATGACTCCAGAGTCATTAATGTCCAAGAGGATGGTTCGTTCCAGTGCCGGAGGCCGGGTGTGTGAATTTGCGCGGGCGAGTTGCCTGGCCAGGATGATTCCGATTCTCGGTGAACCAGCGAGCCCCAGCGAAATAGCCAAGCGTCGCTCAGTCGACGCTGATCTGTTGCGCTGCGGCGGCCCGATTTCAAGCAGGACCGAGTAGGATGCGTTTCGTCGCCTCGCTTCCGACCAGCCCGTCCTTGCGGGCGATGAAATTCCCCTTGGTGAGCGCCGCGATCGCGGTTGCCTAATACTCCGCGGGTCGGTCGTCGGCGCCTAGCGGCGTTCGGTTGGCGAACGAGCCGCGCGCGACGCCGCGTTTATCCGGGCGAGCGCGGCGGCGTGTAGCGGAAGGGCGTTCGCGGCTGCGTTGAGCCCGGCACGCAACCGGCTCATCTGGCGCATGAGATCAGCGAGCGGATAGCGATCGACTAACTGGTTATAGGCACGTGGTTCGATCCCCTGGCCAAGCATGACGGCGAGCCAGCTGTCCTCGGTGAAGAGGTCGCCGTCGCGCCGAAAGATCCGGCCCTTGCTTGCGAACAGTTCGATCTTGTCCGCCAGCGTCTGCGGAAGCGCGGCATCGCGACATGCCCGCCAGAACGGCGTGTCCTGACGCTCGGTCGCCTTGTAATGAAGGACGATGAAGTCGCGGACCTGCTCGAACTCAAGTGCGCTCTGGCGATTATATTCCTTGGTATCGGCTGGATCGAAGCGCTGGTCCGGAAACAGGGCAATGAGCTTTTCGACGCCGGACTGGATAAGATGGATGCTCGTCGACTCGAGCGGTTCGACGAAGCCGGCGGCCAGACCTAGGCCAACACAATTCTTCATCCAGGGCTCCCGGATGCGACCGGTCTGGAAGCGTATCGTGCGTGGCTCCTCGAGCGGTTTACCTTCCAGCCCGGCCAGCAGCCTCGCCCGCGCGTCGTCCTCGTCGAGATGGCCGCTCGAATAGACGTGCCCGTTGCCCGTGCGGTGCTGCAGCGGAATGCGCCAGCGCCACCCGGCGACATCCGCCGTCGCACGCGTGAAGGGCGGGGGCGATGCGAGGTTCTCGCTCGCCACTGCGAGCGCGCGGTCGCACGGTAGATAGCACGACCAATCCTCGAACGCGGCGTCCAGCCGGTTGAGAAGCAGCCGCCGAAAGCCGCTGCAATCGACGTAAAGGTCGCCCGAGAGCGTCTCGCCACCGCTGAGGCGAATGCCGCCGATGAAGCCGTCCGCGGGCCGCAGCACGACGTCGTCGACGCGGCCTTCGATGCGGCGCACCCCACGCGCTTCCGCATAAGCGCGCAGCATCGCTGCGTAGCGCGCGGCGTCGAAGTGATAGGCATGTCGCATCGACGCGAGCAGAGTTTCATCTGCGCCGTCGCCACGGCCAAAGCGGCCAAGCTTGGCGGCCAGGGCGCAGAGGCTGAAGTCGCCTATCTCTCCGGCAAGCGCCGCGGCCTCAGGATCAGCCTCGTGCAATCGCAGCCACATATGGTGGAACTTGAACTCGACCGTATCGAGGCCGATCGTTCCGAACGGATGAAAGTAACGGTGTCCGGGCCTGAGCCAGTCGACGAACTCGATGCCGAGCTTGAACGTGCCCTGCGTGGCGCGAAGGAGGTCGTCCTCCCCGATCCCGAGAAATTGGTTGAAGGCGGCGAGCGTAGGGATGGTCGCTTCGCCCACACCGATCGTTCCGATTTCGTCGGACTCGATCAGCGCCACATCCAGGCTTGGCGGCGCGACCCGGGCCAGCGCGGCGGCGCACATCCATCCGGCGGTTCCTCCACCAACGATGAGGATGCGCCCGATTGGCGAAGCGGCCATCAGACGAAGCCGCGGTGCGGTGCCGGGCCGCCGGCACTCGCCTTGGGGGCGGTGAACCCGTTGCGCCGAACCTCTTCGACCAGCCGACGGTGATCCGGCATGATCGACAGCGCATAATCGCCTTGCGAGCGTATGTCCTCGAACTCGGCCCTGGCCTCATCGGCGTAGCGCAGCGCGCCCGCCCGTCCGGCCAGGTCTGTGCGGAAGCCCATCCCGTACAGAATGTATTGCCAATTATCTTCGTTGAAGATGTCGTGATTGAGGTCGACGTCCAAGAAGCTTGGCGGCCTGTACCGCCACCGCTCCAGTCTGTCCTTGAGACCGTCCGAGATGCTGGTCGACGCGCGGTTGTCCAGCCAGAAGCGCGTGTCGTTTCGCCCGCTCAGGCAATAGTGAAGCTTGATGAAGTCGATGACGTGTTCGTAGCGCCGCGCCATCTGCGCGTTGAATTGCCTCGCACCCGCCTCGTAATCGCCGCCCCATGGAAAAAGGTTGGCAACCATCAGTGCCGCGATCTCGGCGAAGCCGATCCCGGTCGCCTCGAGCGGCTCGATGAAGCCGGCCGACAGTCCGATCGCCACGCAGTTCTTGACCCACTGCCTCCTTCGAAAACCCGCCTCGAAGTTCAGCCGCCGCGCTTCGAGATCGACCGCCTGCGCGCCGATGTAGGACCGCAAGACTTCCTCGGCGCGCTCGTCCGACGTATGGTCGGTGGAATAGACGTAGCCGAGACCGCGCCGCTCCTGCAGCCCGATGTCCCACGTCCATCCGGCTTCCTGCGCGGTCGCGATGGTGCAGGACGCAATCGGCGCCGTCGGGACCTCATAGGGTACCTGGATCGTCACCGCGCGATTGCAGAAGAGCTGGGATCGGAAAGAGGTGAAGGAAGACCCGAGAGCCTTGCCGATAAGCTCCGCCCGGAGGCCGGAACAATCGATGAAGAGGTCGGCCGAAAGGTCACCGCTCACGCGGCAGGTCACGTGATCGATGGCCCCGTCGTCGGCCAGGACGACGTTGACGACCGTATCGACGATCCGTCTTACGCCGCGCGCGAGGGCATGGTCGCGTAGCACGCCGCCAAAGCGAACCGCGTCAAAGTGGTAGGCATAGTTCAGCGGAGCGGCGTAGTTCGGTTGGCTGATCAGCTTGGGTGCGCGGCATTGCTCGACCACGCGCTTCTGGACGGTACTGACGTCAGCCCACGTTTTGTCGCCCGCCACGCCGAGGAGCCAATAGGGCAGCAGGTCGATGCCGCTATGCTGATGGGCGACCTGGAAAGGATGGAAGTAGCTGTCCCGATCCGCCGGAAGGCCCGAAACCCAACCGTTGAACCGGATGCCCTGCTTGAAGGTGGCGTTGCCCTCGCGGATCAGGACGGCCTCGTCGAGGCCGATGCCCGCCAAGGTTTTTCGGATGCTCGGGAAAGTACCCTCGCCGACCCCGATGATCCCAATGTCCTCGGATTCGACCAACGTGATCTCGGCACCGCCCGGCTGGTCGGCGGCAAGCATCTTGGCCAGGTAACAGGCTGTGATCCATCCGGCGGTTCCGCCGCCGACGATCAGAACGCGCTTCCTCATATCCCCTCCCAAGCTGCCAGCCCGCTAACGGCAAGGCCGGAAGAAGACGCATCTCCTTCCGGCCTCGTCTCGACAAGCCTTGCCGGCCCAAAGATCAGAAGTGGATATGCGCCGTGGCCGACACACGCCGATCATTGAGAAACCAGCTGCGCGTCACGAGGACGCCGGGCAGGATCTCCATCTTCGTCTTCGACACGTTGTCGAGGAGATTCGCTCCGTCGACCGACAGCGCGAAATGGTCATTGAACTTATAGCTCACGCTCGCGTCCAGGGTTCCCATTGCGGCGGCATAGACCGGCAGCGAGTAGGCTGCGCTGTTTCCCGTTCCGTTGATGAGATAGGAGCTGGTCGTGCCGTTGCCGGTGGTCGTGGCGAGATATTTGCTCCGCCAGCTGTAGGCGAGGCGTGCATCCACCTTGCCGAGATCGTAGAGCAAAGTCGCGTTCACGTTATATTTCGACAAGGCCACGATCGGCACGCCTGTGAGCGGCTTGCCCTGCATGTCGGTTGCACGCTGGTCGGGCGACTTGCTGTCGACATAGGTGAAGTTGGCTTCCACGCCGACGCCCTTGAGCGCCCCGGGGAGCATGTCGAAATAGGTGCGCAACCCGACTTCGACGCCGCGGATGGTCGAGCGCTTGGTGGCGTTGAAGTCGCCCTGTCCGCTCACCGTGCCGGGCGTTACTGCGGACCCGTTCGGACCTGTCGACACGGGCGAGACCCCACCGAAGAACGACGCCGCCGCGAGGCTGGTGTCATTGTAGATGATGAGGTTCTTGATGCTCTTGTTGAAGAAGTCGACATGGGCAGTGGTAGAGGGCCGCGGATACCACTCGATGGACAAGTCCTCGTTGGTCGAGGTCGCGGGCTTCAAGAGAACGTTGCCCGACTGGTAGCTGTATCCCTGGAAGATGTCGGGGAAGCCGGCGCCCAAACCGCTTGGTGTCGTGACCACGCTGGACGAGCCGCTCGCGCGGATATCGCTGTAATTGGGTGGGCTCATCGTCTCGTTGACCGCCACTCGCACGACCAGCTGGTCGTTCGGTTTGAAGTTAACGTTGAGGGACGGGAGGTAGCGCGTGTAGCTGTTGCTCTGGGTACGTACCGCGGTCGTCTGTTGCGAGGTGTAAGAGAGCGGCAGGGGCTGCCCCGGGTGGGCGGCCTGCCACGCCGCGAGACCGGCCACCCCGCCCACCTGGGCGTAGGACGCCGCCGCGTCGCTGGCGTTCAGATAGTAGGTCTTGCCCCCGTTGAAGGTGAACAGGCCAGTGCTGTCGACCGTGTCATGAACGACGCGCAGGCCGATATTTCCGGTAAAGGGCAATGCACCTCCGCTGCCGAAGGAAAGCTCCGCATAGCCATTGAGCGTCGTCGTCTTGGTCCGGCTGACGCTCGGCGCGTTGCCGAAATTGCCATCGGAGTACAACGTCACCGCCGGATTGCAGAACGTCGGGCCAGTGCCGCTGGGTGAGCATTTGGTGTAGGTATCAAGATTGTGCTGAAGAGCGCTCTGCTGGAGAATCGATGGCGAGGCCATGATGTAGTCGCTCGGCACGGCGAGCCTGCCCTTGAAGAAATTGGGGAAGTCGTAGACCATGAAATCGCCGGCCGGCGCCTGGTTCACGAAGGTTTGCGGCACGCCATTCCAGCCGCGACCTGTCGCCGACCACCAAGTGCCGACAAAGCTGTCGGTCTCGTGGCGGTCCGCATAGCGCGCGCCGGCCTTCACCTTCTTGAAGAAGCCGTCGCCGAGATCGAATTCGGCGTCCAGGTTCTCCGCCACCATGCGCGCCTTGTTGCGCTGGTGATTCCAGACGATGTCGCCGACCTGCGCCTGCGTCGGATCGAGCGCCGGACCGTTGGTGTTGTCGAAGCTCACGTGTGGCAGCGAACCCGTGAAGTCGAGGGTCTCTTGGGCGATGCCCGCGCTCGCAATGCCGAGCCCGTAGTCGTCGGCATGCGCGGTCGAATGAATGACCTGGAGCGCGCCCTTCAAGGCGAAGCGGCTGCTCGGGCGCCAATCAAAGCCCTGGGTGAAGTCGGCGGTCGTGTTGTTGCTGGGTGTGGAATTGTTCGCGTTGCCCGGAAAGAACGCCGCGCCGTTGCGACCGGTCAGGGTTCCGTTCTGGAAGATGCCGTTCTTGAACGTACCCGAAACCACGTTCAGGCTCTCATCGTCCACGGCGAAGACGCCACCGCCGCCATTGCTCTGCTTGTAGTTCGACACGAAGTCGATCTGGTACAGCGTCAATGTGCTGCTCGGCGCGAGCTGAAACGCCGCATAGAGGCCGCGCCGCTTGCGGTTGAAGCTATCGTTTCCGTAGTCGAATCCGCCCGGAACGAAGACCTGGTTGCCGTTATAGGTCGTCTGGAAATAGGGTTCGGCGCGAATGAAGCTGTCCGCATATTTGTATTGCGAATAGGAAAGATCCACCAACGCGCCGAACTCGCCAAGGGGCGTATTCCACCGATCGGTAACGAGCAGTGACGCGCTGGGCGTCACCTTCTTGGCAAAATCGCCATAGGCGCCCGACGCGGTTGCATCGATCTCCGGCTTATGAAAGTCGAACGGCATGCGGGTGCGGAGATCTATGGCACCACCGGTTCCACCCTCGATCAGATCGGCCGTGCTCGCCTTGTAGACATCGATCGCCGCCATCAATTCGGGAGTCACGTCGCCGAAGTTCAGGCCGTTGCCGCCATTGGCGGAGAAGATCTCGCGCCCGTTCAGAAGCGTCGTGACCCCCGAAAGGCCACGGATCTGGACGCCGCTACCCTCGAACGAAAACTGGTCAGGACTGCCGAGGCTCGCGAAGCGGTCGATGGTGACACCGCTGACGCGCTGCAGCACTTCGGTGAGCGAGGTGTCGGGGAGCTTGCCTGCTTCATCCGCGACGATTGAGTCGATGACGGTCTCGGAATTGCGCTTGCGTGCGGTCGCGTTCTGAATGGCCGCCCGGCGCCCTGTGATCGTGACCTCAGTCGAGGATCCCGCATCGGTCGCAGCCGCCGCACCGGATTGCGCATCGCCGGTCGTGGCTGCCTGCCCACCGGCCGCGCCGGTCGCTTGCAGAGCGTAGCCCGGCGCCGCGATGATCAGTGCCGCGAGAACCGCGCTCGAGGCGCCGCAGGATAGAATCGTACGATCGAGCCGAGCCGAAACAGGCATTTCCTCATCCCCTAACTTCCGGTTTTCCCGAAACTTTGTCCCGCCCTCAGAGAATCGGCGGAGTTCCGCCTAAGCCCAGGGAGTGCCGGCGGATATATCATATAAATTGGTCGCGCAATAAATAAGATAAATTGTTAGGTTTTTTCCAAGGCGCGGAAAAGGCTGCAGAAGCGGCGGCGCTGCGCCTGTCGCCGGTATCAGGCCAGCAGCTCGCTTGTCGTCGCCCTGCCGCGGGGACTTGGTCCGTGCCCGTTTCCGATGCGAGCCGTCTCAGTGCACTTTAGAGGCAATGGGCATGGTCGAACGCCGACGTGACCCGAAGGACGAGAGGTGCGAGTCAGGCTGACCCGAAAAAGTCGTGAGCTTCGGCAAAACCGCCCGGAAACCGCGCTTTCGTGCGTGCTGGGTCTCGATGCCGATGAGTTCAAGCAGCTGCAGTCTGCAATGCGGAAGAACGCGAAATGAGCGCCGCCTGCAATGATGCTCGGACTCTCGACCAGTCCCTTGTCGAGGCGCTGAACTGGTTTGGCTTCTAGCGACGGCTCATGCTGGTCGCTTCCGGCGGCTTGGCCCTGGGTCTTGCGTAAGTTGATCGGCGGTCGACAACAGTCTCGATGCCGACCGCCGTGCCTCTCTTAGCGGCCGGCATCCTGCTGGATCTGAACCACCGCTCCGGGCCCGCTCGGCCTGCCCTCTGCGACGACGAGCCACCGTTTCGCGCCAACGGTCCCTTCCGCGACCACCTGCCGGATCGGACCGCTCGCATTCACGATGGCGGATCCCGCCGGATTACTCATGAAGCTCGCGATCGGCTCGAGCGTGCCCGAACCGTCGGGCACGCTGGAAAGAGCGAGGACATAGGGGTGCTTCGGCTGCAGCCCTGTGACGGAGCCCTGCAGCACCTGAATGAGACCCTGGTCGAACAACGTGATGCTGGTCGTGTCTGCACGTTGGCCGGGAGCGGCGAGGACCAGGTGGGTCGCCTTGCCCGCTACGCCGAGCGGCACAAGATTGTCGGTGCCGGCTCCGTTCGTAACCGCGTTGGGCACATATGCGATCGCTTGGGGTGCCTGCCCGATGGGAACCGTCCCGACGACCTTGTTGGTCGCAGTGTCGATCGCGGCGAGCTGATCGTCATTCTCAAACCCCACGTAGATGCGGGTGCCATCCCCCGAGGGCCAGACCCCATGGGGCAGCTTACCCACCGGGATCGTCGCAACCTGGGTGAAGTCGTCGGTCCGGAAGACCTTCACCTCGTTCAGACCGCCGACCGTCACGTAGGCGAAGCTACCTTTCGCCGTATGCGCGAAGTTGACGTGGTTCGTGATTGGGCCGGTATCCAGCACCTTCAAGATGTTGAAGGGAGGCTTGGCGTTGAACGCGACTGCCTTGCCGACATCCTTGAGGGTGAACCAGACCTGGGTCCCGTCGGCGTTCGCCGCGATGTTCGGGCAGAAGGGGCTGGGCTGTGCGACATGGCCCACGATGGCATGGCTGGCGACGTCGAAAACGACCAGCTCAGGATTGAAGGACGAGCAGATGTAACCGTATTTGCCGTCGGGAGAGAAGATCGTCATGCCCGGGCCGCCGGGCGTCTTCAGCCGGGTCTTCTCCTCATAAGTCGTCGGGTCGAGCACCGAGATGTAGTCCTCCCCGCGCACTGTCACCCAGACCTCCTTGCCGTCAGGCGTGAAAAACGCCTCATGCGGAGACCGGCCGATGTAGGTGGTGTGCTTGACGCTATTGGTCGCGGTGTCGATCCAGGTCACCGAATTGGAGCCGATCGAGACCACAGCCAATGTTTTCCCGTCGGGCGAATAACCCAGTCCGTGGACAAGCACCTGGCCCTTATAGAGCGGCGAGAAATTGCCGGGTTGCGGATCCCCGAGCTTGATCACCCCGACCAGATGATTGTCGGCCGGATCGGTGACCGAGAGCGTGTTGGAGAATTGCTCCGCCGCATAGACGCGATCGCGGTGGCTGATCGGAACGTTTTGAGCTGCCCAGGGTGCCTGGTGCGCAAACGCCGCGCCTGAGATCGTCGACGCCGCGAGCAGCAGAGCCTTGGTGTAGAGGGTCTTCATCTTCAATGCTCCTGGTGGTGCGTGTGATCATGCTGGGTTGCGGGCATGGACATTCCCGGCATCGTGGCCTCGGGTTTGACGTCGCCTTGGGTCGGCGCAGCCGTGGAGGGCGGAAGGGGATCGCCAACCGCAAGGTTCATGGCGGCGATCTCCTGCTGCTGGTCCACGATGATCTCCTGCGCAATGCGCTTGAGCTGCTCGTTCTTGCCGTGCTTGAGTTCGGTCACCGCCATCTCGATTGCGCCCTGATGGTGAGGCCGCATCATCTCTACGAAGTCCCGATCGACGTCGCCGGACGGCGGCGCCATCATGCCGGCCATCATCTTGTCCATCGCCGCTTGAATTTCGATGCGATACGGCTTTTCGCCGTCGGCCTGCGCCAGCGCGGCGCCCACCGCCAGCGGTAGCCCCGCGGCAACGATAAGAAGAGCCAGAGATTTGAAGGCGCGCACATGGTGCTCCATCGGTTGATTTGACCGTGAGACGACGGGCGAAGAACTTTATTCCGCCCCTCCGCTGATCTTTCTTCGCAAGTGATCCCATACCGGACCGCACAAAATCGGAGGCGTCGGGAATAAGCCGGGCACGCGAGCGTCTAACGGGCTATGAGCGCCGTGATGAGACCGCCTCCCGAGATGATCGAGCAGGTCCAGCCGATGATCCCGTCGTTGCGTCGCTACGCGCGCGGACTCCTGCGCGATGCAGAGGACGCCGACGACCTGGTGCAGGACGTGTTCGAGCGTGTGCTCGGGCGCTGGCACCTGCGCCAGGCCGGCAGCCTGCGCCCTTGGATATTCTCGATCCTGCATAATCTGGCGATGGACAGGTTGCGTCAGCGCGCCCGACGCGGCTCCGCAGCGACGCTCGAGTCCGTTCCCGAGAGCCAACTCGCGGTATCCGCTTCCCAAGAGGGGCAGGTCGAGCAACGCGACATCCTCGGGTTGGTCCAGAGCATGCCGGAAGAGCACCGCAGCATCCTGCTGCTGATAGGCGTCGAGGAGCTTAGCTACGCGGAGGCAGCTGAGGTGCTCCGCGTGCCGCAGGGAACCGTGATGTCGCGCCTGTCCCGGGCGCGCGAGCGCCTGCGTCGCATGGTTGAAGAGGGAGCGAGCGCCGAAGGGCGCCCCTCCCTGAGGATCGTATCATGACCGAATTGCCCGTGACCGAAGCCGAACTTCAGGCGCTCGTCGATGGCCGGCTTTCCACTGACCGCGCTAAGGCGATCGACGCCTGGCTGCTCGATCACCCGGCCGAAGCCCAGCGGATCAGCTCGTACCGATCCCAGAGAGACGCGCTGCGCGCCGCGTTGGATCCTGTGCTCGAGGAACCGCTTCCTCTCGCGCTTGATCTCAGGGTGAACGAGCGACCGAATTTTCCTCGCCATGACATACGGCAAATGCTGGTCGCCGCGTGTGCGGCAGCCCTCGTCTTCGTGGGCGGAGCCGGTGGCTGGACCCTCCGGAGCTGGACCGCGCCGCCCAGCGTCGGGACTGCGGCCCTCGCGCGAGAAGGCATTGCAAGCTATTCCGTTTATGCCAGCGATCATGCCCGGCCGGTCGAACTTGCCGCCGACCATCGGCACGCTCTGGATGGGTGGTTCTCGGAGCGGTTGTCTCGCCCGGTCTCAGCGCCCAACCTCGATCCGGCGGGGCTCCACCTCATCGGAGGGCGGCTCATTGCCACCGAACATGGGCCGGCTGGACTTTATCTCTATCGCAACGGGGCTGGCGAGACGGTCGCGCTGTATGTTCGTCCCATGGATGTCGACAAAACCGACAGGATGACGCCGCGTGAAAAAGATGGCGTCCGGGGTTGGACCTGGGCCGACGACGGCATGGGCTTCGGCGTCTTTGGCGCCGCCCCCGGCAACTACCTGCATGACGCAGCTAACCTGGTACGCCGCCAGTTCTCGCCAGCCTAGCCATCCGCCCTCAACTTTGGCGGGCACGCCCGGTTAAAGTTCGCTTTGCGCCTTGATTGTGTTGAAAAACTCGAACTCTGACGAGGGTAGGGTCGCCCATCGAACCGGGGCGAGCGGGTCGATTGCCGCTCAGGCGGGCAGTGGCTGGTTTGGGAGCGGGATCAGCTTGGCGAGCTTGCGGAGGTTCTGGGCGGCGGCGGCGAGGAGGAATTCGTCTTTTGCCCCGCATGGCCCGCGCAATCGCAGGCGATCGAGCCTCAGGATGCGTTTGAGGTACGCGAACAGCATTTCGACCTTCTTCCGCTCGCGGCGGGAGACGAGGTAGGCGTCGGTGGTGGCGATATCGCGCGCCATGTCGCGAGCGCCTTCATGGATCGAGCGCATGATCTTGCGGGCGGGCGTGTTGGGCTACAGCTTTGCCGCAGCGCGCATTCGCCACAGTCCTGCTGGCGGGCGCGGTAACGGATGAAGCCGTCCTGATCGACGGCGCTTCGATTCCGTTTGAAGGCCTCTTGGCGAAAGCTCGAGCCCTTGATGCTGATCAGCAAGCAAGGACAGGCCGGGGTAGCGATCGGGAGGATAGCCTTCCGGCCACGGGTCGCCGGGAGGCTAGGCTGAGAGGAGCTTCGCAGGCGCTGTCCTGCAGAAGCGCCAATCATCAACGATGTTGAGTCCGCAGCGCACCACTACTGTCATAGAGAGCGCGATAGTTCGCGGCGGAGGTCTGCCACAACGCGCCGCCAAACTGGACGGTCGGCGAGTTCTTGAAAGCGGACGTGCGCTCATCATCGTTGTCCCGGCCCCGCTAAGACCAGACTCGACGTGAATCGGGGCAGCACTCGTCAAAAGCGCGAGTTCGGATTGACGATCTTATCCGGCGGCCCCGCGATCACGTCCCAATGCTCGACCAGCCGACAATTCTTGAGCCGGAAAATCTCCGAAATCGCCGTCGCAGGCTTATCCGGTTGCGGTGAGAAGCGGACATGCAGAAAGACAAGATCGCCGTCGGCGGCCGATCGGACGACCTCCCATTTGCGCTGCGGAAAGCGAGCGATCAGCCCTTCGAGGAAATTGATGGTGCCGGCGACCGTACCACCCGGCGTGTCCTCGCTATGTTCGACGAAGCCGGGGTCGGCAAAGCGATCGAAGGCCTCACGCACCTTGAAGTCCCCGAGCGCAAGTGCGTAGAATCGCAAAACCACCGCTTTGTTCGCCGCCGGCGAACCATCGCATCGGGGCTGCGCCGCACGGATCGGAGTGAACGGCATCATTCCGTAAATCATTGCCATGCAGATCAGAAGGCGTGATGACCGCATGAGGCCTCTACTTGGTTATGGCTTCACCTCTCCGATCCTAACTCAATCACGGCCGCGCAACCAGGAATACCCTCCGACACTCTCAGCAGATTTTCGAAGCACGGCCCTCCTGCGGAAGCGTGCTTTGGTCGGCGGGTCCGCTCTCCCAGGCCTAAACGAGGTCAAATGCCTCAGGCATAAGAGCGGAGTCCGGACCCGCCTCCCGCCGCAAAATTCGCGCCGCTCTAAAGGTGACATCGAGGTCGATGCCTCCATGGTTGTTCCGGAGTTTAGGCGCGCTCAGGCGGACGGGATTTCAATTGCTTCAAACACCTCCAGGTTTGGTTGCCTGAACTTTGTGTTGTCCTTCCACATGGCGAGCATCGTGATCGCCAATTTTCGT
>Ga0157369_10002388_pt1 | contig 22553 bp, 23 predicted proteins | sample C25metaG_FD_113461 | JGI IMG/M metagenome (GOLD analysis project Ga0157369, IMG submission 113461) | Corn rhizosphere microbial communities from Kellogg Biological Station, Michigan, USA - C2-5 metaG | ecosystem: Host-associated > Plants > Roots > Rhizosphere > Soil | place: USA: Michigan... | reverse complement strand
TGGTGCTGCCGGTGAGGATTGAACTCACGACCTCAGCCTTACCAAGGATGCGCTCTACCACTGAGCTACGGCAGCACTGTCCGGGAAAGGCGGCGCCTATGGCGGTCAGCCCTGCGGCTTGTCAACCGGCTTGCCCGTTCGAACTTCAAGACCCATTGTAGGGCAATGGCCGAAGCGGACAAGTCACGCGAGGAGAGGTTGGCGCAAGCGCTCCGCGAGAATCTCCGGCGGCGCAAGGCCCAATCCCGTGAGATGACCGACAACCGGGGCTCGTTGGCGGAAGAAGGGAAAACGGGGGTCAAGTCCTGAGCAGCGGCTTTGCTCACGGAATGTCCACCGTCACCCGAACGCCCAAATTGTCGATCCCAGGGTTCTGTCCGGAGAAAAGAGTCGCGTGGCTCATGTGAACCCAGCTGGCCTCGGCAGTGATTCTCGGAGCGACCTGCATCCCGATCCCGAGTTCCGGCTCGAACAGAACTCGCGAACCGAACTCGATCTTTCCGTTGCCAGGAATGTTGTACTTGGTTGCGGAACCGGTGTGGATCGCGATTCCTAGGCCCGGGCGAATGAAGATCGCTCCGCCGAACTTCGCGGAGAGTCCGGCGGCGACGTAGCTAGTGTCTCCGGCGCTGTTGAGAGCGCCGAAAACGTACGGTTGAAGCGGCGTGTGCCCGATTCCGCTGCCTCGCAAGCCGACCTGGAAATCCCAGCCCTTCTCGACCCCGCTGAGATCTGTCGGCAGCTTCACGTCATGCTTGTAGATGCCGCCGAACACTTCCGTCGCTGCGACTGGCGCTGCGGAGGCAGCGGTGAGGGCACCTATGATGAGAGCTGATGCGATACGCTTCACTGGGCTTCTCCTGTTCCGCTCAAGAATGCGCGGAGCGCGAATTCGTGCCGCGCCTCAGTGTCCCGCCTGCCATGAACGGACCGTGTCGTTCGGCCAAAGCAGCATCCAGATGTTGAGCGTTAGATTGTCTCGGATCGCGTAGAGCGGCACCAGTTCGAGAACGACTAACAAGAGGACGGCGACCCAGACGGGCAGCTTCCGGGCGGCGAGGAAGCCCAGGCACATCATCAGGATGTCGGACATCGAATTGAGAACACTGTCGCCGCTGTAGCCGAGCGCCGCGGTCGCAGCGCGATAGCGGTCGATCACAAGCGGCGTGTTTTCGGCGATTTCCCATGCGACTTCGATGATGAGCGCTGTCAGGAACCGCCATTGGGCGGGCCACCGGCGGGCAACCAGCCAAAGCGCCGCGTAAAACAACAGTCCATGCGCGATGTGGCTGAAGCTGTACCAATCCAGCAGCATTTGGCTCGTTTTCGCGCTGTCGCGGCTGCCGACCCACAGATCGATCGTGCCGCACGTGCAGATCGGGTGTCGACCCATTGCGAGCTCTGTCGCTGCGGCGGCAGCGATCAATGTTACTGCTACGATCGCGAGTGACCGGCTCTTCATCGTCCGAAATCTAGCAGAGCGAACCCGCTTGCAAAGAGCGGTTGTTCGGCTGATGCACCGGCCATGCTGCGCGCATATGGTCCCGGTTGCGAAGGTCGCCTTGTCGACGCGGAACATCAGAAAATTCCCGATGCGGCAACCTGGATCGACCTTGAAGAGCCGACGCGCGAAGAAGAACAGCTGGTTGAAAGCTGCCTTGGCCTGGAAGTCCCGACGTCCGAAGAACTGGCCGAGATCGAACCTTCGAGCCGCCTCTACGACCGCAACGGCGCGCTCTACATGACACTTAGCGTGCTTTACGGAGTCGAAGAGGGGCTGCCCGCGAGCTCGCCGATCGGATTCGTGCTCGCCGACACGCGGCTCGTAACTGTGCGCTACGTCACGCCCAAGCCGGTACGCGTGTTCAGCGACCAGGTGCGCCGGGAGCCTGTGCTCAGCAGCGATCCGCTGACCGTACTTCTTGGACTTCTGGATGCGATCGTCGATCGACTGGCTGACGAGCTGGAAAAGGTCGGTGCAGAGATCGAAAAGATGTCCGGTCACATCTTCGAGAACAAGACCGGCGTGCGTCGCATTCCGGCCGATCGGTTGACGGCGCTGCTCACCCGCATCGGCCGGACGCAGATGTTGCTTGCGAAGGTTCGGGAAACGGAGACCAGCACCAGCCGCCTGCTCAGTTTCCTGGGGGCAAGTGCACGGCTTCATTCTCGGCGTAATGCAGTCGCGCGCGATCGGATCGTCAGCCTGTCAGCGGACACCGCATCGCTCAGCGACCACAGCGCCTTTCTTTCGAATCATCTTTATTTCCTGCTCGACGCCGCGGTGGGCTTGATCGGAATCGAGCAGAATGCGGCGATGAAGCTCTTTTCCTGGGCGGCGCTCGTATTCCTCCCGCCGACGCTGATTGCGGGCATCTACGGAATGAATTTCCACTTCATCCCGGAGCTGAGCTGGCCCTTGGGCTACCCGATGGCAATTGTGCTAATGCTCGCCAGTGCGGTGCTTCCGTTGTGGTATCTGCGCAGGCGCGGCTGGATCTGAAGGGTGGCCCGCAACCGTAACGCTGTCGCATCGTTCAACGCGCTGAAACAGCAGTAGAGCGTCTGTGGGAAACGAAAGTCCGGACAAAAGCCAACCGCCGAACGGCGGTCACATAGCCGCCGCGACGCATGCCAAAAGAAAGATCCAGCTGGCGGTAGGGCGTCTCGGCCCTGGTCTTATTACCGGGGCCGCGGACGATGATCCGAGTGGAATTGCGACCTATTCGCAGGCAGGAGCCCAGTTCGGGCTCAACATGCTTTGGAGCGTGGTTGTGGCCTACCCGCTAATGGTCGCGGTGCAGGCGACGAGCGCTCGCATCGGCCGGGTCACCGGCAAAGGCCTGACCGCCAATCTTCGCGAAATTTTCCCGACCTCTCTCGTTGGCGCACTGGTCGCCGCACTGTTCATCGCGAACACCGTCAACATTGGCGCGGATCTTGCCGCCGTGGGCGCAGCGGCGCAGCTGCTCGCTGGCAAGGGTCAGATTGCGTTCACCGTTCTAGCGGCTGCGATCTCGGTGCTTCTGCAGTTGTTCGTGCCTTATCATATCTACGTCAGGTATCTGAAATGGCTGACCTTCTCGCTGCTGGCCTATGTCGCTGTCGTTTTCAGCGTACATATCCACTGGGGCGAAGTCGCGACGCGTGTGGTGCTTCCGAATTCACCAATATCAGCGGACTGGCTAACGGTAGTCATCGCGGTGTTCGGGACCACGATCAGCCCATATCTCATGTACTGGCAGTCGTCCGAGGAAGTTGAGGAAATGGAGCTCAAGGATCGCCCTGAGCTCAAGAAGGCCGATCCCAATGCAGCCGAGCGCGAACTGAGGCGCATCAACATCGATACGCTCATCGGCATGGGCGTATCGGACATCATCAGCTTCTTTGTCATTTTGACTGCAGCAGTGACCCTCCACCAGTCGGGCCACACTAATATCCAGACGTCGGCAGAGGCGGCGCAGGCACTGCAACCAATAGCGGGCCAATTCGCCTTCCTGCTGTTCAGCCTTGGGATCATCGGGACAGGTTTCCTGTCGATCCCGACGCTTGCCGGCTCGACCGCCTACGCCGCAGCAGAGCTCATGAACTGGAAGGGCGGCCTGGAAAGGCCAGTGCCGGAAGCAAAAGGTTTCTACGGCGTGATCGTCATTTCGATGGTTGTTGCGCTCGGCATTATCTTCTCGCCGCTGGATCCGATCAAGGCGCTGTTCTGGTCGGCGGTGTTGAACGGCGTGATCTCGGTCCCGATGCTCGGCGCGATCATGGTTCTGGCCAGCCGCCGGGACGAAATGGGCCAGTTCATCGCGCCGATCTGGCAGCGTTTGTTCGGTTGGTTGGCGACGGGGGTGATGGGCGCGGGGGCAATAGGGATGATCGTGCTGGCCCTGGTCTGAACCTCCTCTTTGCGGAGGCGTTCCCTGATTGCTAAGGGCTTCCGCGCCGCCTTCGCGGACCGACACAGCAGGGATAGACGATGACCTCCACCGGCCAGGATAGCCTCAACACGCGTTCAACTCTTACTGTCGGTCCGAAGACCTACGCCTATTACTCGCTGACCAAGGCCGCCGAGAAGCTCGGAGACATTTCACGCCTTCCATTCTCGATGAAGGTGCTGCTGGAAAACATGCTGCGTTTCGAGGACGGGCAGACCGTCACAGATAAGGACCTCAAGGCCTTCGCCGACTGGCTCAAGGACCGGCGCATCAACCGCGAGATTCAGTACCGGCCGGCTCGGGTGCTGATGCAGGATTTTACCGGGGTTCCTGCTGTCGTCGATCTCGCCGCCATGCGCGATGCGATCAAAAGGCTTGGCGGCAACGCCGAGAAGATAAACCCGCAGGTGCCGGTTCACCTCATCATCGATCACAGCGTGATGGTCGACGAATTCGGGACTCCACGCGCCTTCGAGAAGAATGTCGAAATCGAATATCAGCGCAACGGCGAACGCTATGAGTTTCTCAAATGGGGTGCTCAAGCGTTCGACAATTTCCAGGTCGTTCCGCCGGGAACCGGCATCTGCCACCAGGTGAACCTTGAGCATATCGCCCAGTGCGTGTGGAAGAGCGAAGACTCCTCGGGTCAAACCGTCGCTTACCCGGATACATTGGTTGGAACCGACAGCCACACAACGATGGTCAACGGCCTCGGCGTGCTCGGCTGGGGCGTTGGTGGCATCGAGGCAGAAGCTGCGATGCTTGGGCAGCCGGTCAGCATGCTCATTCCCGAAGTCGTTGGCTTCCGCCTTTCGGGGCAGCTCAACGAGGGCATCACGGCGACCGACCTGGTGCTGACGGTCACGCAAATGCTTCGCCAAAAAGGCGTGGTTGGCCGTTTCGTCGAATTTTATGGTCCGGGTCTGGATAATCTCCCGCTCGCCGATCGGGCGACGATCGCTAACATGGCGCCGGAATATGGCGCGACCTGCGGCTTCTTCCCGGTCGATGAGCGGACGCTGGATTATCTGCGGCTGACCGGCCGTGACGAGGAGCAGGTCGAGCTAGTCCGCGCCTACACGCAGGCGCAGGGCCTGTGGCGCGACGCGAGCGCTCCGGAGCCGCTGTTCACCGACACGCTCGAGCTCGACATGGGTTCGATCGAACCATCGCTTGCTGGGCCGAAGCGGCCGCAGGACCGGGTTCCGCTCGCCGAGGTCGACGACCAGTTCAATGCGGAGCTTGAAAGCACCTACCACAAGACGGCCCAGCCTCGCGTTTCCGTGGAGGGCGAGGATTTCGAAGTCGGCAACGGCGACGTCGTGATCGCTGCGATCACCAGCTGCACGAACACCTCAAACCCGTCAGTGCTGGTCGCCGCCGGTCTGGTCGCGCGCAAGGCGCGGGAGAAGGGCCTGAAACCCAAGCCGTGGGTGAAGACCAGCCTCGCGCCCGGAAGCCAGGTGGTCAGCGACTATTTAAAGGAAAGCGGGCTTCAGGAGGATCTCGACGCGCTCGGTTTCGACCTCGTCGGCTACGGCTGTACGACCTGCATCGGCAACAGCGGCCCGCTTGCGGAGCCGATCAGCAAGGCGATCAACGAGAATGACCTGGTCGCCGTCAGCGTCTTGTCAGGCAACCGCAATTTCGAAGGGCGGGTGTCGCCGGATTGCCGGGCCAATTATCTTGCGTCGCCGCCGCTGGTCGTCGCCTATGCGATCAAGGGAACAGTCCGCGCCGATATCGGGACGGAGCCGATCGGCACATCCAGCACGGGTGAGCCCGTCTATCTCAAGGACATCTGGCCATCGAACGAGGAGATCCGCTCGCTGATCGACGCGCATGTCCATTCGGAGATGTTCCGGCGCCGCTATGCGCATGTCTACCAAGGTGATGAGCGCTGGCGGGAAATCGACGTGAAGGGCGGCGAGACCTATGGCTGGCCCGCCACATCCACCTATATCCAGAACCCGCCCTATTTTGAAGGCATGTCGATGGAGCCAAAAGCGCTCACCGATATCGACGGGGCGCATGCGTTGGCCGTATTCGGGGATTCGATCACCACCGACCACATTTCACCGGCAGGCGCGATCAAGCCGGACAGTCCCGCTGGCCGCTATCTCCTCGAGCACGGCGTCTCGCGCGGTGAATTCAACAGCTACGGGTCGCGCCGCGGCAATCACGAAGTGATGATGCGCGGCACCTTCGCGAACATCCGAATCCGCAACAGGATGCTCGACAACGTCGAAGGCGGTTTCACGAAATATCTGCCGACCGGCGAGACGATGGCGATCTACGACGCCGCGATGGCATACAAGCACGACGGGACGCCGCTCGTGGTCATCGCGGGGAAGGAATATGGGACCGGCTCGTCACGCGACTGGGCGGCGAAGGGCACGGTGTTGCTGGGCGTTCGAGCAGTGATCGCCGAGAGCTTTGAGCGCATCCACCGGTCGAACCTGGTCGGGATGGGCGTGCTTCCACTCCAGTTCATGGAAGGCGAGGGCGCGCAATCACTCGGCCTCGACGGAACGGAGAGCTTCACGATCCGCGGAGTCGCTAATGTCCAGCCGCGGCAGGAGTTCGAGGTCGAGGCGAAGCGCCAGGATGGGAGCGTGTCGATGTTCACCGTCCGCTGCCGGATCGACACCTACAACGAACTCGAATATTTCAAGGCGGGCGGAATCCTTCACTACGTGCTGAGAAGGCTGGCCGCCTGAGCGCCGAACAGATTGCTGTTGAAGTTGCTGGCTGGATCGGCGCTGCGCTGATTCTGCTCGCCTATCTGCTTCTGTCGATCGGGCGGCTGACCGGTCAGTCGCGAATGTATCAGTGGATGAACGTGCTTGGAGCCATCGGTTTCGCCATCAACGGATGGTCGCACCGAGCGCTCCCATCCACCGCGCTGAATGTTGTTTGGGCAGGGATCGGCCTTTTCACCCTTCTTCGCTTGGCGCGGCAGATAGGGCCGGCTTCAGCCAGTCGGGAATGATCGCGTTCTCCGGAATGGCATCAACACGGACATGCACGACCGAGAAATTCAGCTCAGGATATTCCACTCGCGAGCGTTCTCCGCCAGCACCGTGGATCACGAACAGCCGCCGGTTGATCTTCTGCCGCCAGTTCATCCGGGCGGTATTCTCCTGCCCGACATAGCAGCCCTTGGTGAAGCTGACGCCGTTGAGTTCGGCGGCATTGCATTCGAGCCAGAGGATATCGCCGAGCTCCGCCCGGCCTTCGCACACGCCGAGGCGGAGGCGGTGCTCGAGCCAGCCGCTGGCCGGTTCATCGGCGGCCGCCAGCCATCGCCGGCCCAACTCCGGCAGGCGAGGATCGGGAGCGCCTTCCTCACCATCTCTCGACCAGTGCGCCGATAGCGACTCGTCCGGCTCGATCCGGATCGGACGGCGCAGTCGATAGATGGAAAGGCGCTTCATCAAGTCATCTGCAACCGCCGCCTCACAATCTATCAAGAGATCGTCGCCGTCACTCCAGACCAGGAAATCGAAGAGGCATTTGCCCTGAGGAGTGAGGAGCCCGGCCCAGACGGGCAGTTCGCCAGTGATGTCGCTCGTCACCAATCCCTGCAAAAAGCCGCGCACATTTTCGCCGGACAATCGAAGGACCGCTCGGTCGGTGAGGGTGGTCGCAGGCATGAGACTGAGTTAGTGGGCCCGGGCGCCAAAACAAACCCGTTCGTGTCGAGCGAAGTCGAGACACGTGAAACGCGGGTCGGCGTCCCTCGACTTCGCTCGGGACGAACGGAGCTTTTGTTGAGCCGAGAATCGATCACAATCCGCCGCCCCGACGATTGGCACGTCCATTTGCGTGACGGCGAGATGCTGAAGCTGGTCGCGCCCTACACGGCGACGCAGTTCGCGCGAGCCATCGTCATGCCGAACCTCAGTCGGCCGATCACCGAGATCGGTGCTGCGGCTGACTACCGCGAGCGAATCTGGCAGGCGACCGGACGAGATTTCCGCCCGCTGATGACCTGCTATCTGACGGACCAGAGCGATCCGGAGACTATTGCTCACGGCTTCGATGACGATGTGTGGATCGCGGCCAAGCTTTATCCCGCGAACGCGACCACGAATTCAGCGTTCGGCGTGACGAACATCCGCAACACCTATCCGGTCTTAGAAAGGATGCAGCGGATCGGGATGGTGCTGTGCATCCATGGCGAAGTGACCGATTCCGACGTGGACATCTTCGACCGCGAGGCTGTTTTTATCGATCGCGTTCTCCAGCCGCTACTTCGCGATTTCCCTGAGCTGAAAGTCGTTCTGGAGCATATCACGACCGCCGAGGCCGCAGCTTTCGTCCAGGACGAAGGGGAAAATGTCGCGGCAACAATCACGCCGCACCATCTGATGCTGAACCGCAATGCACTTTTCGAGCGCGGTCTTCGTCCGCACGCTTACTGCCTTCCTGTCGCCAAGCGCGAGCAGCACCGGCTGGCCATACGGGAAGCCGCAACCTCCGGCTCGCCGAGGTTCTTCCTTGGCACCGACAGCGCTCCGCATCCGGTTCACGCCAAAGAGTCGGGGTGCGGCTGCGCCGGAATCTTCAATGCGCCGGTTGCGCTGGAGGCTTACGCGACCGTGTTCGATGAGGACGGAGCGCTTGGGCGGCTTGAGACTTTCGCTTCGGAGAATGGGCCGCGCTTCTACGGGCTGCCGCTGAACGAAGGCACGATTACCTTACGCCACTCCCCCATGCAGGTGCCGGAGCGAATCAGGGGCGGAGGCCAGGACGTGATTCCATTCCTGGCCGGATCGACGCTTCCCTGGTCGATCGCCTGATCAGCCGCAGCCGCTGTTGCTGCCGCCGAGACCGCCTGCGCCGATGACGTCGGAAAAATGCTGCTGGACCGCCCCATAACATTCGCAGGTGAGCCGCTTGAGCCCGGCACGGTCGATCACCTGGATTGCGCCTCGCCGGGTCGCGATCAGCCCTTGCTCCTGAAGAGTCTGCACCGCGGCGTTAACGGTGGTGCGTTGCGCACCAAGCAATCCGGCGAGCTCCCCTTGAGTCAATTCGATGCGGTCCCCGCCCCTGTCCTGCGCAGTCAGCAGCCATCGCGCCGCGCGCTGCTCGATCGTGTGGAAATTGTTGCAGGCGACCGACTGCATCACTTGTGAGAGCAGATAGTCCGAAAACCGGCAGAAGAGGTTGCGGATATGGCCGGAGCGCATTTTCGCGTCCTCCAGCACTTGCATTGGGATTTTCATTGCCGGGCCGCCGATTTGTACGCGCGCTTCCGCGAAAGCCGGAGCGTGGCCGCAACTGACGATGCCGCCGACCGCGCCCTCAGAGCCGATCGATGCCACTTCGATCGAACGTCCGGCGGCGATCTCGACAACGAAGGAGATCATCGTCGATCCGAACGGAAAATACGAGGCCATGACCGTGGCCCCTCTGGGATGCAGCGCCGCGTCTGATTCAAGCTCGACAATGGTGCCGAAAGGCTCGAGCAGGGCTCGTGCCTCATTGGGCATCGAAGCGAGGAGCTGGTTTCCCGAAAACGCACGGTCGGTTTTTGTAAGCTCGTCTTCCACAATCTCCATTGCCGGCCCTTTCGGCGCCAAAGCGGGATCAGCGGAGCGATTATTGCTGTTCCGTAACGCCAGACTTCCAACGCGGGGGAGGGGCTACGGTTGCAGCGGCAAAGCTACATGTAGATCGGGTCTACCGGAGTCCGCCTGCCAAGCATCATGCAGTCGGCAACCAGCCGCAGCGGACTTACGTCCACCGAGCTCTTCCGCTCGTCGATCAGCTGCGCGAATTCACGATAGATATCGGGGTATTCGCCAAGGCCGATTGCCTCTTGCTCCTCGCCATTCACAAACAGCTTCGCGCCGCCATTGATCAGGCGAATGTCTGTGCCCTCAGTGGTGCGGAAGTCGATCGTCCACTCTTCCTCATCGCCCCACTGGAAGTCGAGGCTGCAGGTGAGCGGACCATCGGCAACCGGACTCTTGAAGGCGATCTCGCCGGCAATCGGAGTCTGGGCATTGCTCGGGAACTTCAGGTCTCCGCGATCGAAGAACAAGGGGCCCGGGAAAATCTTGGTTGCGATCGAGAAGGCGTTGATTCCTGGATCGAACACGCCGAATCCGCCGGGCTCCCAGATCCACTGCTGGCCCGGATGCCACTTGTGGACATTTTCGTGCCAGCGAATCGCCATCGACTGGATCCGCTTTCCGGCGAGCAACCGCCCCGCCGCTTCGACAGCAGGATTGTGGCGGGCGTGCCAGGTGGTGAACAGTGTCACGCCCCTGGCTTGAGCAAGCGACGCGAGGTCGTCGATTTCGGCCAGCGTGACAGTCGGGGGCTTCTCGAGCAGGCACTGAAGCCCGGCTTCGATACATTCGCGCGCGATGTCGTAGCGAGGTCCCGGCGGAGTCGTGATTGCCACCGCATCCAGATCCTTGACGCTTCGGATCAGCTCGCGCCAGTCGGTGAAAACCGGCTCAGGACCGGTTCCGGAACGGCTGGAACTTGCGACAAGTTCGAAGCGGGAGTTTCCCGTAATTGACGGCACATGCTGATCGGCGGCGATCTTCCCGAATCCGATGATCGCGATCTTGAGCGGCTGCATTATCTCTCCTTCACTGCGGCCGCATAGGCACGCGCTTTGGTCTGGGTTTCGGCGGCACTTTGCCCCGGTTTGTAGAGGCCCGAACCGAGGCCAAATCCATTCGCTCCCGCGTCAAGCCACGAGGGGATCGAGTCTGGGCTAACTCCGCCCACTACAATGAGCGGTACGTCACGCGGGAGCACCGCTCGCATGGCCTTCACGACCTTCGGAGTTGCGGCCTCGGCTGGGAAAAGCTTGACCGTATGAGCGCCCGCTTCGAGCGCGGTAAAAGCCTCCGTTGGAGTGAAGATGCCGGGGCAGGAAATCATTCCCGCCGCTACTGTGGCCCGGATCACCTCAGCGTTCATGTTCGGGGAAACGATCAGCCGACCACCCGCGTCGTGGACCTGCTCCACCTGCTTGGGAGTCAGGACCGTGCCAGCGCCGATCGACGCCTGTTCACCGAAGCGCGATGCCAGCCGTTCAATGCTGTTCAACGGCTCTGGCGAGTTCAGAGGCACTTCGATGATCCGGATGCCGCCTTCGATGAGGGCGCCGCCGATATCCAGAGCTTCATCCGGGGTGACGCCGCGGATGATGGCGATCAACGGACATTGGGCGAAGTGGTGGTCATAACTCTCGATTGCGCTCACTGGATAAGCTCCACTATTTGCTTCGCCCCTGCGATGAACGCGTGCTCCCCCGATGCCTGTTCCGCTTCCACGCCAGCTTCTTTGAGAGCGGCGGCGTAGAGCGCCGTCAGATCCGGGCGGCCGATCGCCACGACGCGAACGCCGGGATGACCGGCGAGGCCGACCCGGACGTCCTCACCGATCAGGAGGCCGCTGATGAACGACGCTCCGTCCTCCGCTGGCGTGCGGCCAAGCAGGACTCTGGCCCTCGTCTCGAACAGTTCCGTGGTGACACCAGTCCCTGCCAGCCCTTCTCGAACACCTGAGAGGAATGCGTCTCCCAAAGTCACTTGCTGGGATAGCAGGTCAGAGAGGATGCTCTTGGCCTTCAGCAGGTTGAACAGTTCGCCGGTCATGACCGTGCGGAAGGAGACAATCCGGCCCGCTTCCAGCCGAATCCACTTGTTGTGCGTGCCCGGGTGGCAAACGAGGCAATCCTGCGGAATCTCCCCGTCGGCGGCGGCTCCCAGGATCTGCACCTCCTCGCCACGCATGATGTCGACGCGGCTATCTTCGTACGCAACGCCGGGGACGAGAACCGCCGATCCTTCAGGAGAACGAACGATCGCTTGCGCTAGTTCGTCGAGCCCGGCTGGGCAGCGAACGTAAGGCACTTCGATCCAGCCGCGGTTGGAGCCGATCATGCCAGCCAGGATCATCGGCCGATCGCCCAGCTTCTCGCAAATTTCGGCCAGCGCGGATTCGAAGCCGCCAGCCGGAACCGAGAGAATACCAAGCCCATCCGCGAATTCGCCGGTGCACTGTCCACCCGCGCCGATCGCATAGGCGCGGCGGTTGGTCGTACCCCAATCAACGGCGATGAATCCCTCGGCCCAGCGCATGGTCTGCGCCCCATTGCAGATTGACCGGGAAAAGTCGAAGTGCCTTCCACCCGCCACTTTTGGACGGAATGAAGCCCAATGCGTTCATTTCTGCCCGCCTTGTTCCTTTCCGCGGTCAGTGCAGTGCCAGCTGCCGCTGCCCAGCCTGTCGAAGGGCTTTGGCGCAACCCCATCGGGAGCGCGATAATCCGAGTGGCCACGTGCGGTAACCTGCTGTGCGGCACGGTCGTCTGGGCTTCGGCACGAGGACGCGCCGAGGTCGCCAAGAACACCTTGCATGTGGTCGGCACGACCGTTCTGACCGGCGTTAAGCGAACGGCTCCAAACCGTTGGACGGGTCACCTCTACATCCCCGACGACAATATCCATGTCTCGGCCAGACTCGAGCTGAAAAATTCGCGCGATCTGAAGCTCACCGGCTGTGGCCTTGTCGGCCTGATTTGCCGTACCCAGATCTGGACCAGAGTCGATGAACCGTTGCCGCTAGGCGATTAGATTGCCGACGTTCAGCGGCAGGCAAGCTGGTTGATCCATTATTCGGCAGGTGAGTTTAAGGGCATTAAGATGAGAGATTTTGTACTGGGCACCGCAGTGATCGCGGCGTTGGCAAGCCCGGCCATTGCGAGAGACCCCATCGAGGGCTTGTGGAAACACGGGCCGATGGTGGTGGAAATCGCCCCATGCGGTGATGATTTCTGCGGCACGGTCGTCAAGGCATCTCCAACTCAGCAGGAGAAAGCAGCGCGAGGCAGCGGCACTCGTCTGATCGGTTCGCGGTTGATCACTGGCATCGTGCCCACGGGTCCCGGGACCTATCGCGGCCGTGTCTTTGCCGCTGACCGCAACGTGTATGCGAGTGGAACGGTCCACCAGCTTTCGCCCAACGAGCTAGAGGTGAAGGGCTGTGTGCTGATGGTGATCTGCAAATCCCGGACCTACCAGCGGGTACGCTAGAGCAGCGGGAGCAGCTCGCGGCCGATTTCGCCGGACAACACCGCCGACTGAAGAGCTTCCATGTCGTCGGCCCAATACCGGTCTGACGTGAAATGCGGCGTCAGCTCCCGTAGCCTCGAATGAAGCTCCTGCAACTTTGGCGAAGTCTTGAGTGGGGCGTGATGGTCGACCGATTGAGCTGATGTGATCAGTTCAATCGCGATGACGCCAGCCGCGTTGCGAACGATCGTTCCAGCCTTTCGCCCGGCGATCGGAGCCATCGACACGTGATCCTCCTGACCGGCCGACGTGGTGATCGAGTCGATGCTCGCCGGATGCGCCAGGCTCTTGTTCTCGCTGACCAGTGCGGCCGCGGTGACCTGAGGGATCATCAAACCCGAGTTCAGGCCGCTATTCTCCGCCAGAAATGGCGGGAGGCCACTCATCATCGGGTCGATCAGCACCGCGACCCGCCGCTCGGAGATCGATCCGACTTCGCAAAGGGCCAACGCTATTGTGTCGGCCGCGAAGGCCACCGGCTGCGCATGGAAATTGCCGCCGGAGATCGCTTCGTTCGTTTCAGGAAAGACGATCGGGTTGTCGGTCACCGCGCCTGCTTCGAGGGTCAGCGTACGTGCGGTGTTTACGAGCAGGTCAAGCGCTGCTCCCATCACCTGCGGCTGGCAGCGGAAACTATAGGGGTCCTGCACCTTGCCGCACCGTGTGTGGCTGCCGACGATCTCGCTTCCGTCGAGCAGGTCCCGAAGCATGGCCGCGACGCGGATCTGCCCCGGCTGCCCGCGAAGCTCGGAGATACGAGCGTCGAACGGTTTCACCGAACCCTTGAGCGCGTCCACGGACAGCGCCCCGGCGGCGACTGCGGCGGCGAAGACGCGTTCTCCGGCAAACAGCGCATTCAGCGCCACCGCCGTTGACATCTGCGTGCCGTTGATGAGGGCGAGCCCTTCCTTGGGGCCGAGCTGCAGCGGTTCGATTCCCGCTCTGGTCAGGACCTCTGCTGCCGGAAGCGCTTCGCCTCGAAGATCGATGCGGCCGTAGCCCATCAGGGCTGCCGTCATGTGCGCGAGCGGGGCGAGGTCGCCGGACGCGCCGACGCTCCCTTGGCTCGGGATGACGGGAATGGCATCCCGGTCGAGCAGTGCCTGCAATGCCTCGATCACCACGGGCCGAACGCCGGAATAGCCACGTCCGAGGCCCAGCAGCTTCAGGACGATCATCAGCCGCGAGACCTGGCGCGGAAGCGGCTCGCCGACACCTGCGCTGTGGGAGAGGATGAGGTTGTTCTGGAGCTGGGACAGCTGATCGTCCGGAATTCGCGTGTTGGCGAGCAGCCCGAAGCCGGTGTTGACTCCGTAGACGGTTTCACCGCTGGCAACGATGCGCTCCACCGCGTCGGCGGAATCCGAAATGCGATGCATGGAGGCGTCGTCCAACCGCCCCTCCGCCCCGGACCAAAGCTGGCGCAGCGTGTTGAGATCAACATTTTCAGGATTGAGCTTCAATTCCGTCACCCCGGACTTGATCCGGGGACCACCTTATTCCCCGGAATAAAAAAGGTGGATTCCCGCTTCCGCGGGAATAACGATTAGCGGACCATCGGCAAATCCAGCCCCATTTCCCGCGCGCATTCGATGGCGATCTCATATCCCGCATCCGCATGGCGCATCACGCCGGTAGCGGGATCATTCCAGAGCACCCGCCCCAGCCGCCGAGCGGCATCGTCGGAGCCGTCAGCGACGATCACCTGCCCGGCGTGCTGTGAGTAGCCCATGCCCACTCCGCCGCCATGGTGGAACGAAACCCACGTCGCTCCCGATGCGCAGTTCAGAAGCGCGTTCAGCACCGGCCAATCAGAGACGACATCGCTGCCGTCCCTCATGGCCTCCGTCTCCCGGTTTGGGGAGGCGACGGAGCCGCTGTCGAGATGGTCGCGGCCAATCACGATTGGAGCCGACACTTCGCCGGTCCGCACCATGTCATTGAAGGCGAGGCCGAGTCGTTGCCGTTGCCCCAAGCCGACCCAGCAAATCCGGGCGGGCAGCCCTTGGAACGCGATGCGCTCGCGCGCCATGTCGAGCCAGCGGTGGAGGTGCGGATCGTCGGGGATCAGCTCCTTCACCTTCGCGTCTGTGCGGTAGATGTCCTCCGGATCGCCGGAGAGCGCCACCCAGCGAAACGGACCAATGCCGCGGCAGAAGAGGGGGCGGACGTAAGCGGGCACGAAGCCGGGGAAATCGAAGGCGTGGCTGACGCCTTGGTCGAAGGCTTCCTGGCGGATGTTGTTGCCATAGTCGAAGGTCGGAACGCCCAGCGTCTTGAAGGCCAGCATCGCCTCGACATGCTGCGCGATGGAAACGCGAGCGGCGTGAGCAACGGCTTCGGGATCGCGCTCGCGCATCTCCTGCCACTTGGCGACGCTCCAGCCGGCGGGGCAGTAGCCGTTCGCCGGATCGTGGGCGCTGGTCTGATCCGTCAGCGCGTCGGGCCGCATTCCGCGCTCCAGCATCTGTGGAAGGATCTCGGCCGCATTGCCGAGAAGCCCGACGCTGGTCGGTTCTTTCGCCGAACGGATGATCTCCAGCGCCTCTTCGATGCTGGTTGCGCGGTGATCGAGATAGCGGGTTTCGAGCCGTTTCTCGATTCGGCTCTCCTGAACCTCGATGGCGATGCAGTGGGCGCCGGCCATGACTGCCGCCAGCGGCTGCGCTCCGCCCATCCCGCCAAGGCCCGCCGTCAAAATCCATTTGCCCGAGAGGTCGCCGCCAAAATGCTGGCGGCCCATCTCGACGAACGTCTCGTAGGTGCCTTGGACGATGCCCTGACTGCCGATGTATATCCAGCTGCCGGCGGTCATCTGCCCGTACATCATCAGCCCGGCGCGATCGAGCCGGTTGAACGTCTCCCAGTTCGCCCACTTCGGCACGATATTGGAATTGGCGATCAGCACCCGCGGCGCATCCTTGTGGGTGCGGAACACGCCGACCGGCTTGCCCGACTGAATGAGCAAAGTCTGGTCCTCTTCCAGCCGCTCCAGTGTCTCGATGATTGTGTCGAAGCATGCCCAGTTGCGCGCCGCGCGGCCGATGCCGCCGTAGACGACGAGGCTCTGCGGATCCTCGGCAACTTCCTGATCCAGATTGTTCTGGAGCATCCGGATGGCCGCCTCGGTAGTCCACTGCTTCGCCTTGATCTCGCTTCCGCGGCGGGCGCGGATGTGGCGGCTGTTATCGCGTCTGTCGGTCATAGAGTGTCGTCGCCCGCATAAATCCGCCGCTCGGGGCCGGGAAGGCCGATCCAATAGCCAAGCTCTGCGAGGCTCTCGATGCGCCAGACGCACAGGTCGGCGGCCTTGCCGGGTGCAATCGTGCCGATCTCTTGCTCGAGCCTGAGTGCGCGGGCGGCGTTGATGGTCATCCCGGCGAGCGCCTCCTCTGGCGTCAGGCCGAAGAGGGTGCATGCCATGTTCATTGCCAGCGTCGGCGAGAGCAGCGGCGACGTTCCGGGATTACAGTCGGTAGCGATGGCGATTGGGACGCGGCACTCGCGGAGCAGCTGCACCGGCGGCCTCTTCGTCTCCTGTAGCGCGTAGAATGCGCCGGGCAGGAGCACGGCGACGGTGCCAGCTTCGGCCATGGCCTTGGCTCCGGCTTCGTCGAGATGTTCGAGATGATCGGCCGAAAGGGCCTTGTGACGCGCTCCGAGCTCAGCCCCGTGCTGGTTCGACAGCTGTTCGGCATGGATCTTCACCCGCAGCCCATGCCGCGCAGCAGAAGCGAAAGCCTGTTCCACCTCGTCGGGTGTGAAGGCGATCGTGTCGCAATAGACATCCACGGTTTCCGCTAGTCCGGCGCGGGCGACAGCCGGGATCATCTGCCCCGCGACCACCGCCACATAGTCTTCACGGCGCTCCTTCCACTCGGTCGGAAGCGCATGGAGAGCAAGCAGCGTCGGTACGATCCGCACAGCTTCGCTGGCCGCCAGCGCCGCGGCACATCGCAGGAGCCGAAGCTCCCCCTCGGGATCGAGAGCATAACCGGACTTAATCTCGATCGTCGTGACCCCGCCGTTGATTAGCGCATCGAGCCGCATCGCCGCCGAAGCCAGAAGCTGGTTCTCAGTGGCTTCTCGAGTGGCCCTTACGGTCGAGGCGATGCCGCCTCCCGTCTTCGCGATCTCCTCGTACGAGGCCCCGCCCCGGCGCAGCGCGTGCTCGTCAGCGCGATTGCCGCCGAAGATCAGATGGGTGTGGCAGTCGATGAGGCCCGGTGTGACCCAGGCGCCGTCTAGGGGAGTGACCTCCTGCGCTCTGTGGCCTGCGAGCTCGGTTCGCGTGCCGACCCTAACGATCCGCCCGTCCTGGATTCCGATCGCGCCATTCTCGATGATCCCGAGGGGATTGCCGGGTGCGGGCTCCATCGTCGCCACCCGGCAATCGGTCAAAAGGCGGTCCCACATGGATTTGCCCTTATTGGAGTGCGGCTGTTAGGGCAAAGCCATGAACGGCTGGCCCAACCTTTCGGAGTTGCTCCTCGATACCGGCGACGACATTCCAATTGGATTGCTAGGAGCGCCGCTGGCTGCCGGCTCGGTCACACCAGGCGCTTGCGACCAGGCGCCCGCTCTCCTCCGCCAGACCCTCAAACGTATCGGCCGCTACGACATTGGGATGGGCCGCTCCGTCTTTACGCCCATTCGCGACCGCGGGGACATCGACCTTGAGGGTCTTTCGATCGAGCAGGCGATCGATCCGATTCGCAGTGCGGTCGAAGCGAGTGCGCGCGGGCACGCACTGACGCTTCTGGTTGGCGGAAATAATGCGATTACGCGTCCGGCTGTGCTGGCGATGGGCGATCTGGCCAAGGTCGGATTGATCACGCTCGATGCGCATTTCGACATGCGCGACCTCGATAGTGGCCTTTCGAACGGAAACCCGGTCCGGGCGCTGATGCAGGATGGATTGCCGGGCAGGAACATCGCCCAGATCGGTCTCGCGTCGTTCGCAAACACAGCGAAGATGCATCGCGATGCGATCGCCGCCGGTAATTTGGCGATCAGCATCGATGAGGTGCGCGGAGCCGGAATCACGAGCGCTGTCGACAGAGCGATCGAACATACAGACCATTGCAAGGCGCTGGTGATCGATTGCGACATCGACGTGATCGACCGGTCGCAAATGCCCGGCGCGCCAGGGGCGCGGCCTGGAGGAATGGACGTCAACGACTTCTTCTGGGCTGTGCGCCGGCTCACGACGGATCGCCGGACGCAAGTAATCGACCTTACCGAGTGGGATCCCTCGCTTGATGCGAGCGATCTCAGCGCCCTCACCGCTGCCCGCTGGGTGGCGGAGTGCATCGCCGGGTTCGAAGCACGCTAGCGCTTCTTCCGCTGCGGCGGGTTTGGCGTGACCAGAATGCGCTTGGCGTCGATCTTGCGAACGCAGTCCCACGGGATGCGACGCCCCTTCTTTCGCGCTGTGAGTCGCTCAATGAAGCTGCCGGGCCCGACCATCAACGCGGTCACCACACCGCGCTCGCAGTGAATTTCGTGCACTCGGCCCAGGCGCTCCCCATCAAGGGTGCGGACTTCCTTGTCGCGGATATCGGTGAGCCGAATCACAGAGCACCTCGATGCGGAATCCACTCCGCGGCGCGCCGCTCGCTCTTAAGTAGCCCCAGCTGCCACCCGGAGCATTCCAGGTGAACCGCGGCGCCGATGCTGTGAACCTTGTCCATCGGCACGCGCGTTACGCGATCGCCGGCAATCTTGCTGACCAGCCACATCGCCCAGCCGGGCAGTCGGCCCTTGTAAGCCCCAGGACCGACCAGCAGCGCTTTGAGCTTCAGCTCCTTGCCCGGCCCTCCGGTCAATTCGACGTCGTCAACAATTCCACAGTATTTTCCCTCGACGTCGTACAGCGGCAGATCGAGCAGCTCGCTCACGAGCTTGATGAGGGAGTCTGGCTTCATCCCTGCCCTCCGGAGGTGATTACGAACAGCGGCAGCGCGGCGACGGCCATGATGACGATCAGAACGAAGAACAGCCAGCCCAACACTTTGGCGAGACGGCCGTTCACATATTTTCCCATGTACTTCTTGTCGTCCGCCAGAAGCATCAGCGGCAGGTAGGTGAGGGGGAGCACCAGGATCGAAAAGACGATCGAGTATTGCACGAGGGTCATGGGATCGACGCCCGTCAGCACGATCGCCAGCGAGAGCAGCAGAAGTGAGACCCAGGCGATTGTGAAGCGCGGCGCCTCCCACGGCTTCTTGTGGCGCCCCCAGATCCAGCCGAAAAATTGAGCGATTGAATAGGCGTTAGCCATGCAGGTCTCGATCGCAGCACCCGCCACCGCGAACAGTATGCCGAGTAGCGCAAGGACGAGCCCAACAGGGCCAAACGGAATTGCCGATTGAAGCGCAACGGTCCCGGGGATCTGCGGCCCTACGCCGGCCGGTCCGAACAATTGTGCAGCGCTTGCGAGGATCGCGATGCTGAGAAGCGAACCTAGGGCCATCCCGACGATGGATGTGATTCGGTTCGTCGGCAGGTCCTTGGGACCCCATTCTTCCTCGATCCCGCCGGAGGAGTAGAAATAGGTCTCATAGGGAAACATCACCGCGCTGAAGATCGCCACCGCGAAATAGGAGAAGTTCAGCAGCTGCTTTGAGCTAAGGCCGGGGGGAATCTGGGGAAGGAAGCCCGCGGCGATCTTCTCCCACGGCGGGTCGATGGCAGTCAGTGCGAAAACGAAGACCAGCATCAGTAGGCCGAGGACGCCGAATGTCCTTTCGATCCACTTGAACGGCAGGACCCAGATGCAAGCCATCAACGCAGCCGCACTGATCGTCGCCATCAGCAGATAAGGGGCGCCTGTGAGGTAGCGCAGCAGTAAGCCCAGGCCGCCGATCTCAGCGGCGCAGGTGATCAGCGTGCTGAGCAGAGAAGCGGCGAGGGTGACCAACCCCAGCTTTAACCCGAGCCGATGGCGTATGAGGTTGAAGACGGGCTGCTTGGCGACAGCGGCCACACGGCCGCTCATCTCCCCGTACACGATGATCCCGACAGTCGACACGGCGAACACCCAGATGAGGCTGTAGCCGAACACGGAGCCGGCGAGCGCAGCGAATACCACCTGGCTGATGTCGACGAAGCCGCCGACCGCGGTCATAATCCCGAGCGTCAGCTCAATCGGATTCAAGGCGGTCCTCGATCTGCTTGAGCTTGCCCGCGTGAGCCTGCAGGTCCGCAGGGGGCGCGTCTAGGGGTTCGGCGATCAGTGCCCGGATCTCGTTCCCATACTGCGATTGAGGCTGCGTCAGCGCGGAGGCGGTGGTGCCGAGTTGCTCTCCCAGGCTCTCGCGCATCGTCCTGACGTAAGCGCCTGTGAGCTTCCCTTGCGCCGCGAGCTGGTTGACCATCGCCCACTCAAAGCCGAGGGACCGCGCTTGTGAGATATATTGGAGGTCGGTCTCGGGGCCTTTCGAGCAGCCCGCCAACAACAGGAGCGGCAACAACGCGCATCGCATTTCGCCAAAACCGTTCCGCAAGCGAACCGGTTCCTTTAGAAGCGATCTGCCAATCGCCTGCCCTTTTCCGAAAGGGTACGGAAGGTGATCGAGAAGCGCAGGGTCTCACCGGGCGCTATGCTGTGTTCCCATTCGTGGCGCGCTTCGCGCGACAGAAGATAGGCAGAACGAGGCTCGACCTCGACATTGGCGCGGTCGAACCCGCCAGGCTTTCGCCTGCGGAACCTGAGCATGGCAGGAGAGCCGAGCGAAACACCCACAACGGTTTCGAACTGCGGCCGATCGCGATGCCAGCCGATTCCCGCGCCGGGATCGTAGCGGACCAGGAGCGCGTGGGCGAAGTCTTCCGGTTGAACTCCGGCAAAACTGGCCGACTTGGCGCGCAGCGGTTCGAGCCAGTCAGGAACGGGCTCGGCGGGCGCGAAGCTCGAGTCATCGAAATCGTAGCGCCAGCCGTAGGTGCGGGTCAGCCGCTTGCCGGTCCAGCCGTGAAAGCGGAATGGCGACAGGTCTTCGCTGGAGAGGTGGCCGATTAGCGCCTTCTCCTCGTCTTCGGCGATGAACGCGCGGCGATACTCAAGCCCTGCGATCAGCGGCTCGCCGAAAAGGTCGAGGCTCATCCGCCGAAGATCTCCTTGAGCTGCGACGGGCGAAGCTCAGGTCTCAGCTGATCGAAGGTGCACTGCTTGGGGTCCTTGTCCGGCCGCCAACGGAGGAGGGCGGTTCCATGACGGAAGCGGCGGCTGGTCACCTGATCGTATTTCACCTCCACCACCAGCACCGGCTTGAGGGGTTGCCATTGCGTTGTCCGCTCGGTCCGCCATCGGCTCGGGCCCCCGGGGGCGCTGCCGGTGAAGCCCGGCGGCTCGATCAGCTTCTCCAGGTCGGCCGTGAGCTGCTTTCTCTCATCCGCAGGGATAGCCGAGGTGAAGCCGACGTGTTGGAGCAGCCCATCGTCGTCGTAGAGTCCGAGCAGCAGGGATCCGACGACTGGCTTTTTCTCTGCGCATCGGAAGCCGCCGACAACGCAGTCCGCCGTGCGCTCCGGCTTTACCTTCACCATTGCCCGTTCGCCCGGTTTGTACGGTTGGTCGAGGCGCTTGGCGATGACTCCGTCAAGCGCACCGCCGCTCCGCTTCAGCCAATCGAGTGCTGTGCCGCAATTCGTCGTTGCGGGCGATAGCTTCAGCTTCGGCTCGGCTGCTGTTTTGAAGAAGGCTTCCAGTGCACTTCGCCGCTTCGATAGCGGCTGGTGTGCAAAATCATCGCCGTCGAGCGACAGGAGGTCGAACAGCATGAGTTCGGCGGGCGTTGCCGCCGCGAGCTTGCGCACTCTGCTCTCGGCCGGATGAAGCCGAAGCTGGAGCGCGTCAAAGGAGAGGGCGTCGCCCACCGGGATGATCAACTCCCCGTCCAGTAAGAACTTTTCGGTCTTGAGTCCCGCGATCGCCTCCAGCACTTCTGGGAAGTAGCGGCCTAGCGGCTTGCCGTTCTTGGATATTAGCTCAAGCTGATCGCCGTCCCTCTGCGCCAGGCAGCGGAAGCCGTCCCACTTGGGTTCGTATTGCCAGCCAGCGCCTTCCGGCAGTTCGGCCGCAAGCAGGGCTTCCATCGGCGCGGGCGCTTTCATGGCATTGAAGCGCGGGGGAGGGCTTTTGTGTTCCGGGCAACAAAAAAGCCGCCCGGAGGCGGCTGTGGAGATGTGGCTGGTTGCGGGGGCAGGATTTGAACCTGCGACCTTCAGGTTATGAGCCTGACGAGCTACCGGACTGCTCCACCCCGCGATAAACCTTCTTGCCTCAATCGCCGGCGCCGGCATCCGCCAGCTCGGCTTTCCTCGCATTAGCTCGGGCGGCCGTTCGGCCTTGCAGAGCCTAGGGCTCCGAAAACTCGTATTGTGAATGGGTTCTCGACGAGGCGCCGGCTGCAAAGCCTGGCGACGACCTACTCTTCCGCTGCTTAAGCAGTAGTACCATCGGCGCAGTCCGGTTTCACGGCCGAGTTCGGGATGGGATCGGGTG
>Ga0157369_10002385_pt1 | contig 22559 bp, 16 predicted proteins | sample C25metaG_FD_113461 | JGI IMG/M metagenome (GOLD analysis project Ga0157369, IMG submission 113461) | Corn rhizosphere microbial communities from Kellogg Biological Station, Michigan, USA - C2-5 metaG | ecosystem: Host-associated > Plants > Roots > Rhizosphere > Soil | place: USA: Michigan... | reverse complement strand
GGTGCTCCTGAAGCTGATCGCGCTCGTCACCAACCTCGCCTACTTCCATGTTTACTCCACGGCCACGTCCTACCTCAGTCATGCCAGGCTCGGACCGGGCACCATCCTCATACCGGTCATCGGCGGCCTGATCGTCGGGCTCATGGCCCGTTACGGCTCGGAGAAGATCCGCGGCCACGGCATTCCGGAGGCGCTCGAGGCCATTCTCATCGGACAGAGCCGGATACAGCCCAAGGTGGCGGTGTTGAAGCCGCTCTCCTCCGCAATCGCCATCGGCACGGGTGGCCCGTTCGGCGCCGAGGGCCCGATCATCATGACGGGCGGCGCGCTGGGGTCGCTCTTCGCGCAGTTCTTTCATCTGAGCTCCGCGGAGCGCAAGACCCTGTTGGTTGCCGGCGCCGCAGCCGGTATGACTGCGATCTTCGGGACACCGGTGGCGGCCGTTCTCCTGGCCATCGAAGTCATGCTCTTCGAGTGGAAGCCCCGCAGTTTCGTGCCGGTGGTCGTCTCCACGATCGTCGCGATGGCCTGGCGGCCCTGGCTGGTGGGCGCGTGGCCGCTCTTTCCGCACACGGGAATTCCCGCAATGCCGTGGTGGGGACTCGCGCTCTGCGCCGGCGTCGGCGTCGTGGCAGGGCTGCAATCCGCCATCACCACCGGCGGCCTCTATTGGGTCGAGGAGCTGTTCGAGAAGCTCCCGGTCCACTGGATGTGGTGGCCGGCGCTCGCCGGTGTCGTCGTCGGCGTCGGCGGCCTCATCGATCCGGCGGCCCTTGGAGTCGGCTATGACAACATTCAGGCTCTGATCGACGGCTCCGTGTTGATGCACGCGGCCATAGCGCTGCTCCTCGTGAAGGGTGTCATCTGGGTCGTGGCGCTGGCCTCGGGAACCTCGGGTGGCACCCTCGCGCCGCTGCTCATGATGGGCGGTGCCGTGGGCGTGATGGAGGCTCATTTCCTGCCCTTCGGCAACGCCGGCTTCTGGTCGCTGCTCGCCATGGCGGCAGTGTTGGGCGGAACGCTGCGCTGCCCCCTGACCGCAACCGTGTTCGCGATCGAGCTCACCGGCGATCTGCAGGTGATGCCGGCGGTCCTCGTCGCCTGCGTCGCCTCCTTCGCCGTGACGGTGCTGATCATGCGGCGCTCCATTCTGACGGAGCGGCTCGCACGGCGCGGCCGGCATCTGACCTATGAGTACACCGTCGACCCGTTCGATGTGATGCGGGTCAGCGAGATCATGACCCAACCCGTACATACCCTGCCGGCGAGCATGAAGACCGAGGATGCACTGGTATTTTTTGACACGGAGAACGGCCTCAAGCGCCACAAGAGCTACCCCGTTGTCGACGACGCAGGCAACGTCGTCAGCATGGTGTCGCGCGCCGACGTATTGCGCTGGTCACGGGAAGGATGGCCCGAAGGGCAAACCCTGGAGGAGAGGCCCGACGTCGGCGAGGTCTTCGTCGGCTACACGGACGAGTTGGTAGGCCATCTTGCCGATCGCATGGCATCGGCCGATGTCGGCCGTGTGCCGGTCGTCGACCGCGCCACGGGGAAGCTCGCCGGCCTGATCGCCAGGCGCGACCTGCTGCGCGTCCGGGCCCACACTGCGCGGTTGGAACGCGAGCGGGCACGCCCGCTGACCCTCCCGGGTTAGTTGCAACGGAGCTGTGGCTTGTGAGCCACTGCTCAGTTCGGCCGGCCCTGGCTGGCCTCGCTGGCGATTCTGTTAAGTCTCGCACGCCGGAATCCCCACCTCGATGAGACAAAACGCCTGGGTACGGGCCGTAGGCCCGCTCAGGTAATCCCGCGACGGCGCAAACGGGCCGGCGCGTCTCCCCGGGGGTAATTCTTTGTCGCTGCTCAATCGAGCGCAGGCCAACGGTTGGCGGGTCGGTGTCATGCCGGCGGACCGCGAGACCGCGCTCGCCATCGCACGGACCACGAGATCCGCAGCCCGGCCGCTGCTGCGGCATTGCGCCATCCATCCGTCTCTCGAGATCCGTGCCGAGCATGTGCTGGCACCGCTCGCCCACAGTCGCGAGCTGTCGCGCGCGGCGGTGAGCGCCGTGTTGAGCACCGACGAGTACCAGCTGGTGCAGATCGAGGCTCCTGACGTGGCGGCGGAAGAGCTGCGTGGTGCCGTGCGCTGGAAGCTGAAAGACCTCATCAGTTTTCCTCCGAGCGAGGCCGTCATCGATGTGTTCGAGATTCCCGAGCCGGCCCGCTATGTCGAATCGCGGATGGTCTACGCTGTTGCCGCGCGTACCGATGCCGTGCAGCGCGTCGTGAGCCTCATCAAGCCGCGCGTCCGCGCCTTCGACGTGATCGACATCCCGGAGATGTGTCTGCGCAACATCGCCGCCCTCCTGCCTCAGGACGAGCAAGGTGTCGCGCTGATCGCGCTCGGTGAGAATTTCGCCCAACTCACACTGACCTGCCGGGGCGTCCTCTATCTCGCGCGACGCATCGATCTCGGCCGCCGCAGCGAGGGGTCGCCGGGAGAAGCCTCCGGCAACATCGACGTGCAATTCCTGGCGCTCGAGCTGCAGCGCTCGCTTGACTACTACGAAAGCCACTTCGACCAGCCGGCAATCGCGGACGTCGTCCTGACCTCCGGCGATGACCGCGCGGAGCGCCTGCTCGGCAACCTGATCACGGCGACCGGCCATTCGGTGAGCCTCCTCGACGTCGAGGAGCTGTTCGACATCGCTCCGGGCATCGAGCCCGACACCCGCTGGCCGGGGCTGCTGGCATTGGGCGCGGCTCTGCGCAGCGACCGGACCCGCCCGTGAAGCAGCCCCGTCAGCAGGTGAATCTCTACCAGCACATGGCGGCCGCCTGGCGTCCGTTCGGCTCGGCCACGCTGACTCTCGCCGTGGGCGCAGTCAGCTGCTGCCTCGCAGCCATCTGGGCCTTCGGAGCCTGGCAGGTCGCTGACCTGCAACGGTCGGTGGACGCTCTGCAACGGCGGCAGGCGGCGCAGCAGGCGACGCTGACCGCGCTCGGCTCCCTGCAGACCGATGGCACGGGACCAGCGGACCTGCAGTCGCGCATTCAACGGCTGAGCGCCGAACTGGCGGCGCGCGAGCACGCGCTGGCAATGCTCAAATCGGGCGCAGTGGGCAGCACCAGCGGCTTCTCGGCGCAACTTGCAGCGCTGGCGCGCCATCCGATGACGGGCCTCTGGCTTCATCAGATCACGGTCTCCGATCTGACGGGCTCGATGAGCCTCGCCGGGGAAGCGCTCGATCCTGACAGGGTGCCGCGCTATCTGCGCGCCCTCGCCACCGAGCAGGTGCTCGCGGGCCTGCGGTTCGATCGGCTCGTCATCGAGCGACCGGAAGCCGCGCCTGCCGCTTCGGCAGCTGCACGCTCGCGACCGCATCCGACGACGTTCAGGTTCCACGCCGACGGCCCTGCCACGCCGGCTCAACTCGCGGCCACCCAGGCGCCGCAGTCGTGAAGCTGCGCGGCACCGTCACTACTCTGGCCGGCCGCTTCGACCGGCTGAGCCTGCGCGAGCGCGTGCTCACGACGGCTGCCATCCTCGCAGTGCTGATCGCTCTTTTCGATTCACTCGTGATGCACCGGCTCGAGATTCACCGCAAGCAGCTGGCACAGCAGCTGGCCGAGATCGGCGCGGCCGTGAACGACACCGGGGACGGCTCGGATGCGGGCATGACCCTGGAGCGCGCGGCCACGCTCACCGCTAGCCTCAGTCAGGCGACCGCGCGCCTCCATTCCCAGTCCGCCGGGCTGATACCCCCGCAGCGCATGACACAGGTGATCCATGACGTGCTGAGTCGGCAGCAGGGAGTGACACTGGTCAGTCTTCGGAGCCTTCCGCCGTACGCGCTGATCGATGGTCTACCCAAGGATGGTGCCGAGGCGCAATCGGCCAGTGTCGATGCGACGGCAGGTCAGGCCATTCCCGCCGCTGCCTTCAGCACCGCTTCCGACGGCCCCTACGTTCACTCGGTCGAGCTGGTCGTGCAGGGCCCTTATCTCGATGTCCTCACATACCTGCAGACCCTGGAGGGCCTGTCCTGGCACTTCTATTGGCAAAGCCTCGCGCTCGATGCGACGCAATCCCCCACGACCCGAGTGACCCTGAGACTCGGCACGCTGAGCATGAGCCGCGACTGGATAGACTTATGAGTCGCAGAATCACAACCATTGCCCTGACACTTCTGCTGGCCTGCGCCGTAACCGGCCGCGGCCACGCCGACAGTCTGACCGACCCCACACGCCCGCCGAATGCCGACACTCGCATGCGGGACGTGAGCGGACTGCGCCTGCAGGGTGTCCTGTGCCACGCCGGTACCTTCATCGGCATCGCCGATGATCGGCTCATTCATGCCGGCGACCGGATAGACGGCACGCTGATCCGCAACATCTCGGCCGAAGGCGTACGGTACTCCCGCGGCGCGCATGACCGGTTTGCCTACGCACCCGAGCCCCAGCTCGATGGCTGCACGGGGACGGCGGCAGCCTCCCAGCAGGGCGCCGAGCCGCTCTTCGGGGTCGACGTGGATGGCGCGCCCGCGAACGTGTTCCTCCAGGGCCTCGTCGAGGGCACCACTTACAACATTCTCGTCCGACCCGACGTCGCGGGCCGGGTGACGATGTCTCTGAAGGGGGTGACATTGCAGCAAATACTCGATTCCGTCCGGGAGATGTACGGTTTCGACTACCGGCGCAGTGCCGCCGGCTATCTGGTGCTCCCGGCCACCGTCCAGACCCGCATCTTCCATATCAGCTACCTCAACGTGCAGCGGTATGGAGTGTCCAACACCCGCATCAGCTCGGGCCAGGTCACCCAGGGCGGTTACAACTCCCAATACGGCAATGCGATGTCCGTGCCCACCCAGGCGCAGACCACGGCGACGGTGGGCAACGCAAACGACAAGACGACGATCGATACGTCGGGCACATCGATCGTGACGCGGGACGACTCGGATTTCTGGGGGAATCTGCAGGCGAACCTGCTCACCATGGTGGGTACCGGACCCGGTCGCCGGGTCATCGTGGACCCGCAATCCGGGATCATCGTGGTGCGCGCGCTGCCGGAGCAGCTGCAGGAAGTCAGCGAGTATTTGCGCAGCACCGAGGCCACGGTCACCCGGCAGGTGCTCCTCGAGGCGAAGATCGTCGAGGTGGACCTCGACCACGCGTATCAGGCCGGGATCGACTGGGCCAAAGTGCTGCAGCTCGGCGGCAGCCACTACTTCATCGGCCAGAGCACGCCGGCGAACGGATTCGGCACGGCGGCCGCATTGACGCCCACCAACTCGCCCGTGACCGTGGCCCCTGGAAATCCGATCAACGGCTTCGCCACCCACGCCCTCGGGGGCGCCTTCACGCTGGCGGCCGACTTCACCGATTTCAACGCCTTCATCCAGCTGCTGAGCACCGAGGGCAACACCCACGTGCTGTCGAGCCCGCGGGTATCGACGCTCGACAACCAGAAGGCCATCATCAAGGCCGGTACCGACCAGTTCTATGTGACGGGAGTCGAGAGCAACACCGTCACGGGAACGGCGACCTCGCAGTCCAACAATGTAATCCTGACGCCGTTCTTCTCCGGTGTCGCCCTCGATGTGACACCGCAGATCGGCGCGGATGGCGATGTACTGCTGCACATACATCCCATCGTGAGCGTGGTGACCAATCAGACGGTGACGCTCCAGGTGCAGGGCACCGCCGACGTATTGCCCCTCGCTCAGAGCTCCGTGCGCGAGTCCGACAGCATCGTGCGGGCGCACAGCGGCCAGGTCATCGTGATCGGCGGCCTGATGCAGGAGAAAGTCGACAAGCAAGCGTACAAGACGCCGCTCCTCGGGGACATTCCCGCCGTCGGTAGACTCTTCCGCAGTGAGCAGGATCAGAAGAGCAAGGTGGAGCTGGTGATCCTGCTGCGCGCGCAGGTGGTCAACGGCAGCGACTGGCCCAAGCTCATCGATGAGCAGTCCCCGACCGAAGGCGAGCACAAGTGAGCGACTCACCTCGCCGCAGGCGCGTTCGGGTGGGGGAGCTCCTCCTCGAGCAGAAGCTCATCAACGAGCAGCAGCTGAAGACCGCGCTGGCAGAGCAGTCGCGCAGCGGCCGCCGGCTCGGACGGGTGCTGACGGATCTCGGCCTGGTGAGTGAGCAGGCCTTTCATGAGGCGCTCGCCAAGCACCTGCAGATCCCCTACATGGATCTGCGCCAGGTGCAGCTCGCACCCGACACGGTGCGGTTGCTGCCCGAGGCGCAGGCTCGCCGCTTCCGGGCCATGGTGTTGAAGGTAGACGCCGCAGGCGCCCTCGTCGCCATGGCAGACCCCACCGACCTCTTCGCCTACGATGAGGTCGCCGCCGCTCTCAAGCGCCCGATCCGCCTCGCGCTCGTCAAGGAGGCCGACCTCCTCAAGACGATGGATGCGGTTTACCGGCGCACTGACGAGATCGCCTCGATCGCGCAGGAGGTGGGCGAGGAGCTGCGCGAGACGGACGTCGACATCGAGCAGTTGGCTGCCGAGGAAGGCTCGCCGGATGCTCCTGTCATCCGCCTCATTCAGACGGTCTTTCACGATGCAATGCAGGTTGGTGCGTCCGACGTGCACATCGAGCCTGGCGAGAGTGCCTTGCGCGTGCGACAGCGCGTCGACGGTCACCTGCAGGAGCAGGTGATCGAGGGAGGCCGCCGGGTCGCGAGCGCGCTCACCACGCGCCTGAAGCTTCTGAGCGGACTCGATATCGCGGAGAAGCGCCTGCCGCAGGACGGACGCTTCTCGGTGAAGATCGGCGGCAAGGCCATCGACGTGCGGCTTTCGACGATGCCGACTCAGCACGGTGAGTCCGTGGTGATGCGACTTCTCGACCAATCCTCGAGCCTGATGAGTCTCGAGACACTGGGAATGGCGCCGCCGATGCTGGAGCGCTTCCGTGCCCTCATCGAGCGCAGCGCCGGCATGGTGCTCGTGACCGGTCCTACAGGCAGCGGCAAGACCACCACCCTCTACTCGGCACTGCAGCATCTCAACCAGGCCGACACCAAAATCATCACCGTCGAGGACCCGATCGAATATCGCCTCGACCGTATCAACCAGGTCCAGGTGAATGCCAAGATCGGGTTGGACTTCGCTCGCGTGCTGCGCACGACGCTGCGGCAGGACCCGGACATCATTCTGGTCGGCGAGATCCGCGACCGCGAGACGGTCGACATCGGGCTGCGTGCCGCGATCACAGGCCACCTGGTCTTCTCCACCCTTCACACCATGAGCGCCATCGCCACCGTGCATCGCCTTCTCGACATGGATGCCCCGGGCTACATGATCGCTGCCGCAGTCCACGGCATCGTTGCCCAGCGGCTGCTGCGGCGCGTTTGCGAGAACTGCTCGCACCCCGTGCAAGCTGATCCGCACGAAGCCGCGCTCCTGCGCACGCACTTCGGACCCGAAGCGGCGGCCGCGTCCTTCCGCTCCGGATCCGGCTGCACGTATTGCAACCTGACCGGCTATCGCGGCCGCATCGCGGTCTATGAGCTCCTGGAGATCGACCGGACACTCACCGATGCAATCCGTCGCGGTGATCTCGGTCGGCTCGAGGAAGCGGCGCATGCGCGCGCCGATTTCGTGTCATTGGCGAGAAGCGCCCTGGAGCTCGCCATGCGAGGTGTCACCAGCGTATCGGAGGCGCTGGCAGTGGTTAGCGGCGCGGACGATGGCTCACACTGCGCACGGGCCGCTGCCGATCCACTGCTCGCCGAAGCGCTGCAGGCGGACGCGATGAGCGCAGCCAAGTAATAGCTGCGACGCCGCGGCAACGCGACCCTCCGTGACTCAATATCTCTACAGTGGACGATCAGCTCGCGGCGATCTCGTACGCGGCAGCCTCGATGGAGACTCCGAGGAAGCGGTTGCCACGCGCCTGCAGCAGGATGGCGTCATACCGATCAGCATCGTTGCGAGCGCCGTCGCAACATCCTCGGCGCCGCTGCAACAGCTCGCGCGGCAGATGGGGGTTGGAAAACCAACAACAGCAGATCTGGTGCTGTTTACACGCCAGATGTATACGATCGTCAAGTCCGGCATCCCGCTGCTGCGCGGTCTGCGTGGCCTCGCCGGCTCCACGCATAACGTGGTGCTGCGGCGAGCGCTCGAGGATGTGTTGCACAGCCTCGAGGCCGGACGGAATCTGGCCACCAGCTTCGGCCGTCACCCGGAGCTCTTCCCGGAAATTTATCTCAACCTGATCGCGGTCGGTGAAGCCACTGGGACGCTGGAGCGGGCATTCATGCGGTTGGGCGACTACCTGCGCCAGGAGCAGGACATCCAGGACCGCGTCAAGAGCGCATTGCGCTATCCGTTCATCGTCGTCCTGACCATCGCTGCCGCGGTCGCCGTCATCACGACCTTCGTGATTCCGCGCTTTGCGCCGCTCTTTCGCGTCCTCGGCAATGATATTCCGCTGCCCACCCGCATCATCATGGGAGCCTCGGAGATCGCCCGCAGGGATTGGTATTGGGTACTGGCTGTTGGCGCCGCACTCGTCGGTGGACTGCGCGCCTACGTGCGCACGATCGACGGACGGCTGCGCTGGCACAAGCTCCTCCTCAGGGTGCCGGTCATCGGCTCACTGGCCCATCAGGCCATCCTGGCGCGCCTGAGCCGTACGCTGTCGATCGCCATCACGGCGGGCATGCCGATGCTCGAGACGCTCGCCATCATTGCGCGCGTCTGTGGCAACGACTACATGACCGCCCGGGTGTTGCGGCTGCGGGACCGGGTGGAGCGGGGCGAGTCCCTCAGCCGTGCGGCAGCCAGTGTCGGCATGTTTCCGCCCCTCGTGCTGCAGATGATTGCAGTGGGCGAGGAGACCGGCGAGCTGCCGGCGCTGCTGGACGAAGTGGCCGGCTTCTACGAGCGGGAAGTGGAGTTCGCCCTGAAGACGCTGAGCGCCGCAATCGAGCCCATCCTGATCGTCCTGGTCGGCGGGATGGTGCTGATCCTGGCGCTCGGAGTTTTCCTGCCGATGTGGAACATGATCGCCAAGGCCGCTGCCGGGCACTGACCTTTGGCCGGTGACCCGTGAGGGCGGTCACACCTCCCACAATCGTCCACGACCGGTATCACACTTCGCCGACCGCTGCCAACGGCCCGTCGCGCCGACGCCTATGATGATAGTCATATTACTGTATTCCAGACCCTTCTTTTCGGAGTCAAGTACATGAGTCGTTCCTCGCAGCGCGGCTTCACGCTCATCGAGCTGGTCGTCGTCATCGTCATTCTGGGCATCCTCGCCGCCTTCGCGGTTCCGAAGTTCATGGGCCTGGAAGATCAGGCGCGGATCGCCTCGGTCAACGCGATGGCGGGCAGCCTGCGCAGCGCCGCCACGATGGCGCACGGTGTCTGGGAAGCGAGCGGCAACCCCGCCACGATCACCGTCCCCGGCGTCGCCACCTCCATCACGATCCGCAACGGCTATCCGGACAACGCCGGCATTCAGCAGCTGCTGCAGGACACGAGCGGCTTCACGATCAATGCCAACGGCAACCGCTTCACTCCCAATGGGGCGAAGAATGCCAATTGCTGGGTGCAGTACAACCAGTCGCCGGCCAATTCGACATTCACCCTTACCTACGGCACCGTGGCCGCCGGCGGCACTCCGGCGCAGGTCCAGACCGCCCTGCAGACCAACTGCTAACGCAGCTTCGCGGGCGGCCGGCGGGTGCGCGTCGACCCATGTGGCGCGAGCGTTCAATCCGGGGCTTCACGCTGATAGAGCTCTGCAGCGTACTGGTGATCGCCGGCGTCCTCGCGGCGATCGCCGGACCGAAGTTTCTCGACACGCCGGCGTTCAACCAGCGGGGCTACACCGATGAGCTCGCCGCGGCCATCCGCACCTCGGAAGCCACTGCGACGGCGAGCGGCTGCGATGTCCAACTCACCATAGCACCCGGCACCGGCTACGACGCGGAGCTGCCGGCCGCCGCCGCAGGGTGCTCCGGCGCTTTCACCGTCCCCGTACCGCGCATCGATGGCACGGCTCTAACCGGAACTCCTCCTTCGAATGCCGACGTATCAGGAGGCGTCACCCTGGTATTCGGACCTCAGGGATCGATCGTCAGCCCTCTTCCGATCGCGAACCCCACCACCATCACCGTAGTCGGCTCGCCGCCGGGCCGCACGCAGCCACTGACACTCCGGATCGATCCTCTCAGCGGCTTCGTCACCGTACCGTAGAGCGCCTGGCAGCCATGTCATCACGCACACGCTGCCGCGGCGTCACCCTGGTGGAGCTGGTGGTGACGATCGTGGTCATCACCGCCGCAGTCTCCGCGGTGCTGGCCATCGTCTCCTCGACTGCGGCCCGCAGCGCCGAGAACCTGGTCCAGACCCAGGCCGTGATGGTCGCCGAGTCTTATTTGAGTGAAATCCTGCAAAAGCCTTACGGGCGAGACTGTGTGACGCCCTGTGCCCGAACAGCGATGGACAAGGTCGGAGACTATGACCGGCTGTTCGACAACGGTGTGCACGATGCCACGGGCACGTCTGTCGCTGGCCTCGCGGCGTACACGATACAGGTGAATGTCGCCAGCGCCTCCATTGGGGCAGTACCGGCGGAATTCGTTACAGTGACGGTGACGCCTCCCAACGGGGCGGCGGTCGTGTTGGACGGATATCGGATGCAAGTCCCGTGAGTCGTCCAGTCACCCCAGCTTCAGGCTTCACGCTCGTCGAGCTCACTGTGGCAATCGTGATCGCGGCGATCATTGCGGGGTTCATCGTGCTATTCCTGGACGCCCCGATTCAATCGTACTTCGCGCAGACGCGCCGGTCGGATTTGGTCGACTCCGCGAATCGGATATCGCACACTGTCACGGCGGATGTTCGCACCGCGCTGCCCAATAGTCTGCGAGTAACCAACAGCGGCCGCATCTATGCTCTGGAGTTTCTGGCAACCCAGGGAGTAGCGCGGTACTTTGGCAACTCGGAGAACCCCGGAGGGGAGCTCGACATGAGCACCCCCGTCATGAGCTTCGCTACCCTCGATACTTTCGACCCGGCAGCCAATCCTCCCTACAATCATCTCTCAGTCGGGAATCTCGGTGGGCCACCGAATGTTCCGAACACGTACGATGCTTACGTTCCGGGGAATAACGTCATGACCCGTACTGGCGTAACCATTGCTGCCAACCCCGGGGGTGGAGACCTGGTGACATTGAGCACATCGATGACGTTCCGGGCTCCAGTAACGCCAGCCGCGCACAACGCCTATCTCGTCTCCGGCCCCGTCAGCTACGTCTGCAATCCGACAGCAAAGACCTTCGTGAGATATTCGGGTTACCCCGTCAGGGCCGCTCAGACGATCGCGCCGGGCGGAGTGAGTGCGCTCATCGCCCACGATGTCTTGAACTGTGCAATCTTCGTCGTCCCCGCCCCTGGGGGCTACCCCCCACCCGCTGGCGGCTATCCATACGGTGAGCTGGCTATTCTCTCCGTGGTGCTTGCAAATGGCGGCGAGACGCTGCAGGTGTTTCTCGAAGCTCCTGCGCAGTACAGTCAATGAGCCAGCCCCTGCCGTCCTCGTATCCCGATAGTGCCCGGAAACAGGGCGGATTTTCGCTCATCGCGGCAGTCTTCCTCATCGTCGTCCTGGCAGCCTTGGGTGCATTTGCCGTTCAAGTTGCCATGACCCAATATCAGACTTCGAACGCGGAACTGCTCGAGTCGCGCGTGGAGGTCGCCGCGGAGACGGGCATTGAGTACGGAGCCTACCTTGCGCTACAGGCCCCCGCCAACTGCGCGCCCGCTGCTCCCCTGCCTCTGAGTCAGGGGACACTGACCGGGTACATCGTGACGGTCAACTGCAACCAGACGACACATCAGATCGGCACGCCGCCCGCGGTCACAACGGTTTCCATTTATGCGCTCAAGGCCTCGGCATCCTTTGGTACTTACGGCAAGCCTGACTACGTGGCACGTACCGTGACACGCAATGTGACCACGGCACCGCCCTGATGATTGCTTCGCATCTCTGCCTGCCCCGCAGCGCAGGTGTCAGCCGAGCGCCCCCTTCAAATCCCCGATCAGGTCCTCCGCGTCCTCGATTCCCACCGACAGCCGGATGAGTCCATCGCCGATGCCGAGCTGCGCGCGCATGGCTGCAGGGAGGGAGGCATGCGTCATGAGCGCGGGATGCTCGATCAGGCTTTCGACTCCGCCCAGGCTCTCGGCGAGCGAGAAGAGGTGGCAGCGCTCGAGCATGCGGCGCGCATCATCGAGTGAGCCCTTGAGCACCGCAGTCACGATTCCGCCGTAGCCGCCCGTCATCTGCCGGCGCGCGAGCGCATGTTGGGGATGGCTCTGCAGCCCGGGATAGTACACGCGCTCTACTTTAGGGTGACTTGCAAGGAACTGCGCGACCGCGAGCGCATTCGCGCAGTGCCGCTCCATCCGTACCGCCAGAGTCTTGATGCCGCGCAGCGTCAGGAAGGAGTCGAACGGGCTCGACACGGCCCCCACCGCATTCTGCAGATACGCCAGACGCTCTGCCAGGGGGCTGTCCGTACGCACGATCGCCGCGCCTCCCAGACAGTCGGAATGGCCGTTCAGATACTTCGTCGTCGAATGCACGACGATGTCGAAGCCGTGCTCGAGCGGCCGCTGCACGAAAGGCGTGGCAAACGTGTTGTCGCAGACGCTGAGCAGCCCTTTGCGACGGGCTGTCGCCGCCACTGCCGCAAGGTCCACGAGCTGCAACAGCGGGTTGCTGGGGGTCTCGACCCAGACGAGGCGCGTGTTGGGGCGGATCGCCGCCTCCAACGCCTCGGGCCGTGTCAGATCGACGAATGACACCTCGTGCCCCGCCGACCGCTTGCGCACGTTCTCGAGCAGCCGGTAAGTACCCCCGTAGAGATCGTGCATGGCGACGACGTGCGAGCCCGCATCGAGCAGCTCGAGCACGGTCGAGCTGGCCGCCATGCCGCTGGCGAAGGCGCAGGCCGCGCCGCCGCCCTCGAGGTTGCAGAGCGCCGCCTGCAGCGCGTCGCGCGTCGGATTGCGTGTCCGCGAATAGTCGTAACCCTTGTGCACCCCCGGGCTCGGCTGCACGTAGGTGGATGTCGCGTAGATCGGCGGCATCACGGCCCCGGTCAGTGGATCCGGTTGCTGGCCACCGTGAATGGCGCGGGTGGCGAAACGCAGTTGCTTGTCGGTCATCATGCCCTCAGGTTCTGCGGCGCAGCCAGTTGAGCAGGTCGATGCGGGTGACCAGCCCCAGGAAGTCGCCGTCTTTCATCACGATCGCCACCATGCCGCGCTTGAAGATCTCCATGAGCTGCTGCACGGGGGCATCCACCGGCACGGTGACCAGATGGCTCTCCATCGCAGCGGTGACCGGCTCGCTGAAGTGGTTGGGATTGGCGAATACCTCGAGCAGGATGTCCTCCTCATCGACGATGCCGACGATGCGGCCGTCGCGCATCACGGGAATCTGCGAGACATCGTAGAGCTTCATGCGCCGATACGCCGCCATGACCCCCTCTGAGGCCTGGACCGTGACCGCCGCACGCTCCCAGTGACGCCGCGCGATGAGATCGCGCAGATCACCGAAGCGCTCGCGCTCGAGGAATCCCTGATCCAACATCCAATAGTCGTTGTAGACCTTGGAGAGATATTTGTTGCCGCTGTCGCACACGAATGTGACCACGCGCTTCGGCTGAGTCTGCTCGCGGCAGTATCTCAGGGCTGCCGAAATCAGCGTGCCGGAGGAGGTCCCCGCGATGATGCCCTCCTTGGCGAGCAGCTCGCGGCAGGTCTTGAACGACTCGGCATCCGGAATCGTATAGGCCGAGCGGACGCGGCTCAGATCCGCGACCGGCGGCACGTAATCTCCACCGATGCCCTCGACCAGCCAGCTGCCGTGCTCCTGTGGCATCTTCCCTGTCTTGACGTACTCGGCCAGCACCGATCCTGACGGGTCGGCCAACACGGCCTCGGCATTCGGCGCCACGCGCGCGAAATACCGCGATAGCCCGGTTAGCGTGCCGCCCGTACCAACACCGCAGACGAAGGCATCGACGTTGTGCTCCATCTGCTCCCAGATCTCAGGCGCCGTCGTCTCCTCATGTGCACGGGGATTGGCGGGATTGCCGAACTGGTTGACGAGGAAGGAGTTGGGTGTCTCGCGCGCCAGGCGCTCCGCCAGGTCGCGGTAGTACTCCGGGTGCCCCTTGGTGACGTCCGAGCGCGTGAGCACCACCTCCGCGCCCATGGCCTTGAGGTGGAAGATCTTCTCCTGGCTCATCTTGTCGGGGATGACCAGCAGCAGCCGATAGCCCTTCTGCGCCGCCACCAGCGCGAGGCCGAGCCCGGTGTTGCCCGCGGTCGCCTCGATCAGCGTGCCTCCGGGAGGCAGCCTGCCTTCGCGCTCGGCCGCCTCGACGAGGTAGAGGCCGATGCGGTCCTTGATCGAACCGCCAGGGTTCTGATTCTCGAGCTTGAGAAAAAGCCGGCACGGGCCGGTATCGAGACGCTTGACGGCGATGAGCGGCGTGTGGCCGATCATCTCGAGGACGTTGCTGTAAGACTGGGGCGGCATGGAAGCTCCTCCGAGCCGAAGTGCCGAAACCCGCAATTCTACGCCACCCGGCGATGCGGCCCGAAGCTATCCAGCGGCCGCGGGCCGCCACTACTGTACGCGGCGAGTGCGCGGCCCAGCGTCGCCGTGGCGCCCGAATTCCGTTAAAATCGGCGCACCTGCGAGCGGATCCCGCCCGCTCTCACTCCCTTCCGAGACTCCATGCCGACCGGTGACGGAATGACCGACGCTTCCCGTGATTCCATTCTCGTGCGCGGCGCGCGCCAGAACAATCTCAAGAATCTCGACCTCGACATTCCGCTCGGAGAGCTCGTCGTAGTCACCGGCGTGTCAGGCTCCGGCAAGTCCTCACTCGTCTTCGACACGATGTATGCCGAAGGTCAGCGCCGTTATGTCGAGACTTTCTCTCCCTACGCGCGGCAGTTTCTCGACCGCATGGACAAGCCGCAGGTGGACATGATAGCCGGCATCCCGCCGGCCATCGCCATTGATCAAACCAACCCAGTGCGCACGTCGCGCTCGACCGTCGGCACGATGACGGAGCTCAACGATCATCTGAAGCTGTTGTTCGCGCGCACCGCAATGCTCTTCTGCGAGTGCTGCGGCCGGCCGGTGCGACGCGATACCGCTGAGAGCATCTACGACGATCTGCGGGAGCGCGCCGCGGCATGGCGCCCGCCCGAGGACGCCGGAAGCGATCCACGGCTCTTCCTCACCTTTCCCGTGCCGGTGCCCGACAGCTTCCAGGAGGGAGAGGTCCGTGCGCTGCTCGAGAAACAGGGCTACACCCGATATTTCGAGCGGCCCGATCAGCCATCGGCGGCGGCTCAGCAGGCGCGGCCGGCGGCCGTCAAGCGCGGCCCCTCCCGCACACGCGGCAAACGGGGTCAGTCCGCTCGCTCCGTCGCGCGGGCCACCACGGTTCTCGAGGTCGTGCAGGACCGCTTCCGCGCCGGCCAGGCCGAGCGCGGCCGCGTCCTCGAATCGCTCGAGACCGCATTGCGCGTTGGCCGTGGGCGCCTCAACGTGCAGGTCGTCGACGACAGCGATCCGCCGCGGCCGCTTGCAACGTGGCGCTACTCGAGCACGCTGCACTGCGCCGAGTGCGACCGCTCTTATCAGGAGCCGACTCCCAGCCTCTTCTCGTTCAACTCGCCGGTAGGCGCATGCGACAGCTGTCGCGGCTTCGGGCGCACCATCGGCATCGACTACGGGCTCGTCATCCCCGATGAGACCCGATCGCTGCGCGGCGGGGCGGTGAAGCCCTGGCAGACCAAGTCCTATGCCGAATGCCAGGAGGACATGGAGAAGTTCGCAAAAAAGCGCGGGATACCGCTCGATGTCCCGTGGCGCGAGCTCAAGTCCGAGCACCGCGACTGGGTGATCGAGGGCGAAGGCCACTGGAACAAGGGTGTCTGGTACGGCGCGAAGCGCTTCTTCGCCTGGCTCGAGAGCCGCTCCTACAAGATGCACGTGCGGGTGCTCCTTTCCCGCTACCGCGCCTATACACCCTGCGAAGCATGCGGCGGCGCGCGTCTCAAGACGCCGGCGCTCCTCTGGCGTGTCGGCAACCGCAAGCTTGCCGATACCGCCGTCGAAGCCGCGGCGCGCTTCCGGCCCCGCGGCGCCGAATGGAGCGAGGAAACCCTCCAGAGCCTCCCGGGCCTCTCGATCCATGATGTGATGCTGATGCCGGTGGAGCGGGCATGCGAGTTTTTCCACCGGCTGGAGCTGCCGCCCCCGCTCGATGAGGCGGCGGATCTCCTGCTCGGGGAGATCCGCGGACGCTTCAGCTACCTCACCGATGTCGGCCTCGGCTATCTCACGCTCGATCGCCAGTCGCGCACGCTCTCCGGCGGAGAAGTGCAGCGGATCAACCTGACGACCGCGCTCGGAACCTCACTCGTCAACACGCTCTTCGTGCTGGATGAGCCGTCGATCGGCCTGCACCCGCGCGACATGCGGCGCGTGATCACGGTGATGAAGCGTCTGCGCGATGCCGGCAACTCGTTGCTCGTGGTCGAGCACGATCCGCAGATCATGCTGGAGGCCGACCGCATCCTCGACATGGGGCCGGGCGCAGGGGAGCGCGGCGGGGAAATCGTCTTCTTCGGCACGCCGGGCGAGATCCGGCGCAACGGCGCCTCCCTCACGGGGCAGTACCTGAGCGGCAAGCGGCGAGTCAGCGCCGAGCGCCCGGCAATCGCCTCGAGCGTCGGCCCGAGCAGCGAGGTCGTCGCCGAAGCCTGCTCCAATCGCTGGCTGGAACTGCGCGGCGCACGACAACACAACCTCAAGGACGTGGATGTCAGGATTCCACTGAAGCGCCTCGTCTGCGTCACCGGCGTCTCCGGCTCCGGCAAGTCCACGCTGATCGAGGACGTGCTCCATCCCGCTCTCCTCAAATACCACGGCAAGCCGACCGAGGCGCCCGGACTCTTCTCCGGGCTCGCCGGCGCCGAGCTCATCGACGATGTCGTCATGGTCGATCAGACCCCGATCGGCCGCACCACCCGCTCCAATCCCGCGAGTTACGTCGGCGCGTTCGATGCCATACGCAACCTCTTCGCGGCGGAGCCCGCCGCGCAGGAGCGCAAGTACAGCGCCGGTACGTTCAGCTTCAACTCCGGCAACGGCCGTTGTCCGACGTGCAACGGCAATGGCTTCGAGCACGTCGAGATGCAATTCCTTTCGGACGTCTACCTGCGCTGCCCCGACTGCAACGGCCGCCGCTATCGGGACGAGGTGCTCGAGATCAAGCGTGAAGGCACCAACGGCCGCCGCGCCAGCATCGCCGATGTGCTCGACATGACCGTCACCGAGGCGCTCGAGTTCTTTCGCGACTCGCGCGAGGTCGCGGCGCGCCTCGCGCCCCTGTCGGATGTGGGTCTCGAGTACGTGGCACTCGGACAGCCGGTGCCCACTCTCTCGGGTGGCGAAGCGCAGCGTTTGAAGCTCGCGGGCCACCTCGCCGAGGCAGGCTCGGTGCTCTCGAGCACCACGCACAAGGGCAAGCTCTTCCTGTTCGACGAGCCGACCACGGGCCTGCACTTCCAGGACGTCGCGAAACTCCTCACGGCATTTCGCAAGCTGCTCGCGGCCGGCCACTCGCTGCTCGTCATCGAGCACAACCTCGATGTGATCCGTGCCTCCGACTGGATCGTCGATCTCGGGCCCGAGGGCGGCGAGCGCGGCGGGCGCATCGTCTGCGCGGGTACACCGGAGGAGGTGCGGGTCAACCGCGAATCTCACACCGGCCGCGCGCTCGCGGACTATGCGCGAGCGCTTGCCGGCGGCGAACCGACTACCCCCGAGAGCGGGGCGGCCGGCGTGGTCGCGGAGCCTGCCGCTGCCTATGTGAGCAGGAAGGGCAACGGACGCGCCAGCAAGGCGGTGGTCATCCACAATGCCCGCGAGCACAACCTGAAGAGCATCGACGTGCAGATCCCGAGGGACCGGCTCACGGTCATCACCGGCGTCTCCGGCTCCGGCAAGTCGACACTTGCTTTCGACATCCTCTTCAATGAGGGTCAGCGCCGCTATCTCGAGTCGCTGAACGCCTACGCGCGCCAGTTCGTCCAGCCGGCCGCCCGACCCGATGTGGACGCCATATTCGGGATCCCGCCGACGGTCGCCATCGAGCAGCGCACCAGCCGCGGCGGGCGCAAGAGCACCGTCGCCACATTGACGGAGATCTATCACTTCCTGCGGCTGCTCTACGTGAAGCTCGGCACGCAGTACTGCCCGGACTGCAATGCCGCGATCGAAGCGCAGAGCGCCGCCTCGATCGCCGCACGGCTGCTGCGCGACTACAAGGGCAAGCGCATCGCGCTCCTCGCTCCCCTGGTCGTGGCACGCAAGGGCTACTACACGGATCTGGCGAAATGGGCTGCGAAGAAAGGTTTCAAGACGCTGCGCGTCGACGGCGCCACCCTTTCCACGTCACAGTGGCCACGACTGTCGCGCTTCAAGGAGCATACGATCGAGCTTCCGGTGGCAGAGATCGACGTCGGCGCGAAGACCGACACGGCGCTGCATCAGGCGCTCGCTCGGGCGCTCGATTTCGGCAAAGGTCTGGTTCATGTGTTGGGTCCGAAAGGTGACCGGCCCACGGTATTTTCCACCAAGCGTGCCTGCCCCTCCTGCGGACGCAGCTTCGCGGAGCTCGACCCGCGCCTCTTCTCCTACAACTCCAAGCACGGCTGGTGCGAGAGCTGCTATGGCACCGGCGTGGAGGTGCCCGCGGAGCAGGACGAAGCGAGCGCCGGCGTCGAGCCTCGCGGCGATGACGGCGACGATGAGGCGCCGGAGACCTGCGCGGGTTGCGCCGGCAAGCGGCTGAATCCGATCGCACTGAGCGTACGCTTCCGCGAGCGCTCCATCGCGGAGCTCGCAGCCGGCTCGGTGGCACAGGCGGCGGAGTTCTTCCGCCGGCTGAAGCTCAACCCGCGGGAGCAGCAGATCGCGCGCGACCTGCTGGCTGAGATCCGCGCGCGTCTGAAATTCCTCGATCGGGTGGGACTCGGCTATCTGCAGCTCGACCGCTCGGCACCGACACTCTCGGGCGGGGAGGCGCAACGCATCCGGCTCGCCGCCCAGCTCGGCTCGAACCTCCAGGGAGTGTGTTACGTGCTCGATGAGCCGACGATCGGCCTGCACCCCCGCGACAACGCCGTCCTGCTCGACTCGCTGGCGGAGCTGTCGAGCCATCGCAATACGCTCGTCGTGGTGGAGCACGACGAGGAGACCATCCGCCGTGCCGATCACGTGCTCGATCTCGGCCCGGGCGCCGGCGTGCTCGGCGGTGAAGTGGTGGGCGAAGGCACGGTGAGGGATCTCATTGGCAGCGCACGCTCGACTACCGGACGTTTTCTCCGCCAACCGCTGCGCCATCCGGCCCAGCCACATCGACCCGTGAACGGACGCACGCCATACCTGAAGCTCGAGCGAGTACTGCTGCACAACGTACGCGGCGCAGACGTGCGCATTCCGCTCGGCAGACTCGTCGTGATCACCGGAGTCTCCGGCTCAGGCAAGTCGACCGTGGCTCGCGACGTACTCTATGCAAATCTTCGCCGGCAGCTGGGCGATCCGACTCACCGGGCCGCGGCGGGCAAGCGCCGGGCGCACGGCCCGGAGCTCATTGGCTGCGCCGGCATGCGCGGCCTCGAGCTGGTGGACCGCGTGCTGGAAGTGGATCAGACGCCGATCGGCAAGACGCCGCGCTCCTGCCCGGCGACCTATATCGGGCTCTGGGATGACATCCGGCGCATCTTTGCTGCCACAACGGAGGCGCGTCTGCGCGGCTATACGGCGAGTCGCTTCTCCTTCAACACCGCTGGCGGACGCTGCGACGCCTGCGAGGGACAGGGCGTCAAGACCATCGAGATGAGCTTTCTGCCCGACGTGAAGGTGCTGTGCGACGTGTGCGGCGGCAGGCGATTCAACACCGAGACGCTGTCGGTTCTGTGGCGGGAGAAGAGCATAGGAGACGTTCTCGCCATGGATGTCGATGAGGCGGTCGAGTTCTTCCGGGCGCACTCGCGCGTACATCACGCGCTGAAGCTGCTCCAGGACGTGGGGCTGGGATATCTCACGCTCGGTCAGCAGAGCCCGACGCTCTCGGGTGGCGAGGCGCAGCGTATCAAGCTGGTGGCCGAGCTCGCCAAGGTGAGAACGGAAGGCGGCAATGGCGGTGAGGGCACGCCGCCGCCCGGCCCGCGATCCACGGCCAGGCATACCCTCTACGTTCTGGATGAGCCGACGGTGGGTCTGCACATGGCGGATGTCGAGAAGCTCATCCACGTGCTGCACCGGCTGGTCGGCGCCGGCAACACGGCGGTCGTGGTCGAGCACAACCTCGACATCATGGCGGAGGCCGACTGGATCATCGACATGGGTCCCGAGGCCGGTGAAGGCGGTGGCCGCATCGTCGCGCAGGGCGCGCCGGTCGAAGTGGCGCAGCGCAAGCGGGAATCGCATACGGGCCGCGCGCTCGAGCCCTTCCTCAAAGAGCGCACTTGAGCCGCGCGGACGGCGCATAATCCGGCCGCCATGCAATTCTCGAGTGCCGTTGCCGCCGAGCTCGTCTGCTGGAAATGCGGCGCATCGCTCGCCGCGCTCACCTTACCGCTGCGGCGCCTGGAAGAATGCCCGAAGTGCCGGGCGGAGCTGCACGTGTGCCGGATGTGTGTCGACTACGACACGAGCGTCGCCAAGCACTGCCGCGAGCCCACGGCCGAGGAGGTCCGCGAGAAGACGCGGGCCAACTTCTGCGATTTCTTCAAGCCCCGGCCGGGCGCTTACATCGCGCCCAATACCGCCGAGGTCGACAAGGCGCGCGCCGCCCTCGACAAGCTATTCGGGAAGTAACCCTCAGGACTTTTTGACGCGCTCGCTCAGACGCTCGAGCAGCCGTGAGAACGGCGTATTCTTCTGGAGCTCGACGCGCAGATGCCGCACGCCGGTGTCGTTCAGCGACTCGCCGGTGCCGGAGTCGATCGCAAGCTCGTTGGCGCCCAGGATCTCGAGCGTCTCCTCCAGCGTCTGTGGAGTGCGGCGCTCGCGCGCTTCAACCTTGCTGGTGCTCTTGCGGGCACTGCGGGTCGTTGGCGCCGGTGGTCGTGTTGCCGCAGCCGGCTTTGCCACCGCTGCAGGAGGTTGTATCGCTGGTGCCGGCGCGGCAGCCGGAGCCGGCGCGGCACGCGGCGTCTCGTCCTCGATGAGCTTGAACTCGTTGTCCTCGCTCGTGGGGCGCTTGCGTGGCCCGCCAACACCGGTAAAACGCTGGTTGTCTTCAGTGGCGCGCCCACGCTCCTGCGGGCTCACCGGCACCACGGCTACGGAATTGAACTCCGAACGCACGTAGTAGGCGACCTGCTTGGCCGAGATCGCATCGTTGAAAAACCCCAGGCGCAGGCCGTACCACTTGCGTCCCTCGCGGCTACCCTCGACGGAATAGAGCGTGTAGGCGCTGAAGATGGCCAGCGGCGGCACGTTGTTGAGCTCCACCGGCTGGACCGACCACTGCAGCTGTACCGCGAAGGAGACCGGGTCATTGTGGGAAACCGCATCCTTGAGGGCGCGCCGCGTGCCCGTGTCATCGGGCTTGAGCAGCGAGATGCCCGATTCGGCGGCGGCGTCGGCCTGCAGGACCGGTTGCACGGGTACGCTTTCTTCGTCGCGGCGCGTCTCCAGAAACTTCAACACCTGAGTATCGGTGAGCGTGGCGTCTTCGGCGGGCTCACCGCGCGCGAGCGCCGGAACCTGCATGAGACGCGTCTCTCCCGTGGAGTCGTGCGTATCGAGCGCCGCCAACACCTCCTTGACATTGGAGTTGGCGAAAGCCGGCCTGACGGCCGGCGGCTGCGCGCTGGGTCGAGGAGCCGATGGCGCGGCCGGCCTCGGGGCCATGGGCTTGGTGGCGATCGGCCGGGCCATCGGCCTGGGGCGTGCGCCCGGCGCGACGGCCGCTGGCGGCACCATCTTGACGGATTCAGGTCGGGCAACAGGGCGCGCCCCGCCGGCCGCGACATTGCTCGGCCGGGCTTGGGGCGGCGGTACACGGGTCGCATGTGCCGCAGGCACCGTCCGCGCCGGAACGGCAGGGGCAGAGGGCCCAGCCTTGGCCGGCGCCGCTATGGCGCCCTGAGGGCGCTTCTGACCCGGCTGCGGGGTTACCTTCGCTGCATGTGGAGCCGCGGCGCGTGCCGGGGGTGCCGCAGTCACAGACGGTGATGCGGGTGGATGAAGGGTGGGCACCCGCGCCGGAATCTTTGGAGGCGCCGCAGGTCGCGCGCTTTGAGGCTTCGTTACGGGGGCCGCCGGCGCCTTCGGTGGCGCTGTCGGGGGTGCGGCTTTGGGCTGGGGGCCGACTGCATGCCGCGCCTGCGTGGCGGCCGCTTCGGTGGCGCGGGCACGCAGCTTCTTGCCCGGGGCCTCACCGGCCCATGCACCGGGATAAATGTCCCG
>Ga0157369_10002384_pt1 | contig 22576 bp, 26 predicted proteins | sample C25metaG_FD_113461 | JGI IMG/M metagenome (GOLD analysis project Ga0157369, IMG submission 113461) | Corn rhizosphere microbial communities from Kellogg Biological Station, Michigan, USA - C2-5 metaG | ecosystem: Host-associated > Plants > Roots > Rhizosphere > Soil | place: USA: Michigan... | reverse complement strand
TCCGCCGGTGTACACCCGCCCGACGATGAAGCGGCCGGACGGATCCGCGCCGGTGACCAGACCCTCCTGGCCCGCCTTGGGTACGGGCAGCAGCGACTCGACGCAACTGAGCGAGGTCGGCCCGGCGGGCGTGGACGGCGACGCGGCCACCGGCGCAATCGCCGTACCGGTCTTCGGCGACGCGGCCACGCCGACGCCCGCGGGCTCCTTCTGCTGTACCGCATGGATCGCGGCCGGCGCGGCGGCGATAACCGCCACGACCGCCAGGACACTCCCTCCGGTCGTGGCCAGGCGGCGACGGTGCTGACGTTTGCGACCCGCCCGCATCGCGAGGTTCAGATCGACCATCGGTGGCCGGGCCTGGTCGTCGCCCAGACTCTGCAGCAGACGTACGGTTTCGTCGACCTCCACGGTCTCAATTCCCCTTCATCGTCATGGCGAAATCCCGTTTGGTCAGGGACTGACGGAGCTTTCCGAGGCCGTGTGCGGTCTGGCTCTTCACCGTTCCCGGCGTACAACCGAGCAGTTGACCCACTTCCTCGACCGACATGTCACAGATGAAGCGAAGGACCAGAACCGCACGCTGCCCGGGAGGCAGGGTGGCGAGCGCGGCACGGAGCACCGCGCGGTCCTCGGTACCGGAACTCGTCGCTTCTTCTTTCTCAGGCGGCGCACCGAAGAGCCGCACCCGCGACCATGGCCGGCGAGTTTCGTCAATGTGCGTGCGGACAACTATCGTCCGGACGTACCTATCCAGGTTGTCGGCTTTACGGGCTGAAGACCATCGCGTGTACAGCTTGGTGATCGACTCCTGAACCAGGTCGTCGGCTCGATGGTCATCACCACACAGCTGGTACGCCAATCGTTTCAGCGACGGCAGCCGCGCGCTGACGTATTCGACGTACTCCTCGTCCATCTGGGGCGGCGGCAACGCGCTCCTCCTTCGCTTCGTACCCCTAGGACGAGACACACCCGGACCGAGGTTGTACGGCGCCGATCGCTGTCGCCCGCGGTAACGTCGACGGGACGGAGCCGGCCGCCGCCCGCGGGGCGGCCTGACCGACGGCGCGATCGCCGAGCGGGCAGGAGGACAGAAGCGTGACACGACCACCATTGCCGCCGTTCGACGAGACCGGTGCCCTCGCGAAGGTCCAGGCCGCTGAGGACGCGTGGAACACCCGGGACCCCGAACGCGTCGCCGCCGCGTACACCGTCGATTCGGTGTGGCGCAACCGGGACGAGTTCATCACCGGTCGCGACGAGATCGTCGCGTTCCTCACCCGCAAATGGGCGCGCGAACACGACTACGCGCTACGCAAGAGCCTGTGGGGCTTCCGCGGTCATCGCATCGCGGTGCGCTTCCAGTACGAATGGCACGACGACGCCGGGCAGACCTGGCGCTCGTACGGCAACGAACTGTGGGAGTTCGACGACGCCGGGCTGATGCGCCGGCGTGAGGCCAGCATCAACGATGTCGCCATCGCGGCTGACGCCCGACGCATCCACGGCGCCCGCCCGGCCACCGAACGGGGAGTCGAAATCCCGCTTCGCTAGAGCGCAGGCTCGCCGCCTGGGTCGACCGCCAGGCGGTGCTCCAGCTGGGTCAGTTCGGTCGTGGACAGCACGAGCCGGGCGAGGGCAAGTACGGTCTCGGGCGGTAGGCATTCGGGTACCGCTACGACCACGTCGTGGCGGGTGCGTACACGTACGACGGCCGGTGGTCTACCGACGCGGACAACTCGCATGGTCAGCTCCCCACAGGCGTTGGGGCTTCAGTCCGCCAATCCCCCACCGTAGGCCCACTGGAAGATCGTTAGGAACCCCGTGAGCCCGGCGACTTGGTGCTCTTCTTCGCGGCCCCGTCGTCGGTGTAGCCGTTCAGCAGCGAGTCCACCAGCGCCTGTACATGCCGGCGGTCCTCGGCCGTCAACCTGTTCAACGACGCGACGAGCACGTCCACCTCCGGGGCGTTGACCGCCTCGGGCCAGACGACCAACCCGGCCGCGGTCGCGGCGGCCGCGCGCACCGTGTCCAGCGGTACGTCCAGCCCGCGGGCCAGCCCGGCCAGCGTGTCCGGGTGCGGCGGTCGGACCAGACGTTCGTGGGTGGCGAGGTGGTGCACGGTGGAGCGCGGCAGGCCGCCGCGGCGGGCCACGTCGCCGTACGACCATCGCCGGTCGACCATGCGATCCCGAATGAGCTGCTGCAATGTGTTCACGGTCCACCTTCGGGCCAGCTGCATTGCCAGTGGAGCCTAACCTCCAGGATGCGCCAGCTCAGCCGCCCCGACTTGCGGGGGGTACCGGGTGGGCGGCGCTCCACGCGTCGAGCAGTTGCGACAGGCCATCGTTGCCACCAGCCGTCCGGTGATGTTCGGCAATCCGCGCTACCCCGCGGGCCTGCCCGACGCGGTGGCTGCGGTCGGCCTGGCTCCGGGACCGCCCTTCGGCGGCCTGGTGCCGGTGTTGCCAGGGATCAGATGAGCCATACCCCTTGGGGCGGGCGTCGGTATAGCCGGCGCCCGCCGCTGCCGTGCCCGGGGTACGCGGCGCGGCCGCCAGGTCGGACGATGAAGATCGGTATTAAGAAAGTCAAGTGTTGGACGTTGAAGCCTTAAGAAAGTGAAGGTATAAATGAATGGCGAGCACATGGCCGAGGGGGTAAGGGAGCCGAGAGTGGACTGGCAGGAACTCACGGACCTCACGCGCGGACAGCCGTTCGTGGTCGAGCGGGTCCGTCTCGCGGACAGCGGCGTCGCCATCGAGGGTCAGTTCGAACCGCCGCAGCTGGCTCAGCTCAGCATCGACGACCAGGTGTTCGTCGCCGCGTTCGTGCGGTCGCACGGCTCGATCAAGGAGATGGAGCGGATCTTCGGGGTGAGCTACCCGACGATCAAGTCCCGGCTCAACCGGATCGCCGAGCGCCTGGACTTCGTCGACACCGATCCGGCGCCTACCGGCGCCGACGTCGTCGACCGCCTGCGGCGTGGGGAGCTCAGCGTCCAGGAGGCGCTGGCCGAGCTGGAGAGGTCACGATGATCCCGCAACTGGTGGCGGTCCGGCATCGCCGTACCAACGGCCGATGGCTACGGCTGTACATCCCAGTCCTACCGGTACTGCTGGTGCTGTCACCGGTACTGGTGCTCGCCGTGCTGGCGGGACTGGTCGCGTGCGTCCTCACCCGGATCAGCCCGGTCGGCGCACTGCGCGGCACCGGGCAGCTGCTGTGCGCGCTTCCCGGCACGCGCATCGAAGTCCAGCAGGGCCGGACCGCCCTGCTGATAAGCGTCCATTGAGCCAGAAGAGGAGAAGCAACAATGAACGAGCAGCGCCGTCAGATCCTGCAGATGCTCAGCGAGGGCAAGATCACCGCGGACGAGGCCGAGCGGCTGATCGACGCCGTGGAACGAGAACAGCCCGAATCGCCACCGGGAGCCGCGCCGCGCCCGAAACCCAGACCAAAGTACCTGCGCGTGGTGGTGAGCTCGCCGGACAACTTCGGCGGCGACGGGCCGGGCCAGGTCAACGTCCGGGTACCGCTGCAACTGTTGCGCGCCGGGGTCCGGCTCACGAGCCTCATCCCGCCACAGGCGCTCAGCCAGGTGAACGTGGAGCTGAACAAGTCCGGGGTACCGATCGACCTCACCCAGCTCAAGCCGCAGCACATCGAGGAGCTCATCGAGCAGCTCGACGACGTCACCGTCGACGTCGACCAGCCCGAGGCCAGGGTGCAGGTGTTCTGCGAGTGACAGCACCGGACGTCCGCCCGGATCACGGGGTCGGGCGGGCGTCCGGCAGGCCGGCGCCCCGGGTGCCCGACGGGCACCCGGGGTCCGATCACGCCTGCTGCTTTGCCCAATCGGCAACGCGCCGCGCGCTCTCTTCCTCGGACAGGTCCTCAACCCGGGTCATGATGGACCACCGCACACCGAAGGGATCGCGGATGCTGGCGAACCTGTCGCCGGACACGAACGTCGACGGCTGTTCGCGGACGGTGGCGCCGGCGGCCTCGGCCCGAGCAACCGCGGCGTCGACGTCGGGGCAGTAGAACCCGAGCGAATAGCAGTCGTTGTCCCCGTCGGGCGCGGCGACAAGGCCGTACGCCGGCGTCGGCTCGCCCAGTTGCAGCAGCCCGTCGCCGAAGTCGAGCACGGCATGCGCGACGACCCCGCCCATCTCCGTCACGTCCACCACGCGTGCTTCGAACACGTCGCGGTAGAAGTCGATCGCGCCCCGAGAGTCTGGAATGACCAGGAAGGGGGTCAGGCTCGTGGCACCGCGGGGCGTGCCGTTGGTGGTGTGTTCGCCGTTGGCGGCTTGGATGTTCTCTATCACAAGCCACGATCGTAGGTAGCCGCCGATCGGCGGTCTTGGAGATTCGCGACAGCCGGGTAGCCTGTGAGCGGTGAACCCGGACACTCGTGGGGTCCTGTACCCGGCGCGATTGCCGGAGTTCCGCCGGATCCCGCCGCCCGATCCGATCGCGTGGTTGGTGCGCTGGTTCTGGATTCCGGAGTGGCAGATCGCATCGGGCCGATCGTCCCGCCAGCACCTGATCGCCTTTCCCGCCAGCAATCTGGTCGTGGAACCGAACGGAGTTGGATTCGCCGGCCCGACGACCCGCAGCTCGTACCGCGACATCAGTGGAACCGGATGGGCTGTCGGCGCCCTCCTGCGACCGGCGGCGGTACCCTTCTTCACCGACGATCCGGCGGCCCTGCGCGACACCTACCGGCAACTGGAGTTGCCCACGTTGCGGGTACCGGTGTCCCGCGCGATGACGAGCGCCCCCGATCGCGAGCAGCGTCACCGGCTCGCCGTCGAAGCGTTCACGGACTGGCTCACCGAGCTGGCACCCGCACCGACGTCAGAAGCGTTGCTGGCCAACACGATGGCGGAGCTCATCGACACAGACCCGGCCGTACTGAAGGTCGAAGACGCCGCCGCGCAACTACACGTATCCGTACGGACGCTTCAACGACTGGCCAACCGCTACGTCGGGTTGCCGCCCTTGGCGATGATTCGCCGTCGCCGGCTCCAGGAGGCGGCTGAACGCCTCCGTACCGACCCGGGCACAGCTCTGGCGACGCTCGCCGCGGACCTCGGCTACACCGATCACTCGCACCTGGCCAACGAGTTCCGGTCGGTACTCGGCTTCACCCCCACCAGCTATCGACGAGAGGTGGCTCCCGACGAGGAGTGACGGGTTCGGCCACGAGCCTCAGCAGGTGGTCTCGAACGTGTACGCCTTGATGGTGGCGCCCAACTGGTAGGCGATCTGCGTCGGCCACTGGTACCAGGGCAGCCGCGCGATCGCGACGGAGACCTGGCCCTTGAAGCACCGGCTCACCCGCAGCGTCGCCCGCCACGCCTGGTCGCGCGAAGTCACGAGAATCACTGAATGCCAGTCGCGTTGTTCGGCCAACTCCGCGACGTCACGAGCCTCACCGCGGGTCGAGAAAGGCTTGGAGTGGAAGCAGATGACCGGCACCTGGTCCAGACGGCCCGCGTGGCACCACGGCCTGTCTATCTCGTCGTTGGATACCGAGATCGCCACGAGCGGCGCCCGGCCCTGCCGAACCAGATCCAGAGCTACGGAACGCCTGTTGCCCGGGCCGCCGAGTTGAACGATGGCGTCGGCCCGCTCAGGCAGCGGTGGCAGGTCCGGCCAGACGAACAGGTGAGCGCTCAGCAGCGACACACCAGCGAGTACCACCGCCAGGACCGCGATCACGACGCGGCGCCGACGCCGCCGGCGGGAGGCGAGCGGGCGCGACGACCCAGCCCCAACGTCGGTCTGACTCATCGGGCCCAGGTCACCTCACGATCGGCGTCACGCCTACCGTAGGTGACCCCGCTGTCGCGGTCTACGCCGGCCGCGCGAGGTGAGTATGAACAATTTCCGTCAACGGCTGCCCGGCCGCGCTCAGCGAGTTGAGAAGTACGCTCGCACGACTCAGGAGTGCCGATGCGTGCCGGTTAGCGCGCGAGCAGGCGGTACTGGCGGTAGGCCAGCGGGAGGAAGATCAGCGTGAGCACGGCGGGCCACAACGCGGCCAGCGGTACCGAGTGGTTCGCGGCCCAGCTGTGGGTGGCCCAGGTGGAGTTGCCGAACAGGTCGCGGATGGCAGTGGCAGTCGCTGAGAGCGGATTCCAGGTAGCGATTGCGCCAAGCCACGCGGGCATGGTGTCCGGGGAGACTAAGGCGCTGGAGAGGAATCCGATCGGCCATACCAGCACCTGTACGGTCACGGCTGACTCTGGTGTCTTGAGTAGGAGCCCGAGGTAGATGCCGATCCAGGTGAAGGCGAATCGCAGCCACAGCAGTAGGCCCAGCGCCGTGAGAGTGGGGACGAGACCGTGCTCGGGTCGCCACTCGACGACCAAGCCGGTGGTCACCATGACGGCCAGGCCGGCGAGCGCGTCGATGAGGTCGGCCCAGCTGCGCCCGACCAGTACCGCGATGCCGCTGACGGGCATCGTTCGGATCCGCTCGGTGACGCCCTTGGCGGTGTCGGTGGCGACGGCCAAGGTCACGGACTCCAGACCGAAGAGCATGGCAATGGTGAGCATGCCGGGGATGAGGTAGTCGGTGTAGGTCCCGTCCGGGACGGCCATGGCGCCGCCGAACAGGTACCGGAACATCAGCACGATCAGGACTGGGAACAGCAGCGCGAGCGCGATGGAGACCGGGCGCTGCCTCCAGTGCAGGAGGATCCGTCGGGTCAGGGTTGCGGCATCGCGAACCCATAAGCCGGATCCTGGTGTGGCCGCGACCGTTGGCGTGCTCATCGTGCCGCCTCCGTAGCCTTTGTGCGCAGCGTGATCGGGGCTTGGCCGGTGAGGTGGAGGAACACCTCATCCAGGGTCGGTTTGCGGGTGACCGTCTCGACCCGGTCGGGTCCGACCCTGGCCTTGAGTTCATCCGGGGTGCCTTCGGCGACGATCCGACCGCCGTCGATGAGCGCGATCTGATCGGCCAGCTGGTCGGCCTCTTCGAGGTACTGCGTGGTCAGCAGGACTGTGGTTCCGGTACCGACGAGTTCACGGATGTGCGCCCAGACCTGGATGCGGGCGGCCGGATCAAGCCCGGTGGTGGGTTCGTCCAGGAAAAGTACCGGTGGGGAGAGGACCAGGCTGGTCGCCAGATCCAGCCGGCGCCGCATCCCCCCGGAATACTCCGCGACCGACCGGTCTGCCGCCTCGGCCAATCCGAACCGGTCCAGCAGTTCGCTGGCCCGCATCCGGGCCGTGCGGGCGGTCAGGTGACCGAGTCGGCCGAACAGCTCCAGGTTCTGCCGACCGGTGAGGATCTCGTCCACCGATGCGTTCTGGCCGACCAGGCCGATCCGGTAGCGCACCTGCTTCGGCTGGCGGATCACATCACAGCCGGCTACAGACGCGTGGCCCGCGTCGGGACGCAGGAGTGTCGCCAGGATGCGCAATACAGTCGTCTTGCCCGCGCCGTTCGGACCAAGCAAGCCGCACACTGTCCCGGGCTGCACCTGCAGGCTGAACCCGTTCAGGCCGGTTTCTGTGCCATACAGCTTCCGCAGGTTCAGTGCCGTGATTCCCGCCGGTAGGTCGCTACGCATGCCTTCTCCGTACGCCATACGGAGAGGATAACACGTTCTCCGTATGCCGTACGGAGTCGCGCGGTTATGCTGGCACAGTGACGACGGACAGCAGCGGTAGCGCCGATCCCGCGCGGACGATCGCGTTGCTGTGGGGCACCCGACAACTGCCCCAGCGCGGCCCACGACACGCACTGACCACCGAGCAGATCGTCGCCGCGGCGATCGGGATCGCCGACACCGACCAGGACCTGTCCTCGTTGTCGATGCGACGCGTGGCCGAGTCGTTGGACGTCGGCACCATGTCGCTGTACACCTACGTCGCCTCCCGCGCCGAATTGGTCGAGGCCATGCTGGACTCGGTCTACGGCGAGGCCGTCACACAGCTCGAAAAGATCCGTACCAGCGACTGGCGTAAGGGGCTGCGCCGCGTCGCGGCCGCCAATTGGGCGATGTATCTGCGTCATCCGTGGACGCTGCAAGTCTTCACCGGCCGACCGCCCCTGGGACCCAACGCGATCGCCAAGTACGACCTGGAACTGCGCGTCGTCGACGGCATCGGCCTCACGGACGTCGAAATGGACGCTGCGATCACCCTGGTCCACACTCACGTAGAGGGCGTAGCCCGTCGCAAAGTCGAGGCCGAGCGGGCCGAGCGACGTTCGGGCATCACCGACGTCCAATGGTGGCAGGCGGCCGGCCCGGCGCTGGCCGAAGTGTTCGACCCTGCGCGCTTTCCTGTCGCCGACCGCGTCGGTGCCGCGGCGGGGCAGGCGCACCAGGCGGCCTACAACGTCGAACACGAGTACGTCTTCGGCCTGGATCGCCTGATCGAAGGCGTCGGGGCCATGATCCGTAAGGCGACCTGAGGTACCGCGTGGCGGCCCGAAGACGACACGGCGGCACCACCTCTTCAGGTGATGCCGCCGCCACATGATCTTCCAGTGGAGGTGCCGGGAATCGAACCCGGGTCCTGCGTCGCTTTGTCAGGGCTTCTCCGAGCGCAGCTCGCTGTGCCTCTACTCGGCCCCTCCGATCACGCAAGCGAGTCGGTGTGACGGGCCCAGTCGCTGATTGATCTCGCCGTACAGACCCCGCGACCGGATCTGCTTGGCCAGCCCTCTAACTGATGCCGGTGAACTAGGCCGAAGGCACTCCTAGACCGACAGCTACGCTACTCGCCTCAGGCGGCGAGTGCGTAAGCAGCGCGACTTTGCGTCTTGGCGCTTATTGTTTTCCGACGACGATTACCGAGACGACGTCGGCTTCCTCGGCTCGCTTCCCCTGCCGCTACGGCCACAGTCGAAACCTGTCACCCCCTGGATCTTGTGTTCAGACTGTCAAGGATAACGCCTCCGCGCCCGCCAGACATTCCGGTTCCGGCCCGGCCGGCTCAGCACGGGTGGCCGTTGACCGTACAGGCCGTCGGGGTGGGCGGCGGCGAGCCTCTCACGAGCAGGCCGAAGGTGACCGAGCCGCCGGCCGGTACCGTCGAGTTGTAGGACTTGTTCTTGAAGGTCAGCTGGCGGTTTGTACCGGTTGTCGCGTCCGTGTCCCACCACTGGAAGTCGCCGGAGCCGGAGAACGTCACCGCCACCGTCCAGCCAGAGACCGGCACCGTGCCGTGGTTCGTGATCGTGTAGCGGGCCTGGTACCCGTCGTTCCAACTGTCCGTCTGCGCGAACACGACGCTCAGCCCCGGGACCGGTGCCGTACCACCCTGGGCCGGGGCGGCGGCGGACGGACGTGGCGTTGGTGACTGCCTGGCACGTGGCGACGCGACCGGGGCGGCAGACGACGGCACCGGCGCCGGCGCCGCAGACGACGCGGCCACCGAGCCGGGCGAGTCGGCGGATCGGGAGCCGGCCGCGAGCGGGACACCGGGGTCATCCGCGACGACCCGGCCGCCACCGGAGCGGGACACCACCAGGATCACCCCGCCGATCAGTACGGCCAGGACCAGAAGCGCGCCGAGACCGGCGAGCCACAGTGGCCGCGGTCGCGCCACGGGCAGCAGGGTCGTCTCGGCGTTCACGTCCCCCGAGGAGTGCCTGCCCACCGGTCAACCTTCCCCTCGCGACTGCGCCCGCGGGGAAGGGCAGCGAACCTACGCCGCGCCCTTGGCGCGGCGTCCGGCGACCCGGGCGATCTCCCGGTCCGCGTCCCGCTTGGCCAGATCCTGGCGCTTGTCGTACGACTTCTTACCACGCGCCAGGCCCAGTTCCACCTTGGCCCAACCGTCAGAGAAGTACAGCGACAGCGGCACCAGCGTCAGGCCGCTCTCCTTCAGCTTGCCGATCAGCCGGGCGATCTCGTGCCGGGTCAGCAGCAGCTTGCGGGTGCGCCGGGGCTCGTGGTTGGTCCAGGTGCCCTGCGCGTACTCCGCCACGTGCATGCCGTACAGGAAGATCTCGCCGTCCTTCTCCTGTGCGAACGCGTCGACCAGCGAGGCGCGGCCGGCCCGCAGGGACTTCACCTCGGTACCGGTCAGGGCGATGCCCGCCTCGAAGACGTCCAGAATGGAGTAGTCGTGGCGCGCCTTGCGATTGGACGCGACCAGCTTGCGGCCCTTCTCCCGCGGCACGACGGCTCACCTCCCCGGACGACGTTACGAACGTGACCGGCAATCATAGCCCGCTAACAGATGCAGGCGTCGAGCCAGTTCAACGGTTGGACCGGAGTGCCGTTCAGTCGTACCTCGAAGTGCAGGTGGGCCCCTGTCGACGCACCCGTGCTACCGACCCGGCCGATCAACTGTCCACCCTGGACCCACTGGCCGGTCGACACCAGGATGGCCGACTGGTGGGCGTAGCAGGTGGTCAGATTCTGGCCCTGGTACAGGCCGTGGGAGATGCAGGTGTAGTTGCCGTCGCCGCCGTACCAGCCGGTACGCACCACCTGGCCGTTGGCGGCGGCGTAGATCGGCGTACCGATCGGGGCGGCCAGGTCGACCCCGGCGTGCAGCTGCCACACGTGGTAGTACGGGTCGTACCGCATGCCGAAGTCGCTGGACTTCCACCCGTGTACCGGCGTCAGGAAGAACGCGCCGTGGTCGGGCGCGACGACCGGCGTCCGCTGGGTCGTGGCGAGCTTGCGCAGTTGCTCGGCGAGCCGGTCGCTCTCGGCCTGCAACTCCTGGTACTGCGCGAGGGTGCTGTCCCGTTGCCCGTTCGCGGCGGCCATCGCCTGTGCCTGGGCGGCCCGCAGGGCGGCGACCTCCTGCGCGGCCTGCGCCGCCTTGGCCTGGGCGGCCTGTGCGGCGGCCAGCGCGTCGCGGGCCTGGCTGGCGGTGGAGTCGGCCCGCTGCCGCGCGGCCACGGCGGTGTTGTCCGCCTCCTTGGCGGCCACCTGGGCGTCGAGGTACCCGTCGAGCGCCTGCTGCTGCTGGCGCGCGGCGCGGTCGAGGTAGGCGAGCCGGTCGGCGAGGTCGGCCGGCGACGGGGTCTCCAGCAACGCGGTGAGCGCGAGCACGCCGCTGCCCTTGTAGGTGCCCGAGACCAGGGTGCCGACCTCGGCCTGGGTCTGGTCGACCCGGGCGCCGGCGTCGGCGTACCGCTGGTCGGCGGTGTCCTGCGCGGAGCGCGCGCTGTCCGCGTCGCGGTCGGCCTGCGCGGAGGCGGCACGCCTGGCCGCGACCACGCCGTTCGCGTCGGCCAGGTTGTCCTGCGCCACGGTCAGCCGCTGGGTGGTCTCGTTGTAGGTCTCCAGCGCCGTCTGGGCCTGCGCCGAGGCCGACTCGTAGACGGTCTGCGCCTGCGCCAGCTCCCGGTCGACCCGGGCCTTGTCGGTCTGGGGATCGGCCGTCGCCACACCGGCGGCTTCCATGATCATGGTGCCGGCCAGCAGGGCGGCCAGTGCCACGTGCCTCGCTCGGCGCCTGTCCACGCCGTCGCCTCCTCGCGAAACGCCCATTAGCGTCAACGGCCACGCTAGTGCGCGAAACACAAGAGAATGCAGGATTTGCCTATTACTCGCCTACAGACGCCCGAACGGGGCAGCGGCCGCCCTCCCAATCGGAGGGCGGCCGCCGCTTGCCGCGTAGCTTCCGGCCGGTCAGGTCACTTCTTGATATAGAAGCGGAGCGTGACCCAGCCCGTGACGCCGCTGATCAACGCGCCGATGGCGACGATGATCGGGATCATGAGATAAATCCGCGACCACGGTACCGGCGTCAGCAGCGAAGCCAATGCCGATAGCGAGCCGTCGACCAGGAATATCTTCCCGGCGATCATCGCCGCCGACGCGATCAGGGCACCGATGATCCCCGCGAACATCGCCTCGAGCACGAATGGCGCTTGTATGAACCAGTTCGACGCGCCGACCAGTTTCATGACCGCGACTTCTCGTCGTCGGCTGTACGCGGCGACCTGGATGGTATTACCGACCAGCAGGAGGGCGGCCAGTCCCTGGAAGACCGCTAGCACCAGCGCCAGGTTCTGTGCGGCGCCGAGCACCCCGAAGACCTTCGACAGCAGTTTGCTCTGGTCGACGATCTCCTCGATGCCATCCTTGGTGCCGTACTCGAGCGCGACCGCGTTGTACTGCTTCGGATCCTTGAGCTGCACCCGGTAGGACTCGGGCAGCGCGTCCGGCTTGGTCGCGGCCACCAGGTCCGGGGCGTCCTTGAACATCTGCTGGAACTTCTTGTACGCCTGATCCTTGGTCTCGTGGATCACCGGCTGCTTGACCAGCGGATCGGACGACAGCTGGGACTCCAGTGCGTTGCGCTGCTCGGGCGTGATGTCGTCCTTGAGGAAGATCGACACCTGGACCTTGTCGAAGTAGTAGTCCTTCATGGTGTTGATCTGTTGGTACAGCACGAGGCTCGCGCCGAGCATGCTGAGCGAGACCGCCATCGTAATGATCATGGCTGTGGTCATCGTGACGTTGCGCCACAGACCGACCATGACCTCCGACAGGATGTATTTAGCGCGCATCGGTGTTCAGAGATCCTTTCGAGTCAGCCGTGGAGGTCAGCCGTAGACACCGCGCGGCTGATCCCGCACGATCTTGCCGCTCTCGATCTCAACGACGCGGCGGCGCATCTGGTTCACGATGTTCGAGTCGTGCGTGACCATGACGACCGTGGTGCCGGTCCGGTTGATCCGGTCGAGCAACCGCATGATCTCGATGGAGGTGTCCGGGTCGAGGTTTCCGGTCGGCTCGTCGGCGAGCAGGATCAGCGGGCGGTTGACGAACGCGCGGGCGACGGCGACCCGCTGCTGCTCACCGCCGGACAGCTCGTGCGGGTACCGGTGCTCCTTGCCGCCGAGCCCGACCAGTTCGAGCACCTCGGGTACCACGCGGCGGGCCACACCCTGCGACTTGCCGATCACCTCGAGGGCGAACGCGACGTTCTCGTACGCCGTCCGGTTGGGCAGCAACCGGAAGTCCTGGAAGACGCAGCCGATCTGGCGCCGGAACGAGGAGATCCGCCAGGACCGCATCGCGGTGACGTCCCGGTCCGCGACGATGACCCGGCCCTTGCTCGGCTGGATCTCGCGCAGCAGAAGCTTGATGATGGTCGACTTCCCGGACCCGGACGGCCCGATGAAGAAGACGAAGTCACCCTTCTCGATGGACACCGACGCATCGTCCAGGGATGGCCTGGCCGCCTTCGGATAGGTCTTGGTCACATGCTCGAGCCGAATCACGGGTCAGGAGTCTACGCGGTGTAACGAAAAGGCCAAGCCCAGCCGGTCCGAGTACGCGGCTTTTATGAGTAATAACACCGAAGATTCTGGCTCGGTCGGGCCGGCCCGGGCGCGTCGCGCGATACTCGACCTTGTCGATGGGATTTCGGTTTGAATTAGTCCTACTGTCGCCGCCCCGTGCTCGATGTTCCCGGATTCTGGGAGATCTTGACGGCGAGGCCAAGCGGCCGATGGACCAGCGTGACCTGTTCGCCCTGAGCCGAATTCTGGCGGTACCCGACCAGGTTACCCGCCGGTACACCCGCGTCACCGACGGCAACCTGACCCTCGGTCGACTGGTTGCGGCAGCCGCGGGTATGGACGCGGGGACGACGAAGGAGCTGGTGAGGTTATGAGCGGAGTGGTCGTGGTATCGGGTAATCCGCGGGTCTCCTCGCGGACCGCGGTACTGGCCGGGGCCGTCGGTACGCGCGCCGCGGAGCTGCTCGACGCCGCCCCGCCCGAGGTCGTCGATCTGGCGGACTTCGGGCACAACCTGCTGGTACCGGACCATCCGGGCGTGAACGCCGCGCTCGACACGGTACGGGAGGCGGACCTGCTGGTCGTGGCCACGCCGACCTACAAGGGCAGCTACACCGGCGTGCTGAAGGTGTTCTTCGACCGGTTGCCGGCCGACGCGCTGGCCGGTCGGCCGGCGTTGACCGTGGTCACCTCGGGGGCACCGGCGCAGTCCGAGGCGGCCGACGGGCACCTGCGGGCGCTGCTCACCGAGCTGGGTGCCGACCCGCTCGGCCGGGGCCTGACCGTGATCGAGAGCCAGCTCGCCGACCCGGCCGCGGCCGTGGACGCCTACCTCGACCGGATCCGCGACGCGCTGCACGCCCCGGCCCGCTGAGCTACCGGGGCTGCGGCTATCTGGGCTACGACTATCTGGGCTGCCAGGCTTCGTGGTCGGCGATCAACTTCCGGACGTGTGCGGGCAGCCGGCCCTTGGCCACCTCCGCGAGGCTGACCTCGTCGAGTACCCGACGGACCGCCGCCCGTACCGCGATCCACAGCTCCTGCAGGTGGACGGCGGTACCGGTGTAGCGGGTCTCCTCCGGTCGCAGCCCGCGCACCGCGGCGAGCGGACCGTCCACGGCGCGCAGCACGTCCCCGATCATGATCTCGCCGGGCGGCCGGGCCAGCGTGTACCCGCCGTCCACCCCCCGGGTGCTGTGCACGAGCACGGCCCGGCGCAGGTCGGACAGGATCGTCTCGAGGAACTTTCGCGGCATTTCCTGCTCGGCGGCGAGTGCCTGGGCCGACACCGTCCCCGGGTACCCGGCGGCAAGCGCCACCGCCGCCCGCACCGCATAGTCGCCGCGGGCCGAGATGTGCATGTCAGCGCTTCCCCAGCTGGCCCTGCTTGCGCCAGCGGATGCCGGCCTCGATGAAGGAGTCGATGTCCCCGTCGAACACCGCGCCCGGGTTGCCCGTCTCGTACTCGGTGCGAAGATCCTTGACCATCTGGTACGGGTGCAGGACGTAGGAGCGCATCTGGTCGCCCCACGAGCCGGCGACGTCGCCCCGGATGGCGTCCATCTTCGCCTGCTCCTCGGCCCGCTTCACGGCCAGCAGCTTGGCCTTCAGCACGCCCATCGCGGTCGCCTTGTTCTGCAGCTGGGACCGCTCGTTCTGGCAGGACACCACGATCCCGGTGGGCAGGTGGGTGATCCGTACCGCCGAGTCCGTCGTGTTGACGCCCTGGCCGCCCGGGCCGGACGACCGGTACACGTCGATGCGCAGGTCGTCCTCGGGGATGTCGATGTCGTCGGTCTGCTCGACGACCGGTACCACCTCGACCGCGGCGAAGCTGGTCTGCCGGCGGCCCTGGTTGTCGAAGGGGCTGATCCGCACCAGCCGGTGGGTGCCGCCCTCGACCGACAGCGTGCCGTACGCGTACGGCTGCTTGACCGCGAAGGTCGCGGACTTGATCCCGGCCTCCTCGGCGTAGCTGGTGTCGTAGACGTCGGTGGCGTACCCGTGCCGCTCCGCCCACCGCAGGTACATCCGCATTAGCATCTCGGCGAAGTCGGCGGCGTCGACCCCGCCGGCTCCGGACCTGATGCTGACCAGGGCCTCCCGGGAGTCGTACTCGCCGGACAGCAGGGTACGGATCTCCAACTCGTCGACGGCCTTGGTCAGCACGCCGATCTCGGTACCGACCTCGGCGAGGCTGCCCGCATCCCCCTCGGACTCCGCCAGCTCCAGGAGCACCATGGCGTCGTCCAGCCGGCTGCGCAGCCGCTCGACCCGGTTGAGCTCGCCCTGCACATAGGACAGTCGGGAGGTCACCTGCTGCGCCCGGGCCTGGTCGTCCCACAGGTCGGGCGTCGCGGCGGCCTCCTCCAGCTCGGCCTTGTCCTTGCGCAGGCGGTCCAGGTCGAGCACGGCCTCGATGTTGCGCATCGTGCTATCGAGGCTCTTGAGCTGATCGGCGTAATCGGCAGCGGTCACAGCACACAAGCCTACTGTTTTGTTTGCGCTCGCTCCGCTCGCGCGGGTCGGGTGGCTCAGACCGCTCCTTATCCGCCCCTTCGACTCGGTCGCTGCGCTCCCTCGCTCAGGGGCGGCTGTTGGACGCTGGCTGCTTGCCGCTCCGACAAGCTGCGCGGCTGCGGGCGGCGCCACCCGACCGTGTCGGTTGGCGCGCGCCCTCGCTGGCGGAGTTACTTGGCCGGGGTGGTCTTGAGCCAGCTCAGCGCGGCCTTGTGGTAGCTGACCGCGAACTCCAGGGCCGCCGCGCCGTCGTCGTCGCCGTCCTTCTTCAGCTCCTTGGCCGCCTCACGCGCCTCGTTGAGCGCCCCCGTGTGGTACTCCGTGGCCTGCGAATATGCCATCTTCAGCTGGTTGGACGACTGGTGCTTGCCGAATGCCACCCGTAGCGCCACGGGGCTGCGTACGGCCTCCCGGGCCGGCTCCTCCGCGAGCCACCGGGTGAACGCCCGCTTGCCGGACGGCGTGATCGAGTAGGGCTGGCTGGAACGGGCGCCCGGCTTGCCGAGCTTGACATACCCGGAGCTCGCCAGGGCGGGCAGCTCCCGGTAGACCTGGCTGCGGGTCATCGACCAGAACGCGCCCAGTCGCTTCTGCGCCGCGGCCATCAACTGGCCTCCGGTCATGGGGCCGTCGTGCAGCAGCCCCAAGAGGGCAGCCGCTGTTGCGTTGACTTCAGTTTCCGCCATAGCCCCTACGCTGCCACCTTCTCCGCGTTCCGTCCAGGATTTCCGCACAATCACTCCACAGTGCACTGTCCGGGCGGGACAGTCCCCTGTGGACACTCGCGGCCGGCGCCGGGGGTACCGGTCGGGCCGGCTCGGAGCGCAGCGCCGCCGGGCGAGCCGCCCGCGTGACCGACCACGGGAACCCGGTGCAGCGAGAAGTGACCATGACGTCACCCACCGTCCGGAGGATTGACGGATCAGGACGCGTGGCCTACTCTCCGTTCGTCAGTTAGCCTTCCTTATAGATGGGAAGGGTGACCACGACCCGTCGCCCCGACTGGAGTCAACGGATGAAGATCGCTGTTGTCGGCGGGGGCTCGACCTACACCCCCGAGCTCGTCGACGGCTTCGCCCGGCTCTTCCCCGACGTCACCGAGCTGGCGCTCGTGGATCCGGCGACCGAACGCCTCGGCGTGGTCGGCCCGTTCGCCCGACGAATCTTCGCCCACCATGGACACGCGGGGTCGGTCACGTACACCGATGACCTGGACGCCGGGCTGTCCGACGCCGAGGTCGTCGTCATCCAGCTGCGCGTCGGCGGTCAGCGGGCCCGCATCTCCGACGAGACGTTCCCGCTGGAGTGTGGCTGCGTCGGGCAGGAGACCACCGGGGCCGGCGGGCTCGCCAAGGCGCTGCGCACCGTACCGGTCGTGCTCGACGTCGCGGAGCGCGCGCGGCGGCTGGCCGCACCGCACGCCTGGATCGTCGACTTCACCAACCCGGTGGGCATCGTGACCCGCGCCCTGCTGGACGCCGGGCACCGCGCCGTCGGGCTGTGCAACGTGGCCATCGGCTTCCAGCGGCGGTGGGCGGCGCTGCTCGGTGTCGAGCCCGCCGAGGTCGTCCTCGACCACGTGGGCCTCAACCACCTCACCTGGGAGCGCGCCGCCTACGTGTCCGGTGTGGACCGGCTGCCCGAACTGATGGCGGGCCACCTGGACGACCTGGCCGCCGAGGTCGACATCCCGAGCGAGGTTCTGTCCACACTGGACTGTGTGCCCTCGTACTACCTGCGCTACTTCTACTGCCACGACGAGGTGGTGCGGGAGGAGCGCGGTCGGCCGACGCGGGGGCAGAAGGTGGCCGAGATCGAAGCGGAACTGCTGCGGATGTACGCCGACCCACAGCTGTCCACCAAGCCGGAACTGCTGGGCCAGCGCGGCGGCGCCTTCTACTCCGAGGCGGCGGTCGGACTGATCGCCTCCCTGCGCGCGGGCGACGGGCTGGTCCACTCGGCGAACGTACGCAACAACGGCCACCTGCCGTTCCTGGCCGACGACGCGGTCATCGAGGTCAGCTGCCGGGTCGACACCCGGGGCGCGACGCCGGTCGCCACCGCGCCGGTACCGCCGATCCTGTCCGGGCTCATCGCGCATGTCAGCGGGTACGAGGAGCTGGCCGTGCAGGCGGCCGTCCACGGTGGACGGTCGCGGGTGTACCAGGCGATGCTCGCCCACCCGTTGATCGGGCAGCACGACCTCGCAAGCCAGCTGACCGAGAAGCTCCTGGCCGCCAACGCGGCCCACCTGCCGTGGGCCCGGTGAGCGCGGTCCACTGTGGACGATGTGGGCACGTCAGGCGGCGAGGGCGATCGGCTCGGGTACCCGCGCGGAAGCGGCGGCCCGCGCCGGCCTCGGTCGCCCGGCCCGTACGGCGGCCGAGCCGACCGCGACCGGCGGGAAGGCGGTCCGCGGCCACCAGGTGACCGCGTCGACGGGCAACGCCGGCAGGGCGGGCAGCCCGTCCAGCAACGGCTCGAGTCCCCGCAGCCGGTTGGCGATCGTCGCCGTGGCCGGCCGGTGCGCCGGATCCGGCGCGGTACAGGCGAGGATCACCGGCCACACCCGCTCCGGCATGCCCCATGGCGGTACCGGCGTGCACGTCGTGTGCCGCGTCAGCACCTCCTCGGCGCTCCCGCCACGGTACGGGCTGCGGCCGGACAGCAGTTCGTAGAGCAGGATGCCCAGCGCGTACACGTCCGACGCTGGGCCCGCCCTCCAGCCGGCGACCAGCTCGGGTGCCGCGTACTCCGGGGTGGCGTGCACACGCGCCGGGGGCGACCCGGGCGCCGGCGACGCGCAGGGGCCGGCGGGCAGCACGCACGGGCCGGCCGGCAGCACGCAGGGGCCGGCCGGTAGCCGCCGGGCCGCTCCGAAGTCGGCCAGCCGCACCGGCGCGCCGTCCGCCGGTACCAGGATGTTGCCCGGCTTGACGTCGCCGTGCACGATGCTCTGGCCGTGCAGGTACGCCAACGCGTCGGCGACCTGCGCCACCACCTCGGCCGCGACCGCCGGCGGCAACGTCCCGTCCGATCGCAGCCGCTGCCGCAGATCCGCGCCCTGCACCAGTTCCAGCACGAGCGCGTAGCCGCCGTGCGCCGGGACCAGGTCGCGTACCCGGACGATCGACGGATGGTCCAGGTCCGCCAGCAGCTCCGCCTCGGTCAGGAACCGGTCGAGCTGCTCCGGCTGCGCGGCCGTCCCGGGCCGCAGCAGCTTCACCGCGACCCGGTCGCCGCGGCACGTGTCCAGCGCCCGCCACACGGTACCCATGGCACCGCGCGCCAGCTCCGCCTCCAGTTCGTACCGGCCCTCGCCGACGTTCATCGCCCACCACCTCGCGACACCCAAGCTAGGTGCGGCTCGTCGGCGGACTGGCCATCCCAAGGTCAATTGGCACGAACCCGGGAGACGTTCATTACAGGCGGCTGCGCAGCTCCCAGAGCTCCGGGTAGAAGCGCAGTTCGACCCGGGAGCGCAGGTAGGCGCCGCCGGCGGACCCGCCGGTACCCGTCTTGGTGCCGATCTGGCGCTCGGCCATCAGTACGTGCCTGGCCCGCCACAGGGACCACGCCTGGTCGTGGTCGACCAGCGCCTCGGCCAGGTCCCACAGCGATCCGAATCCCGCCCGGTCGCCCGCGATCTGCCGGTACGCGGCGAACCGTCCGTCCGATGTGGACACGTCGAAGCCGGCATGTTCCAGTACCGCCAGAAACCCGTCCCACAGCGACGGCTCGGTCAACCGGCGCTCCAGGCGTTCCCGCTCCTCGTCGGTCAGCCCACGGAACCGCCGCAGGTACCCCGGATCGCGCAGCCCCGACAGGAACTCGATCTCCCGGAACTGCGCCGACTGGAAGCCCGACGCGGGCGCCAGCTTGCTGCGGAAGGCCAGGAAGTCCTGCGGCGTCATGGTGTCGATCACGTCGACCTGCTTGATCAGCAGGTCCTCGACCACCCGGGCCCGGCCCAGCCGCACCCGGGGCAGGTAGGACTCCCCGGCCAGCATCCGGTCGCGGGCGTCGGTCAGCTCCGCGAGCAGCAGCTTGAACCACAGCTCGTAGACCTGGTGGATGGTGATGAACAGCAGCTCGTCGTGGGCCGGCGGGGTGGACTCGGGTACCTGCTGGTCGAGCAGGTCGGAGAGGCGCAGGTAGGCGCCGTAGGTGAGCAGGCCGCCCTGCTCACCGAAGCGTGGATCAGTCACGTCGCCACGTTAGGCCAGGCCAACCGGCACCGGCGCGTCGCGGCCTCCCCTTGTCGTATGCCGGTAGTAGCGTGACCGCCGTGGCCTCGACGCTCGCCCGATGGCTGGGCACCCTCTCCGCCGAAGCCCTGGCCGCCCTGCTGCGCCGACGGCCCGAGGGGCTGGCCCCGCCCGGGCCGCGTGACCTGGCCGAGCTGGCCAGCCGGCTGCAGGGCCGGAGCGGTGTCGTCCGGGCGCGCGACACGCTCACCCTGCCGGCCGTCCAGCTCATCGACATCATCCAGGGCTACCCGTGCCAGACCCGGGCCGAGCTCGCCGATCTGCTCGGCGAGGACGGGCTGGACGACACCCTGCAAGCGCTGGCGGACTGCGGCCTGGTCTGGGAGTACGACGGCAAGCTGACGGTCGCCGGCGAGCTGACCGCGGTCACCGGGTACCCGTTGCGGCTCGGTCCCGGCGTCGAGAAGCTGCTGGACCGCCGGACGGCGGCGGAGTTGCGCGGCATCGCGGCCGCCCTGGGCCTGCAGGTGCCGGCGCAGAAGCGCGAGGTGGTGCGCGAGTTGGCCGCGCGCTACGCCGACGGCGACTGGGTGCGGGCGCTGGCCGCGACCGCTCCGCCCGCGTCGCGCGAACTGCTGGTCCGCCTCGCCCACCGCGGTCCCGCCCTGATCGGCTCGCTGGCCGCGGCCGTCTCGGGCGACGCTTCCGAAGCGGCCGACGACTTCTCGGTGCGCGACCCCGAGGCGGAGACCTGGATCGTCCGGCACGGCCTGCTCTACCCGGACGGCTGGCAGTTCCTCACGATGCCGCGCGAGGTGGCCCTCGCGTTGCGCGGCGCGGACTGGCGACCCGCGTTCGACCCGCGTCCACCGCGGCCCGCGCTGGTGCCGGTGGACCCGGAGGCGGTCGCCGGGGAGGCCGCGGCCGCCGCGAGCGCGCTGGTCGACCAGGTCGCCGCGGTGCTCTGTGCGACGCCGATCATCCGGCTCAAGGCCGGTGGCGTGGGCACCCGCGAGCAGCGCCGGCTCGCGAAGGTCATCGGTACGGGCGAGCCCGAGGTGCGGCTGGCCGTGGAGGTGGCATACCACGGCGGGCTGCTCGCCGCCGTCGCCGACGAGCTGCTGCCCACCGAGCGGTACGACGACTGGCTGCGCTCCGAGCCCGCCGACCGGTTGACCCTGCTGCTGACCTCGTGGCTGGGCATGCACGGGGTACCGCTGGCGGACACCACCGCGTTGACCACCGACGTCGGCGTCAGCGACGCGGTGCAGGTGCGGATGCTGCTGCTGGGCGTGGCGACCGAGCTGCCCGACGGGCAGGCCCTCGCGGACGAGGGTCACCTCGTCGACGCGCTGCGCTGGCTGGCGCCCGACCTCACCCGCGGGCACCGGAACAACGAGAGCAGCGTCCGTCCACTGTGGACCGAGGCGACCCGGCTGGGCGTGGTGGCCCATGGCTGCCTGAGCCCGCTCGGCCGGGCGCTGATGACGCTGGACGCCGAGCAGTTGGCAAAGGCCGCGCGCTCCATGCTGGACCAGGCGACCGCCACGGCCATCTTCCAGGCCGACCTCACCGCGCTGGTGACCGGGCCGCCCAGCGGCAGCCTGGCCGCCCTGCTGGACGGCGTGGCCGACCGGGAGTCGAGAGGCAGCGCCTCGGCGTGGCGGTTCTCGGCCGGCTCCGTGCGGCGCGCGCTGGACGCCGGGTCGTCCGCCGCCGACTTGCTGGACGGTCTGCGCGAGGTCGCCGTCGACGGGCGCCTGCCACAACCCTTGGAATACCTGATCGCCGACGTCGCCAGGCGGCACGGCGAGGTACGGGTACGCGCGGTGGGCTGTGTGCTGCGCGCCGACGATCCGGCCCTGCTGACCGAGTTGCTGGGCAGCCGGGCGCTGGGCGCGCTTCGGCTGACCCGGCTTGCCCCGACGGTACTGGCCACTGCCGCCAAGCCGCAGGAGACGCTGGCCGCGCTGCGCTCCGCGGGGTACTCACCGGTCGGCGAGGACGGGTCGGGCGTGGCACTGGTCGAACGGGCCGACCGGCGCCGGGCCAAGCCGCCCGGGGCGCGCCGGGGGCTGCCGGAGCACAGCCAACCGGGGCCCGCGCTGCACCCGCTGGCGTTGGACGCCGACGAGCTGGCCACCTTCCTGCTGTCCGCGCCCCTGCCCGGGGGCGCCACGGCGCAGCCGCCGGGACCGGCTCCGGAGCGGGCCGAGGCGTTCGGCCGGCGCATCGTCGAGCGGGAGCGGGCCGAGCTGCACCTCGTTCGGCAGCCGACCCTGGAGGTACTCAACGTCAAGGCGCCGCAGCTGGATCCGGACGAGCGCCGGCTGCTCGCCGACGCGATCGACGACCAGCGGCCGGTACGCATCGACTATGTCGACGGGGAGGGCAAGTTCAGCAGCCGGGTGATCGAGGAGATCGAACTCTCCGGCACGGTCATCGAGGCGTGGTGCCGGCTGCGCGAGGACGAGCGGATGTTCATGCTCGACCGCAGCCACGCTGTCTCGCCCGTCTGACGAGCGACGCGGCCGGCGCGCAGCGGGGGTGGTCCGGCACCCGCTTCCCGAACACGTCCCCCGTCTACGGGCGCGGGAACT
>Ga0157369_10002382_pt1 | contig 22587 bp, 36 predicted proteins | sample C25metaG_FD_113461 | JGI IMG/M metagenome (GOLD analysis project Ga0157369, IMG submission 113461) | Corn rhizosphere microbial communities from Kellogg Biological Station, Michigan, USA - C2-5 metaG | ecosystem: Host-associated > Plants > Roots > Rhizosphere > Soil | place: USA: Michigan... | reverse complement strand
GTATCGCACCGAGTTCTGCATGTTCATAATGCCCTCGGTGAACTGCCGAGGGCCCTTGAGCATGTCCGGTGGCCACCAGGACTTCTTGCCGAACATCTCCTGGTACATCGCCTGCTTGGCGGCATACTCTGTTGTCGCCTTGTTTACCTGGCGAAGCTGGGCAATCTGGGCCTGGTTGCGGGCAGAGGCTGTCGCGGCCTGCGACTCCTGCGCCTGCTGAATCCGACGTTCAGCCTCAGGGATGAGCGCCAGCGTAGAGCGAAGCTGCTCAGCCTCAGCCGCAGCATTCCGGTATGCGCTAACGTCTTTAGCGGAGATGCCCTTACCCTGGGCGTCACGGAAACCCGAGAACGACGTGGAAGACGCGGTAGCGTTCTGTGCCCGGGAGAGCCGGGACATAATCGCTTCCTGCTCTTTAAGCTCAGCAGTAAGCTGCTTTGTGCGAGCCGCGAGGGGCGAGGACTTGCTCGCCGCGCCCCCGACCTTAGTGCCAGCGCCATTCAGGTCGGCAATGGACTTGGTGACCTGGCGCACAGACTTGTCAATCTGCTTCGCCTCAGCGCCGATGGTGGACCCGAACTCCCGAACCTGGGCAGCCATCTTCTGGAGCGTGGGACCGATGTTATTCTCGATACCTACGCTCAGTTCGGCGTCGTTCACGTTCACCACCTGTTATGATTCGATTGGATTGCCATCCAAGCCTATCAGCGGGCTCGCGCGTCTCGGTCCTTCATTGATCTTGCCCTGCTTCGCCTGGCGCTCCTTGACCCACTCTCCGACCGTTGGGAGGGGTCCGCCGTCGATGGTCATGGGCACGGCGTAGTAGTAGAGGCCCTTTGTGTCCTTGGACTTGTTCTTCTCGTCGCGCTCCTGGGCGGCGGCAATCACACGAGCAGACTTCGACAGCCCTGTGCGTACCTCAAAGCGCACTCGGTCGGACTCATCCCAGTAGACGGGGACGTTCCCACGCATGAGTTCATCGTACAGGTGCAGGGCGGCAACCAGCTTCAAGTCCCACACGCCGTACTCTTTGCGCTCTGGGTCCCTCAGAATGATTGCGGTTGGAGGGACCCCTGCATCCAACGCGGCCCTAATGCGGGGAACGATCCACGCATGGTCGTCCCACACTAGAGCCTGGCTCAGAAATCCTCGTCCTGAATCCCATCCATCCAGGATGCGGCCATGCGCATCTTGAACGCGAGTTCGGTGATGCGGCGGATGCCGTCGAGCGGCCCGAGTTTCTTGATGAAGGAAACCTTCTCGGGCGTGATGTCGTCATCGACAGCCCCATCCGGGTCGGTCACCTTGACGACCGCCTCGGCGAGGAACAGCGTATTGAACAGCTTGTCCCGATCCTCGCTGTCCACAATCTCACGAATCTTCTGACCGGTCAGCGGGTTGACGGTCTCCTCGTACTCGTACGGGAAGGACTCCTCCGAGAGTGCGATGACTTCATCGTACTTCTCGTTGCTGAGGCCCTGGATCGTGAAGACGTAGCGCGAAGCCTGGAGCGCCTCGCGCACCCGCTTGATCTTGGCCTCGATTACCTTAGCCTCGGCATCCTTCCGGGCCTCGACGTGCTTCTCCTCAAGCCGAACCAGGTCCCAACCCAGCTTCTCATCGAGGTACACGTCAACATCTTCTGTGGGCATGCCACGGTTCTGGAGCCGCTCAACAAGGTTGAACACTCCAGGCTTGCTCTGGTCGTTGGCAATAGCCTGCGCGTCAGTCATATCTTCTCCCATAGTAAGCAAGTCTAGTAGAGGGGTAAAGCGAAAGCCCCCAGCACGTGGCCAGGGGCTTTCTTCCTTGTCGGTCCGGGGTCGCCCGGAATCCTATTACGTGATGGTTACAGTGACGGCGGTCGAGGGGGTGTTGGTCGCCGGGTCGGTAGCCGTGATCGTTGCCGTACCCGTCGCCTTGCGGGTGATGATGCCATTGCGAGAGACGGTAGCCTTGGTGTTGTCCGAAGACTTCCAGGTGAGACCACGCGTGTAGCTGCGCCCAACGAGGGTGCCCGTGACGGCAACCTTGGTGCCCGCCACGCCAGAGCCGGGGGTGCCGACGATGACCGGAGCAACCGCGGTGGCGCTGGCGCGTACGACGGCGAAGGTCTTGACGAAGCCCTTGGGAAGGAAGGAAACCGTGTACCGGAATGCCTCCTCGCCAGTGATCGCCTGCCCGAAGCCAGCAGTCTCGATGCGGAAGACGGAAACGAAGTCGCCAGCCTTGGCAAGCGTTCCGGGGTGACCCGCGTTGCCCGTGGTCGTGGTAAGTTCGAGGCCATCGACACGCGTAATGATGTAACCGCGGACGCCAGGGACGCCAAGTGCGTTCTGAATCTGCACGTAGATGTCACCAGTGACGGTCACGTCGAGCGGGTAGTAGAACGAGAGCCCGCCACCATACTGCGGCGCGCCACGGTCCTGAACCTTGCCCTTCGCGGTGATCGCAGGGTCTTCAACGGTGTTGGACGCCTGGACGCCAAAGTCCTTGTCGTTCCAGGAGACGCCATCGGAGATGTCGAGGCCCGCAGCGATTTCAGCCTCTGTCGGAGCACTCTCGTTGGCCAGCCCCGCAGACGTGAGGAACCAGGCCCGGATGTTGCCCGAGATGGGGTATCGAATATCGGTCATTAGCTCTTCCTATTACGAGGCCAGGACGTAGCCCCAGTTGACGAAACCGTCAGGGAGCATAGTGTTCTGAATGCGGGCGTTGGTACCAGATTCCTCAACGGAAACCGGAAGGTCAGTCTTGCCGCCAACCATGTTGATGCGCTGACCAACAGCGTAGGCGACGTTCGAGTTGTACCCGACTCGGAGGATGGAGATGAGCGGAGCGTCAGGGAACGCGAGGTGGTCAAGCGCCAGGTTGAAGACGCCGGTCGCACTGCGGTCCTCATCGCGGAACGCGGTAATCGTAACGGTCGGGTTCTTGAACGTTGCCGTCTGGCTACCCGCCGCATCGCAGAACGAGAGCGAGTCGTCAGTGTCTGGATCGCCCAGGGTGAACTCCGTCGCATCCTCGTCCAGAGCGCAAGTGATGTTCTTGACGTAGGTGGCGTTGTTCAGTTCGGTCGTGGTCGGCGTGGAGGTATTGGCGAATCCCTCGGCGTACGCAACGTCGATGCGGATATTCTGGCGATAAATCCGGTCAGGCATTACTTCTTGTCCTCAGTCTTGGCGTTCTTGATGCTCTTCGCCTCAGCTTCGGTGATCACGCCTGCGGCAACAGCTACGGAAACCTGCTCAGGAGTGGCGTCCGCGGGCAGCGTTACGCGATGCATCTCGGGGAGATAGGGCTTGGCTTCCGGGCCGACCTCTTCTAGGTACTTCCCGAGAACCTCGTGCTCGAAAATGTTCTGCGGCACCTCTTCAATACGTCCAGAGACGGTGTGCCGCGCTCGAATAAGGTCAGTCATGGTTCCTACTTTACACGGGGGGTGGGATGGATGCGCCGATGTTGGTACCATTGACCGTGTACCGGAGCCGGGTGGATGATACGAACTGCGTGGGGCGGGTTTCATTGCTGGATACGACGAACTGCGCAGGGTCACCAGCGTCCGTACGCATGGCCATGGGGGACACCCCGTCGGGCTTGAAGCCGAGCAGATGGTCCACCACAGCGGCGTTAAGCTGGCGTGCCGTGCGACCCCGGGGACCCACTGCAACAATGTCGCACGAGGCCCAGTACTCGTCGTAGCGCGGGCCCATCATGCTCTTGCCGGTGTAGGACGGGCGGATGGGGCCGAACCGGAGAACGATGTACGGTGCAATGTTGTCGTTCTGATCGAACGGCAGATGGGCGTCGTCCGGGAGCGTGTCCTCAAAGATGATCACATTGGGGACAAAAGCTTTCACCTCAGCAAGGATGTTGTCCTGGAGGGATACGATGTCGAAGCCGCCGCTCATCGCAGTGCGCTCCTAACTTCGCCAATCCAGCGACGGTTTACATCTTCGATAGCCTCGATCAGGTTCTCACGTCGGTCAATGGTTGCGCCGACGCCGGCAATCCAGTCAGAGCCTCCGAACAGGTGGAAGCCTGCATCCTGGTACTGGTACCACAGCTTGCCCCCACCGCCGCGTTCGTGAGCGCTGCCCGGGGGGTTGAGCCAGCCGAGAAGAATGTTGAACCGGCCCGCTCTCGACATGAAGACGCGAACGTCCTGGTGTGCGAACTCGGCATTATGCACCCCGCCTCGCCCACTGGACTGAATGGCAGATGAGATTTCCCGAGCCACACCCTTGGCGGCCTGCTCATACTCGGCAATGATGTCCTTGTTCGCGACAGCCAGAGCCCTGCTCATCTTCTGCTCCAGCCGAACAGCCGTCCACCGAGTGCCGACAGCCACGCTTACACCACCCTCGCCATATCGACCTCGGTCTCAATGGTGCGGCGCAGGGCCGAGCCACTAGTAAAGCCCGAGTTCACGACATACTGATAGGTGGTCAGGGTGGGGTTGTCGTCGCACGCGGTAACGCGAATCTGCATCCCCTTGCGGATGTCGATGTCGCCGATCAGGTCACGAGACACAGTGAACCGAGCGTTGCGAACCTGGTCAACGCTGCCCACGGGGGCATCCATCGTGAGCGTGAAGCGATACACTTGCATCTGAGCCTCGCCAGAGTACACGACAACAGGGGCTGCGGTGCCGCCAGTGTTCGTCACCCAAGAGTACTCGCCCTGTATTTCCGTACGCATGTCGAGAAGCTCGATGGTACAGTTCTGCATGCCGTCGAGCGGACCCTGCGCGGCATTGGACCACTCAGGACCGAGAATCCTACGACCAGCCAGATTGCTCACATCCACCCCCCGATGCCGTACGAGCCATGCGACTGGCCCTCGGGGTGGCGCGTGACATCAAACTCGGGATAGGCAATCTCGAAGATTCCCACATCGGAGTCAGCATCGGAGATTTCGTCCAGGCCAAGCTCATAGAGCGCGGTCCCCGCGGCGACCCATTCCTTCATCAGGGCCGCGCCGTTGGTGGATGTCTCGTAGTTCTTTACGACCTTGAGAAGCCACGCCTCGCTAGACCCGATGGTCTGCTTGATCAGGCCAGCCGCGCACTTGACGTTCTGGAAACCCTCCTCGTAGAACGCCTCAATCTCACCATCGCTAAAGAGGTACTCGTTTTCGGCTGGCCCATAGGCCGCATCCGGAACACCGCTCAGGAGGCGGATTCGCAGTAGGGTTGTTCCGTCGAGAGCCATACTTCCATCTTAGAGTTGGGGGAGGGGCGGAACTTAGTTCAACGCCCCGTCCCCGCGACGGGCTAGGGAGGTGCGCCCGTACAACTAGTCTAAGTCAGGGGTTGATCAGGTAGCGGAGGTCCCACACCTTGCCGTGGGATGCCGCGAGAAGGTTGACCTCATACTTGGTTCCGTGATGTCCACAGTACGACATAATCGTTCCGTTTATATCCGCAAAGTAATAAGAGCGGTGTCCGCAATCCTTGCCGTCGCAAGCCCGGAACACCCCCGGAGGCACCGGGCAGGTTGCCTCCGTAACTATCTGCGCAGCCGTCACTGTACTCATGCCACAAGTCTAGTGGCGGGCAAATGAAAAACCCCCACCAACGGGAAGCGGTGGGGGTTTTTCGCTAAGCGGCTAGGCTCAAGCGCCGGTACCGTTCGAGAGGATGACCGGGAGCGGGTTGACCGCACCAGCACCACCGACTGCGCGGATGCGCATATCGAACGTGTCGCGGTCGAACGACCCCGACGTGAACGGCAGGGCGTTGCCGTTGACGGTGAATCCGGCAAGACCGGAGACGCGGACCTCGGGCTCCTCCTCGCCAGCAAGGAAGGCGTAGGCGATGAACGGGTCACCAGTGCCAGAGTCGCCACCCTCCGGAGAGAGAATCCAGGTCGTCTCGTTGCCAGCGTAGAACGGCAGATACGGGTTCTCAACGATGGTGATGTCGCCAAGGGTGGGAGTGCTCTGCGTCTGCGTGAAGTTCGTTGCCGAACCGTTCTGGCGCATGATCGCGTTCTGGGCGAGGATGGACTCCGCCACGCTCACGAGGCCGGGGCCCACGTTAAGCACGAGGCGGTTCACGGTGACGTAGTTGCCACGCGAATCCTTCTTGGCCTTAAGCTGTCGGCGGGCCTCAGTGAGGGCGTCGAACGTCAGCGGCGAGTTGACCGTGACGGCAACGCCCGTAAGGGAGTTACCGGCGGAAACTGCCTGGACATGCGGCTGCGCGTTGGCAGTGGTGAACAGCGCACGGGTAGCCGTGGCGTCCTCCGTCTTCGCGGCAAGGCTGGAGAAGATGGTCGGGATACGCCCAACAATGTTGAACGTGTCGTTGACCAGGTACTCCCACGTCAGACCGAACTGAGCGCCGTACTTATCGACACCCCAGCCAGTCGTCGCAGACGTGAGCGAGAACGCCTGATACGTCTCACCCTCGGCAACCTTCGGCAGGGTACCGGGAGCGCGGGGCACACCCTTGTCGGCAGACTTGAAGTTGGAGAAGTCCTCACCAAGCGAGCCCCAGTTGATGTCGCGGAAGTCCGCAACCGTGGTGCGAGCGGCGAATCGAGGCCAAATCTTCGGGGCTTCGGCGTACCGGCCCTGAATCTTGACGTTCGACAGGCTCGCAAAGGCAGTCACGCCATCGACGGTGCCCAGACGCTCAAGGAAGATTTCCTTCTTGATGCGGTCACCATTGATGATGCCCTCAACGAGATTCTTAATCTCCTTGACAGCACCCGGGTGGGCGTTCGCGTAGAAGTTACGGCCCATTATGCGTTCACCTGGCTCTTGATCTTGACGCCAAGCTTGGTCGCGGCACCGACAGCACCCGGCTCATCGGCATAACCGAAGAGGGTGTTGCCCGAGGCGACGTTCGTCAGAGCGTGCGCGGACGTGATGTAGATGGGGTCATTCTCCGTCACGGCAGTCGTCACCACGTTGACCGAGACGACGGGAGTACCGTCAACTGCGACCATTCCGTAGGTGGAACCAGCCGGGATGCCCTCACCGGCTCCGGTACCCCACAGGTTGATGCCCACGATGCCCTTGTTGACAACGGGGTCACCAGCCGCAGAGCCAGCGCCAGTGGTGGGGAGACCCACCGAGAGATTTGCGTTCTTCCAATAAACGCGGAAGTTCTTTGCCATGGTCGGGTTACCAGCCCGTCACTTCGTAGAGATTCTCGTCCTTGGGGCCACCGCTCGCCGAGGAGCCAGCCTCGTTGAGGTTCTTCGCCTCAAGGTCAGCGCGAATCTCTTCGCGAAGCGCCTTGTCGGCGTCGATAGCGGCACTCACGTCGTAGTCCCCGGCCTCGATACGAGCGTAGAGGAGCTTGCGCTGGGACTCAGTGAGTTCCGCGTCAGCCACGGCCTGGGCCGCCTCCACTGCATTCTTACGCTCAGCCTTGACGGCCTCATCGACCTCTACCTCGTGGGTAGCAGTCGCTTCGCGTGCGTCGATCTTGGCAACGAGTCCTTCGACAATGGAGGTCAGATGTGCAATCTGTTCCTCAACCGTCATAGTGTTCGTTTCCTTTCCTGATCCTGCCGGGGAGTCCGACAAGGTGGTATTTGCCTCTTCGAGGTAAGACTCAAGGAACCTGCCACCGCGGCCCGCATAGGAAACCACGTCAACAGTGTTCGTTACGTTCGGGTCCAAGCTCTCCACGATGAAAGTTGAACGACCGTCAATCTCACCCTCACGGCCATCGCCCTGAGCGGAGATAGAGAGTCCGACGTATTCGCGAACCTCCTCCACCCACTCGCGGTGCTTGCTGAGCGGCTTGAATCGGTTCTTGGCCTCACCGGTGGCGGGGTCAATGACGGTCTCTTCGACCAGGGCACCCAGAAGTCGCTCGGGGCTACGAGTCTCGCCCTTTTTGAGGTGATCCAGATAGACATGCGTCCCCTTGGGCCACGCCGCAGGGGCGTACTCGCGAAGAAGCTCCTCGGTGTAGTACCCACTCGACCCCTGACCGGGAGCGATAAGCACAACCTCGAACGAGCCATCCGCCGCAGGGGCCTTTACGGAGCCTGCGCCGCGAGTTTCAACGAGAGTCTTGGTCATAACGTTGTCAACTCTAGCAGTGGGTTATTTTTCCTTGCCCTTTTGGTTCTTGGTCGAGGTTGAGCGGCTAAGCGGACCCGCCTTAACGTTGTCGCGGCCCACGCCGTTCACCATGGAGTTTGTTCCATCCGGGTTCTGCCCCGATGATGCGATGTCGGTCTGCATCTGGAGAGCCTGCGTATTGTTGGGGATCATAATCCCATCAGGAGCCTCATCCTGGACGAGCGTGATCTGGCCAATCTCGGCAGCACGGGGGCGAATCTCCTCCGGGCGGAACAGGCCGGTACCCCAAGCCTGGGACACCAGGTCCATCTCTTCCTTGTCCGTTCCAGGTGCAATCTTGCCCCAGACGATTGCCGGGTCCTCGATGTTGAGGAGACGCAGGCACTCGCAGAGGAGGTCAGTGATGACCTGGCGGCGAGCCAGCATTGTGCGGCGGTTGGGGTCGGACAGCGTTGCAGCCGTGCCATACGCGCCAGACTGGCCAGGGTCGCTCATCAGGGTGACCACGGAGATGCCCAGCGCGGCGGCGGCCTGGGAGGCGAGGGGTCGTCCTGTGTTCAGGTCAACCGCGTCGGCACGAGGGAGTGAGGTCATCTCCATGTCAGTGAACATGGAGCCACCGGCACCGCGTTCGCTGCGCACGGCTGCGGCAGCCCGCTCGGCGGCAGGACGCTTTTTGGGAGTGAACTTCCAGACCCACTCGGCAAGCGCGGCGAGAACCTTGGTGCCATCGCGAAGGTACGCGGAGTAGGCCAGGGCCCAGGGGGCTGCGGCGAAGGCGTCGGGGATTCCGAACACGGCTCCCACGGGACGATTCACCCGGGATACCACCATGCGCTTGTCCAGGTCCACAGGAACGTCACCGATCTTGCGGAAGAACCGCTCCTGCGGGGTTGCCGGAACGTAGTCAGAAACAGGATACCAGCGCTTGAATACTCGCTGACTGCGCCCGCCAGTCCTGGCGTCCACGGCGTCATATGTCACTTCGCGCTTGATGTAGCGCAGCTTGCTGCGATTCAGGGGATCGTAGATGACATCAGCAATCTCCTCGAAAGGAATCTGCTGGAAGGTCTTGGTGTTCTTGTCGAAGAGGACGAACGCGTTTCCGGCATTGTAGTGCTCGCTCTCGATACGAACGAGCGCATCTGAGCCGAAGACCTCACTCTGGTTCTCGGTGCGCAGAATGATGTTCTTCTGCTGCGGCGAGATTTTGGTCCGGGCGTCCTCCGTGTTCACCTTGTAGGGGTCGGCGAACAGGTAGCCGCACTTGACCAGGATGCCCGACTTGAGCAGGGCGTTTGAGGGCGTAAGCTCGCTGAGCTTTTTCGCCACACCCTTCGCCTCTTCGAGGTTCTGTCCGGGGCCATAGTTGTTGGGGCCGCCGAGCTTCTGCCAGCCCACATCCTCCATAGCGAACATCTGTCGCACGGCGTCGGAGTACGCCTCCTGGAGCGCGTCATACGAAGCATCGGTCATATCCAGCTTGCGCTGAATCTCCGCAATGCGAATCTCCGCAAGTTCGTTGTCGTACTCTTCAAAGCCCATAGTGCTATTCAGACTACTCTAGGGTGGATTTCAGATCGGTTTACCACTGCATATCGTCATTAAAGAGCCAGTTCTGGCGAGAATCGCCAGCGAGGATCGCGTCGAAGCTGCTTTGAACCAAGTCGCCGGGAAGGTTCTCCGTCAGATGATCCAGGTCCGCAAGGGCGTACCACGCGGCGTCGGCGGCGTCAGGGGACTTCACGCCGCGTCGGCGCATGGACTCCTTCGACTCAATCTTGAGGCCACCGCCAGATGCGCCATCGGCGAAGTCATAGATGATCCCAGCAACCTCGTCAATCAGTTGCTCATCAGTGGGGTCCATGTCGCATCGACCCTGGAAGCACAGCTTGCGGAAGTTGTCGAACTGGTATGCGCGGTTGTTGTGGTGGCTGCGGCGGTCCGGGGAAGCGGCACCACCCTGCATCTCGATGATGTCATAGTCAGCCCGTGCCTCATCCTTACAGCGCCAGAGGGCGTCAACAACGCCAGAGCCGACACCGGTAGCGTCAACACGGACTTCCTTCGCCCCGATGGACATAGCAATCTCGTGGACTCGCTCGGCGGTACCCATGATGGTACGTCCATCCGGCATGCGGCGGGTGGTCACCGGGGCATCGCGCCACGACTCAACAAAGCGCAGCTTGTAGCCGACGACGTTCATGCCATTGTCGTCCAAGGCTGGCTCTCGCGGAAGCTCCTTGCCGTCGTCCTCACTGTCTGGGTCATCAACCCAGGCGCGGCGCATGACGATGCCACGGTCGGCACGATAGACAAAGGACCAGTCCTCACCGAAGCGAGCAACGTCAACGCCTAGGACTGGTCGATCATCGTAGTCAATCTCCACCACTGTGTCAACAGCCGTAGCGATATCCATTTCAGAGAAGAGGGTAGACCCCGCCTCGTGGGCGAACTGACCCAGGACTCTAGCCTTGTAGCGCGCCGAGTCTTCACCGTACTCTGCCTTCTTGTCTCGAACGAACTGCGGTCCCGACATGGACTCCAGCGCCTCGCGACTGAATCCCAAGCCAAACTTCATCGTGTCGTGCTGGGCACGGTTCTCACAGGAATCGGGGCACTTCCCGCCACCGTGGAAGGTTGGCAGGTCGAACACCGAGACGTGAATCTTGTTCCAGGTGGGGGAGCCGTCCTCGCGGAACGTGGGGTGCAGGAACAGCTTGCCGAGGTAGGAGAAGGGGTTCGTGGGGTTCGAGATGAGCAGTCGGCGGGACGTGTCGTTCGACGTGATGTTAGCCAGACCGTCGATCATTTCCTCAGACAGACCTGTAGCCTCGTCACCGATGGCCAGGACGTACCGCGCGTGCAGACCCTGGAAAGCGTCGCCAGCCTTGGAGTCCGGTGGTTTACGCCCCTTCATCACGGTGTAGAGTCTGCCACCGCGCTCGATCTTCCAGGTATTCTCTTCGGTGATACGCCCCTGGAGAGCCTCCTCCTGCTTGATCAAACCCTTGTCGGCCCGCTCCTGCGAGATGGAGTGGATACGCTTAAGCTCTCGGAAGATGATTTCCGAAATCTGGTCGTGGGTCGGAGCGGTCGTCGCAACGTAGACCTGGTTCAGAGGGTGCGTGTCAACCCACCACGCCGCGGCGATTGCTGCCTGGAACGACTTGCCCGTACCGTGCCCTGCCGCCACCGCAGTGTTGCGGTGCTCCACAATGGAGTTGCCAACCTGGGTCTGCTTCTCGTGGAACTGAATACCCAGCTTGTCCCATGCCCACTTGGCCATGTCCTTGGCGTATTCCTGCTGCTCCTTGCGGCGGGCGAAGTCGCCAATGACGTAGCCCATCGCATGATTGAAGCCTTCGAGTTCGAGGTCTGCAACCTCCCCGATTCCGCAATCATTCACGGACACGCTTGTTTACCTCATCTCGCGCCACCGGGAGCGCAATCGCAAAGCCCTCTTCAAGCTCGCTGCGGATATCCCACTCGCTGTCCGGGTGCAGTTCCTCCAGGCGTGTCGCCACCAGGCCAACAGCCTCCAGCATGATCGCCAGGAACATCTCACCCTGAGCCCGAGTAATCTCAGAGATGTCGATTTCAGAGAGCTTGCGGCGGGCATCCAGTCGTTTGGCAATCGAGTCGTAGCCGCGGAGGGCTGCGTTGGCGATATCGGCGTAGTTGTCGTCGTTGGCAGAGGACGCACGCATGCGCATCTCGTCAATGAGGTCGCCCATCTCAATGATGAGCAGGCGCTCCTCTTGGCGGTCCGTCAGGTGGTCGCGGCTCCGCAGAAGCTCATAGAGACGCCCCATCGCGTCATCGACCGGCATACCGGAGCGGTCAGAAATCTCTTGCGGCGACAGGCGAGCGTTCTTGAGCAGGATTTGATCCATGTTGGATCGACGCCTGCGCTCCTCATCACGAAGCTCTGCCGCCGTCTTGTTAGGGGTGGGAACAAGCTCGGACATGCTCCCACCCTATCATCGGGATCAGAACAGGCGGTTGATGGCGTCGAAGTCTACGCCCTCCACTCTCTCATCACCCCGGATCGTTTGCGGAACGTTCTTCAAATTGTGGTCCCGCATCCACTGGGCCCACTCCTCATTCTGCGTCACGTCAATGTACTCGAAGGTGGCACCCTTTGCGGTGAGGTGTTTCGCCACAACCTTGCAGCGTTGGCAGGCGGGGGTGGATAGGACAATTAGGGCATCTGTACTCATAGGAGTACTCAGCCTAAGCCATGGGGGGTACCTAACGCAAGTCCGCTCAGAGGTCGTCGCCGACGACGATGAAGTCGTATCCCCGATTGGGATAGTGGGCGAGCACGCCTGCCTGGTTCTGCTCAATCTCAAGCTCATAAACACCAGTGGTGAGCGTCGTTGTGGTGATACGAATGTCGCCTGCGAGGTAGTCGGTAACCGTGCTAGGGAGGTCCTGGGAGAGTGCCCCCTCGATTGCGGGACGCACCACGACGCGCACGGTGGACCCCGTAAGGTCTCCGTTCACCGACACCGGGAGGTAGGTGTCCGTCTCTTTGATGTAGAACCTCTTTGCCATCCTTCTACCTTACTATGGGAGTAGCCGAGTGATGGATCGACTGATGCCACCAGAGATTGAGCGGGCCGAACTGCTGTTGATGTTGCGACTGTTCCTAGAGTTGATGGACCGAGCCTTGGGGATCGGCGGCAAATTGCCGGGCGAGAAGTTTCCCGTGACATCGGTAATGCTGTCTGATGTTCCGCTGAACTGCGTGATCTTGACCAGCAGGCCCGAGGTCCCACTGTCCGCAGTAACCGTGCCCGACAGGTTGATGAGCAGGAGCATGTTGCCCGCAGTTGCGGACGCCGCACTCACCGTTCCGGAGAACGGCTTTGTCGCAGGCGCAATCGTCAGGCCACCCTGCGTCCCCGAGAGGACGGTCGTGGTACCAGAGAAATTAGCCAGACGGGTGAAGCCACCCTGCCCACCCGAGACGATAGCGACCGTGCCAGACAGGCCGGTTGTCTTAGTGATCGCACCCGACGTGTCAGAAGTGGACGCCGAGGCCCCAGACAGGCCGGTGGTCTTCGTGAAGTTGCCAGATGAGCCGCTAGAAGTGTCGGCTGACCCAGACAGGTTCGCAAGCCTGACCATGTTGCCAGATGTTGCGGATGTCGCCGAAGAGGTTCCACTGAACTGCCGAGTGCTCGCAAGGAGCCCCATGTCGCCGGATGTGGAGCTAAGCACCGCGACGGTTCCGGAGAGGCCGGTGATCTTGGTGAAGTCACCCTGAGTGCTGGACACCACGGGCACGGAGCCTGAGAGGGTGGTGGCCTTAGTGAAGTTCCCCTGGGCCGTAGAGGATGCCGCCACCGTGCCACTGAACTGCTGCGTGACGGCGGCAATGATCATATCACCCGAAGCGCCCGATGCGCTCGCGGATGTTCCACTGAGTGGAGTTACGCGAACCAGGTCGGCGGATGTCCCCGAGGTCGATGCACTAGTCCCGCTGAGGGGCGTGAGGCGAGTGACATTGCCCTGCGTGGCGGATGTTGCAGCTACGGTGCCACTGAGCGGCGTCTGGCGAACGACGTTACCCTGCGTCCCCGATGTCGAGGCGCTTGTGCCGGAGAACTGGGTAGGCAGCTTAATGAGGTCGCCGGATGAGCCCGAGGTGCTGGCAGAGGTGCCCGAGAACTGAGTGGTCTTGGTAATGTCGCCCTGCGAGCCCGATGTCGAGGCACTAGTCCCGGAGAACTGAGTGACCTTCGTTACGTTGCCCTGGCTGGTCGTCGTAGACGCCGATGTCCCGCTAAGGCCGACAGTCCGGATGAAATTACCCTGCGAGCCCGAAGCCGAGGCAGAAGTACCGGAGAACTGCGCAGGCATCTTGATAAGGTCGCCCGAAGACCCAGACGTGCTTGCGGACGTGCCAGAGAGGTCGGCCAGGCGAACGACGTTGCCCTGCGCCGCGGACGTTCCTGCCACGGTGCCGCTGAACTGCCGAACTGCGGCAACAGTACCCATGTCGCCGGAGGACCCAGATGTGGAACTCGAAGTGCCGCTGAACTGGTACGTCGTGCTCGTCGGGGCGGCAGCTGCCATGACGACGGAGTGACCAGCATCGGTAGCCGTAGAACCGTGGACGACATCAATGACATCGGACCCAGTGGTGTTGACGCCATAATGGAGCACCGCTGAGACGTTCGTTGCCGCTGACCCACCAGATGTCGCGGTAGTGGTGCGCACCAGCGAGAAGGGCAAGTCGCCCACGGCGGGAGTAACTGTCGCAAAGGCGAAGTTCTCGTTTCCAGCGAAGTGCATGTAGAAGCTATCGGCTGGAATGCCGGTGTTCATCGAGGATGCAGTTGTTGAGTTGTTGTACCCCGTGGTGCCAGCGCCAGATACCTCAATGGCAATCATGGCCTTGGCGGTAACGGCGGCTGTCAGGCTGGGCTGGGTAGCGCTGTACAGGATGTTTACGGAGGCGTATACCTCCCCACGCCACACCTCACCGCGAACACCACCGCCCGCTGCCGCCTGCGGCGAGTTCCACTCAGTCAGCTTCGTCCACGTAACACCGCCGTAAGAGGGGATGTTGATGATGGACGGGGTAGTTGTCGTCAGGTTGTCATAGACAAACCCCAGGAACACGGTGTTCCCGATGGTGACGTTCATCCCCGCGCCGATATTGACGGAGCCGGTGAGCGTGCTGGACCCCTTGTTGACGCCGTTCGCCGTTTGGACTACTGAGATTGCCAACCGAGTTCACCCCTTCCCGAACGTAAGGCTGGCGAACCAGCGTCGGGAGGTTACGCCAGAGTGATCTTGATCTGGCCCACGGCCCACTGGCCCTGGTCGCCAATAGCGATGACGCGGGAGTTGTCCAGCGTCTGCCAGTCGGTGCGCTGAGTGCCCCCCGTCACTGCCGAGAAGACGGCGTAGTGCGTGATGGTGCCACCAGCCGCAGCCGCAGCGGTCGTAAGCGTGTTGGCATTTGCCTTGACGGAGGGGGTTGCCGCAGTTGCAGCCGCCCAGCCTGTCGCGCCAATGGCGGTACGGGAGGTGAACACCGTGGTGTTCTCGGAGGTGCCGTTGGTCGAGTAGCCAATGTAGTCACCGCCGCCCGTGGTCGGGAAGCGAGCATCAAGCGTTGCCTGACGTTCAACCAGAGAAAGGCCCATGGTGTGTGTTCTCCAAGTTAGAAGGGGTTTGCCACCATCCTACAGCGGGGGGCTTACTCTACGCCGCGTACCATCTTCTCGTAGAAGAAGAAGTCGTTGGCGGGAGTCTGCTCTGACTTGCCCCGAGCGACTTGCGATAGGTTGTGGAATCCGAACACAATCGCCCGAATCAGCGCCACGTCTTGACTGGAATACCCCAGGGAGGTGAGCACCGCCTCACTGCCCGAGTCTGACGTAATCAGGTCGTACAGCCGGTCCCAGTCGGCGAGTATTTCATCCGTGCTCACCATGAGGTGGCCGATACGGTTGTCAAGCGTTCCCTTATTGAGTGGGTAGCCAACGGTCATGGGGGAAAATCCTTCGGTAGGGGTGTATCCCCAGGTTACATTCGGGGTCAGTCATCGCTCGATGCACGCCAGCATACAACAAGAGCCCCTCCCGTCTTCGGAAGAGGCTCTTGCCTAGTGGTGGGTCACTACCCTGTCAGGATTTTTGTTGGCCGGTTCCTGTATCACGCCGCTAGGGCGTAACCGTTTTGGGTTGCGTATCCACATTATCATCGGGCTTGAAGAATGTCAACCCCACCGGCGACCCAAAGTGGACAATGTGACGCTCATCGTGGTAGGTCACTGCGCCCTCGTGCGGCTTGGCCATCAGCTATCTGCCATATCCGTGTAGGCCCAAATGACTTCGCAGGCTCGCTCCAGCAGTTCGTCAGCGTCAGCCTCGTACCAGGTGTCGCCCTCCTCATTCTGCTCCACCGGCTCACCGAGGGCTTCTGCGAGCTTGTACAGAATGTGGTTGCCCCAGTACGGTTCTGGGATGTCCCTGAGTTTACGAGCCATTGCTGTCTCCATACAGTCGTCGGGGGTCCTTCTTGCGGGTTGATGCGGGACGCTCGCCCTCAGGGTCCAGAGCCCGGCGAATCGCCCGAGTGTCTTCCGCAATCTGCCGCAGGAGCATGTCTCGCTGTCCGTCACTGAGGGTCATTGTTCCACGCCTTCCGCTGGCCGGGGTAGTGTACCCAGACCTCCCATTCGCGCTTATCCAATGGGACCGCCGACACCAGGTCCGCAATGCCGGCCCCAATGCCGTGGGCCCGGATCATAACTCGCTTCACGTCATACGCACTCGCCAGGGTCTCCGTGAGCCCTGCAACCTGGACAGCCGATAGGTTCGGTGCCTCATGGACGAGTTCGGCGTAACCATACTCGTCGGTCAGGACCCAGCGATTTGGCCGGTCCGCCTTTATGGTCGGGTCTACCGACAGCGTGGGCTTAGTCCTCTCCAACGTGGTCCTCCTCGTTGAGCTGCCAATCCCCCTCTGCGGGCGGCTCGGGAGCCCCCTTGGCCCGGAACAGTTCCGCCAGGTGCGGGAAGTCTTCGCCAATGGCACGGAACACCGTATCCACCACGTCCTGCGGAGTGTTGGCGGTCACCACATCGTCAAACATGAGCGGTCCGTCGAACGGGTGGTTGCGCCCCTGGGGGCCCCTTGGCTCCTCCTGCAAATTGTAACCACTCTTGGCGACAATCTTGACGGCGGCTTTCGGCTCGGGCTGGGGCTTGCGAATCAGCCTCTTGAGGGTGGCTCCGATGTGCTCCACGAGAACGTCATCGGGGACATCCGTAGGGAGGGTGATCTGGAGTGTGTAGGTAGTCAATAGTCAGCGCTCATCTCTTCGAGTGAAATCATTCTGAACTGGTAGCGGTAGCCGCTACGTAGCGGGGGTAGCGCTTCCGTGGCCTTGGCTGTCGCATCTTCAAAGTTCTTTGCGAATACAGTGGCTTCCCCTCTCTCGTCGTGGAACCTCCATTCCGTTCCATATCCGAGGTTCTGCTGCCGTTGGACCGCGGTCGTCATCTTATACTTGAACATCAGAGGACTTGCTCCATCTTCACGGTGATGTCCACGTCATAGGTTCCGGGGTGTGCCAGCCAGGTCTGCATGATCAGGGTTGCCGCACGCTTTGCCGCAGCGTGTGCGAGCTTCCGGGCATTGGGTGACTTGTCCACTTCCTCAAGCCGAATCGGAATCACCGCGGCATAGACCGTGCTGGATTTCTCCGGGAAGACATATCCACCATCACTCATAGGAATACTCCAATCGCGGCAAGTGCGTGCTCGCCCTCTTCAATGCGCTCCCACATCGTGCGAATCGTGCGCTTATCCCGGCTGCCATTGCGGTACATGTCCGCAAGCTCCCTGTGCAGGGCCATAATCCGAGCCGCTTCCTCCCAGACCCACCGCGCATCCTCCAGCGAGTAGTCAAGCGACCCGGAATCCTCTTCGATAGGACTCATGTTAGGTTCGACCAGTCTTTCGTACATTTGTTCGCGTCATACTTTGACTCTACCTCCACTTATCGCGGGGTTGCCCCAACTTAGCTGGGAATATGCTGTGAATCCCCTATATGGCGTTGCGAATTTTGAAATTTTGAGATTCGGCTCATTGGCCGGAATGCTATTCACAATCGGGGACCACCGCCCCGCTCGCTCCCACAGACTTCTGTCAGAAAAAGACATGTATTTGCTGCAAAACGACATAAGTAATGCCGCGCATTTCCATGTCACTATGCATGTATGGGATTCAGTTACCTATGTGTGTAGTGACATAGAGTTATCCACATGCATGCTATGTAGCATGTTTCGTCATGGGCAGAGGGTTGCATGTGCTTATGGGCATGGAATGCACACACTGCGCAGTGAGTCGCCGCGCTATTGTGCATGGATTGTGACAATGTGACCATTTTGTAGGATACATACAACGTTCGATGCCTGTTCCTGTGCATCCGTTGTAGCTGCTCTACAGACTTTCAGTGCAATTCTCGTTTTCCTATTAGATAGGCCATGTGGGCGAGCCTCGCCCGCGTGCGAGAATTGTGGCTCGAATGGTCGCAATTCCAGACTCAAAGGGAATGGAACAATGGAAACAATGGAACTGACTCTGACAAGTGAGCAGAAGTCATTGCTTGCGACAATCGCCGCGACATTGGCGGGCGGTCGGCATGAATTCCGCGCGGATGCCACAATCCGCGAAGAATCCTCGGCACTTGTCGCCACACTTCGACGCAAGCGCACAAATGAGAGTCGTCGCAATGTGTACAAGTGGCGCGCAATGGGCGAGCGGTTCGCATTCGACACTGGATACTCGGAAGATGAGTTGTCCCGCATTGCTGAATGGCAGGACACAATCGCGGAATTGCCGCATCGTGATGCCCTTAAGCGAATTGCGCGTGCTCTGCTGAATCCCACAAAGGATGAGGCACGTTTCACCCGCAAATTCCGCAAGGCAAACCCCGATGCTTCGCCCGAACTGATCAGTGAACACTACTCGGCATACCGTGAATCCACGCTCAAGGATTGGCGCGTCACGGTTCGCAATTATGCGACCATTCGGGATGCGGCCGAAATGATTGGCGCATTCCCGGTTTCGCTTGCGGATGCTCGCAATTCCAACGGTTCGCGATTCCTGAACTACGCGCGCAAGCATTGGACGCTTGCGGGATACCGTCCCGACATTCATGGCTACAGCGTCGAAGATGCATTGCAAGACGGTTTCCTCTCGGCACTGGAATCCGGTCATTGGGTTGGCAAGCATCACATGCCCACGTATGGCCACTTGTGGCGCCACGTTCGCATGGCCGTGGTTCGCGCGGCATGGCGAAACACGGTTGCTACCTATTCGCCCGATTCTTCCGAACCGTTCAACTGGGATGCATGGGCAGAAACCGCCAATTCGGACATTGCTGCTTTTGTCCTACGGACGGATTCAGCCTCTCGACAGACAATCGCTGAATGGACGGAATACGGCGAATATCGCGCCATTCAGGAATGCGTCAAGTCAACGACGGAATATGTCGCCGAATTGCGCCATGACCGGATGGTCATGCTTAGTGAATGCCGTAAAGCGTTTGCTAGCGCAATTCTGTCCGGACTACCGCTTGCGACGATTGCCCATGCACTCGGCAGGACAATCGAGGGTATGTATTCAGACTTGTCTGGAGACATTGCGCCCGCGGTCACATTCCTGCCACGTCGTGCAGACACTGAAGCTGAATATGCCGACAAGATGGATGCAATTGCCCGGATGAATGGTCACGCGCACAATCTGCGAATGAGGCGTGCAGACATTCAGGCTGACAACTATGCCAATGGACGCGTGTTCCGCAAGAATGCCGCACCGTCACCATTCGACACGATGGACGACATTCCCGAATGGCGCGGGATGAGCGCCCGATAACTGAATAGTCGCACTAGACATTAGGGCCCGTTGGTAACAATGGGCCCTTTTGTTTTGCCCATGCGACAATAGAACATCCGTTCGAGCAGCTCCCATCGAACATAGTTTCGAGCTGCCCGAATCGAACATCCGTTCGACTCTCCCATTTCCACCACAATGGCGTGGGCGGAATATCCCCCAAAATCAATAGGGGGGGGAAATTTCGGGGGGCGAAAATAGCCTGGCTAGGGGCGGCAAGCCCGAGAAATAAGCGGTAGTGACCAACATGGTGCATGTAAACCCGTGACTACCTCTAGCCAATACCCTCTGGCAAGCCCTGTGCGCCACGGTGACGCACGATAACAACCTAGGTGGTATCGCCATGCCTCGACGCAATTCTGCGGCCCTCAAGACTCGTACTCGTGAGCGTCACTCCCTCAAGGGGAAGACGACCACAGTGTGGGACTCCACGGGGTCGGCACATTCCGCCACGGTCCTCCACGACCACAAGCGCTACCTCATCCTGCGAATGGATGACGGGTCCAAGACGTGGGCCGCCAAGCCCTACGCCTGACTCCTCCCGAACGGGTGACATCATGGACGACCTCCTGAACGCCCTGCTCCACGCCGCAATCGTCGCGGCTGTGCCAGCCATCTACTTCCTGGGGTGCCTGATCGTCTTCTGGGTCAAGGGACTCATCCGCAACCGGAACATTCGTCGGCACCGGGCCTATCTCCTGGCCCACATGGCACGACGTACACACGACCCGTCCTAAAGCATCCCGGTCGTGTAATGAGTTACACCTGGCAAGAGCGGTAGCGTTCTGCCGCCACCGGGGGACCCCAACCGTGGCTCAACTAAGCCGACCTCAACCGTGATCGGGTAGAAAAATGATCTTCATGCAGCGCCCTGTCGAGGTACGAGTCAACCGACTCCCTCACAACCACATCTTCCAGGGTGAGCACGAGGACTGCACGGCGTGCGGGTACATCGACCCGTGGCACCAGACACTTCAATTCGTAAAGCAGAACTTCTACGCAAGGGGCTGAAACCATGCGTCGTATCCCCGGGCCGCCGTTCGAGCCGAACCCGGCCCACATCCAGCCACACCCACCGGCACACCCATCACAGCCGAAGCCGAGGCCCTAGCCATGCGGTACATCATCAAGTACTGGAACGGCAAGCGTGTCGTGACCCTCCGGTTCGAGTCCAAGGACCGGGCCGAAGACGCCTGGCGAGACCTCTACGATGCGGGGCTGGTCAGCAATCGCAAGATTCACTGGCTCAAGGGAAAGGGCTGAAATGCCTACCGTGACCCCAGACACTCAGACCGACCAGGACCTGGACCTCTTCCTCATCCTGATCCTCGAGTCATTCGAGGCACCGCACTGCGAGTCGGGGCATTCCGACCCCCGCAACCGTGAGTGCAGTCACACCCCCGTCGCGGTGGGGCATGTTGCCTGCAATGGCGATAGCAGACTTTCCTGTCAGAAACAGGTGAACTGGATCAACCGGGCCCTTGAACTGAGCATCACCTGCATCCAGTGTAAGCGACCCGTCCAGGACTGCTGGTACGTAACCTCCCTCCCGGCCTCTCTCTAGGAGCAGCTATGGCAACCGTGGGCACCACCGTTCCCGAAGTCGGAACCATCTTCGACTGGGACATTGACGAAATCCTGAGTCGTTTCTCCTGCGACCTCCAGCCCGACGACAGGCCAGACACACCCCTATCCGACGCCTGGGGTGACCTCCTGGACGAGAAGCGGGATCACGACCACTATCCCGACGTACTGGACTCCATTCAGCGACACGGCTTTGTCCGACCTCTCACGGCATGGGTGTCGGGTCACGACCCGTACACTCCCGACGCATACCAAGAGCCCCAGGAACTTCGCTTTGGTGATGGTCACCACAGACTCGCCGCGGCTATCGAACTCGGGTACACAACCGTACCCGTCGAGGTCACGCTGAACTCATACGGTCACGCCGTTGTGTCCCGCGACTCTGGCTCCTGGAACAAGAACCGCCCCATCCCAACCGTGAACCGGGGGCGAAACGACGCCCCTCCCTCCGAAGAGGAAATGGTGTATCCCAATGGACCCGAATGAACTGACCATCGTCTTCACTGACGCCCTAGGGGCAACCCACGTCGAGCAGTGTCGCACGGCGTCCTCCTACCTCTGCCGGGTCGAGGAGCTGGAAGCATCCGGCTACCTCGTCATCGGGGGCTGAACCGGGGAGTACTTGCGACTTTCGCGTTTCTCTCTTAGGTAAATCCTTATACTATTATATAGTTATATACATATATAACTATTTAAGTAAGAGAGGGTGTCAAAACCTGCGACACCTCCTCTCAACTTCCGCGGAAAATCAAGGGACAAAATCCCACTCACAACCGCAACCGTCACAAAATCACCACCCCAACCGACTTTTGACTGTTATACCGCTATATAACTTCGGCATATCACATAGCGAAGTTATATAACGATATAACACTCATCGGGGCACTTTTCCCCGACTCCGACCACAACCGGCACTCAGCAAACTCTCAGGGAGGGTTTTCAACCATGACCGACATTCCCCCGATTCGCATCACCGCGGAGCAGTTCACCACGGCGCTCGAAGCAGCCGTCGAAGCCAGGGGTGCCGACTACGTGTACCCCGCGGACACCGAGAGCGGGATTCGCGCCTGCTACTACCGGGACGGAGATGAACCCCTCTGTCTCGTAGGCGATGCCCTCAGTCGCATCCTGACGCCCGAGCAGTTCGTGCAGTACGTCCCGAACAGGGTCGGACCGTCCTACCAACCGCTGGCATCGGGGCTCCTGCGGGACAAGTTCGTCGTGGACTCCGACGTGATCTGGGCCGTGGATTCGGCACAGGCGGCACAGGACGGGGGCGCACCCTGGGGCAAGGCCCTGGGCAAGTACAAGGATGCCCTCACTGGTTGGTGGTCTGAACAATGACCCAGGATGAGCCCATCTCCATCACGGCGGAACAGTTCACCGCCGCAATGGAAGCCGCGGTCGCGGACAAGGGCGAGGAGTACGTGTACCCATTCGAGTCCCCGCAGCGCGGTGGTTGTTTCTACCGTGACGGTGATACCCCACTGTGCATTGTGGGGGACGCCCTGAGCCGCATCCTGACCCC
>Ga0157369_10002381_pt1 | contig 22591 bp, 23 predicted proteins | sample C25metaG_FD_113461 | JGI IMG/M metagenome (GOLD analysis project Ga0157369, IMG submission 113461) | Corn rhizosphere microbial communities from Kellogg Biological Station, Michigan, USA - C2-5 metaG | ecosystem: Host-associated > Plants > Roots > Rhizosphere > Soil | place: USA: Michigan... | reverse complement strand
GTTGTACATCCGCACGCGTCCGTACAGATCGCCGAGCCGGCCGAGGCTGACGACGAGCACGCTCGAGACGACGAGGAAGCCGAGGATCATCCAGAGCAGGTAGAAGCTGTTGCCGCTCTGCAGTGGGTCGAGGTGGATGCCGCGGAAGAGGTCCGGCATCGCGATCAACACGATCGAGCCGTCGATCGTCGCCAGCAGGACGGCCAGCGTCGTGTTCGACAGGGCGATCCACTTGTACCGGTCAGAATGAACAGGCAACCTGCACAGTTTACCTGCGTACAATCCGGTCGGTGGCACGTCCCGCGCAGATCGCCTCGGCCGCGAGTGAGCTCCGGCTCGTCCTCGGACAGCTCGTGCGCCGCCTGCGCCGCGAGTACACGTTTCCCGTCGCGCAGGCGACCGTCCTGAGCCGGCTCGACCGCGAGGGCCCGCAGACGACGAGCGCGCTCGCCGCCGCCGAGCGCGTGCGGCCGCAGTCCATGGCGCAGACGATCGCCGAGCTGGCCGCCGACGAGCTCGTCGCGCGTCATCCCGATCCGGCCGACGGCCGCCAGATCCTGATCGAGCTGACCGAGCAAGGCCGCGACCGGCTGCACGAGGAGCGGCGTCGCCGCGAAGGCTGGCTCGCCGAGGCGATCGCCGCCGAGCTGACCGTAGACGAACAACAGGTCCTGATCGCAGCGGTGCCGCTGTTGCGACGCCTGTCCGAGTCCTAGGAGGAAGACGAATGCGCATCCGCTGGTACGGCCAATCTGCGTTCGTGCTCGAAGGCGAGCACACGGTCGCGATCGACCCGTTCGGCTCGTTCGCCGGCCGGCTCGCCTCGCGCGGCCTCGTCTTCGACTATCCGCCGGTCGCAGTCGACCGCGCAGACGTGCTGCTGATCACGCACGAGCACGGAGACCACAACGCGGCAGAGGTCGTCGGCGGCAATCCGACCACCATCCGTTCGACGGCCGGAACGATCGAGTCGCCGATCGGCGACGTCGTTGCGATCGCGTCGGAGCACGACGACGCGGCGGGAACGAAGCGCGGCCCCAACACGGTCTTCCGCTTCACGCTGGACGGCCTGCGCCTCGCGCATCTCGGCGACTTCGGTCAGCCGGCGCTACGACCGGAACAGCGTGAGGCGATCGGCGAGGTCGACGTGCTGCTGATGCCGGTCGGCGGCGGCCCGACGATCGGCGGCGCGGACGCAGCCGCGCTCGTGCGGCAGCTGGCGCCGCGGCTCGTCGTGCCGATGCACTATCGGACGGCGGCGCTCAACTTCCTCGACCCGCCCGATGCGTTCCTCGATGCGCTCGGCGCGACCGTCAACCGGCTCGAGAGCAACGAGGGGACGGTCGACGAGCTGCTCGGCACGAGAGACGCCCCCGCCGTCGCGCTCTTCGCGCCGCCGGCCTCGGGTTGACCGAGACCGGCGGCGAGGTGGTGCTCAGCCGGCTTGCTGCACTTCCTGGAGGGCCGTCTTCGCCAGGCTCGCGGCGGCCGCGGTCTGGCCGCTCTTCAGCTTCGCCACCGCGTTCGACGCGTCCGTGCACGCTGCCCGCAGTGAGGAGACCGACTGCTGCTGCGCGGAGCTCTTCGCCCGCGTCCCGAGCTCCTTCGTGACAGTGTCGGTGCACGTCGTCAGTACGGTCGCGGCTCCGACGACGTCACCTTTCTCGACCTGCTCGAGCGCGGCCGTCAACCGCTGCTGCGCCTTCTTGAAGTCGACGCTGAAGCTGACGGAGCCGCCGGCCGTGGTGACGGCTGGGCTCGTGTTGACGTTGCCGCCGGCGGTGGCGGTAGCCCCTCCGTTGTTCGAGCCTGCGCTCGTGGTGCCGCCGCAACCGCTGGCGGCGAGCACCAGAACGACGAGGAGGGGCGCTCCGATGCGGTTCATGCTGTCTCTCCTTCCGTGATCGACGGTCCAAGTTGCCGGCGCCTCGGCCACCAGCTCCGTTCGCCGAGTGCCGCGAGGAGGGCCGGAATCAGCAAGGTGCGGACGACGAACGTGTCGATGATCACGCCGATGCCGATCGCGACCGCGAACTCGCGGAACGGCGCAATCGGGACGATTGCGAGCATTGCGAAGGAGCATGCGAGCGCGACACCTGCGATCGAGATCGCACGGCTCGCACGCGGAACGGCGGCGCGGATGGCGTCGCGCATCGTCCGGCCGTCGGCCTCCTGCCAGATCCGTCCGACGACGAACAAGTTGTAGTCCGTTCCGAAGGACAGCAGCAGGACGCCGATCGCGAGCGGCACGAAGTACGTCAGGTCGGACGTGTGGAAGAGATCGCTGAACACGTACGTCGTGAGCCCGAAGGTCGCAGCGATCGCGACTGCGCTACTCGCGATGAGCACGAGCGGTGCGATCAGCGACCGGAGGAACAGCGCAAGGAGCACCAGGTTGACCGCGGCCGCCGCAAGGCCGACGCGGATGAGATCGCCGTAGACGCGGTGCGTCGTCGCTTTTGCGAGTGCGGTGTCGCCGGCGTAGAGGACGGTCACGTTCCGCAGGCCGGCGTCCGCGAGCAGGGAGGGAACCTGGCTCTCGAGCGCGCTCAGGTCGTCGATGCCCGCCGAGCTGTACGGATGGTGCCGCAGCGCGACGAAATAGCGCACGGCATCGCCGCTGCGCGCCGTGAACGCGACCTGATACTTCTTGGGTAACGGCGTCAGGCCGACTCCGAACACGGCGCCGGCCTGCTTCTGGTGGGCAAGGGCGCGGGCGAACCGGTGGAGGCTCGCCTTTCTGTGCGCGATGCCGGGCCCGCGCACGATGATCTCGGTCGGCGCGAGGATGCCCGCCGTGAAGCCGAGCGCAGCCGCCGTCGCTGCTCGGCTCGGCGGGGTGGAGTCCTGCAGCCCGCGAATCGGAGTCAGTGCGAGTCGCGTACGAGCCAGGCCGGAAGCGGCTGCGAGCAATGCAGCGCCGACGATGACGATCACGGGCAGCGCGACCAGGCGGTTGCTCGTGCCTCGCGCGACACCCCTGCGGACGGCCGCCCCGACCCGTGTCGCGAGCGGATCGCGCACCGCCTCCTCCGGAGAGATCCCCGGCCAGAACAGATGAACCGAGAAGAGACGCATGACGGCGGGCAGGAACGTGATCGAGACGCCGAGGCTGACGAGCACCACCACGGCCATCGCCGGCCCGAGCGTCTGGACGAACCCGATGCTCGCGAGTCGGAGCGTCGCGAGGCCGGCGGCGACGATGATGCCGGCCGTGAAGATGATGGGCAGCATCTCCGTCGTCGCATTCCGGGCGGCATCGGCGGCATCCTCGCCACGTCCGATCCGGCCGCGCATGCCGGAGAGGAAGAACACGGAATAGTCCGTGATCACGCCGAGCAGGAGCACGACCATGATCGGCTCGACCTGCGCCTGCAGCTCCAGGCCCTGCCTCTGGGCGAGCCACGAGACGACGCCGATCGAGATGAGGTAGGCGATCGCCGCGGCGGCGAGGGTGACGAGCGGCGCGAGCACCGAGCGGAGGTAGCCCCCGAGGACGAGCGCGACGAACAGCACCGTCGCGAGCTCCACCCAGCCGAGGTTGTGGTCGATCTCGTCCGACTGTGCGAGCGATCCGGGCAGGAAGCCCGTGGCCGCCGCCGGCGCGCCGGGCAACGACACTGCGCGTGCGTACTGGTACGCGTAGTTGCGCTGGTCGATCGCCGACACCGTGCCCGGAAAGCCGAGGTAGGTGATCGCGGTCGTCGAGGTCTCCCGTGCCCCGGGCAGGAGCCGCGCGGTGTTGATGTACGGAAGAGCCTTCGAGCCACGCGGAAACGCGTGTAGCCGGCCCTCGTCGAGACGTAGGGCGAGCTGGATGATCCGCCGTTGCTGCCTCGCCGGCAGTCCGCGCGGGTTGCGCTGCACGACGGCGATGCGTGGCAGCAGTGACGACCCGAAGATGTTCGCGGCTTCCTGCTCGGCGCGGGCCGCCGGCGTGTTCGCCGGAAGCAGTGCGCGGACGCCGGCGTCCGGGAGCGACGAGACGCCGGGCAACCACCACCACGACGCGAACGCCGCGAAGGCGAGGGCAGGAACGACGAGCCATCGGGTTGCGATGACGGTTGCGACGAATGCGCGGCTGACGCCGCCGCCGTGAGCGGGCCGGTCGTTCATGGCAGGGTCTCTCCGCGCCGGCGAACGAGCCGCAGCGTCACGATGAGGAGCGCGATCATCGGAACGGTCGGCACGAGTGCGATCGAGACGCCGAGGAGCGTCGCGAGGTTGTCGACGGCGGTCCTGCTCGCCCGCCCGCTGCGTCTCGCATCGACGCCTGCTGCGCTGACCTGGCGGCCGACGCGTCCGACATCGCCGCCGACGAAGGGAATCGACGAGAGCCCCTGCAACGCGTCCCCCGTCTGCTTCACCGCCGCGCCCGAGGTGATGACCGTCGTGCTCAGCTGACGAAGCGTTCGGACCTCGCGCTGTGTCCAGATTCCCATGAGGATCCAGACGACGGTCCAGACGACGACGAAGGCGCCGAGGAGGACGACGAAGGACCGCGATGGAGGCGCCGGGATCACCGGGCGCCGATACCCGGCCGGCGCCACGCGCAACATGCGCGGACGCCGCGGGTGCCGCCGGGCACCCGCGGCGCGCGTGTTTTCTACGGGTTCTCGGGGTTCGTCCCGCCGGCGCAGGTGCCGTGCCCTGCTTCGCCCGGGCTGCCCTGCGTATGGGGCGTCTGCACGATGACGGCGATCGGTCCCTGAGCCGGGTTCATGTCGTTCAGCCCGTTGTACGAGCAGATCGACTGCGAGTGGGCCGGTGCACCGGTCCGGACGCCCGAGCCCGAGAACGGGACACCCGGGGTGCCGGGAGCGCCGGTCACTTCGCCGGCCAGTGCGGCGCCTGCCGGAAGGCTGACGAGCATGGCCGCGCAGATCGCGGCGACAAGCTTGCTGCGCATCTCTACCTCCTACGGATAGAAGTACGGATCGAGGACGCGCACCTGCGTGATCTGCTCGACGGGGAGGCCGTTCCGCGCCGCCGTCTTGCGAATCGCTTCCGGCGTCTCCGCGTCGTAGACGCAGAACGTCTTCCGGTGATCAGCGCTGACGTAGGAGTGAATCCAGGTGACGCCGTCGTCGGCGTTCTTCGCGACGATCCCCTCCCAGACCCGGACGCCTTCCGCTCCGGCCGAGATCTCCAGGCCGTCCGGGAAGATGCGTTCGACGACGTAACGCGGCATTTCGCCTCCTTCGTGCGATCGGTACGCGACTCCGCCGACGGTACGGAGACGGCGGGCGCATGACATCGGCACCGATGCCCATGTTGACTCCGGGACGTGCCGATCTTGGCGTCGCCGCTTTGTGATTGCTGCGCCGCGGAGCATGATTGGCTCCGATGACGGTCGCGCTCAAGCCGGACGACCTACTCGAGCGAGATCGCGAGCTCGCAGTGCTCGAACACGCGGTCGTCGACGTCGCCGAGCGCTCCGTCGGTCGAGTGGTGCTCGTGAGCGGCGAGGCGGGGGCGGGGAAGACGACGCTGCTTCGCGCCTTCGGTCGTGGGCGCGAACGGGTCCTCTGGGGTGGCTGCGAACCGCTCTTCACGCCACGACCGCTCGGGCCTCTGCTCGACATTGCGGAGATCCTCGGCGACGGTCTGCCGCGCGATCCGACTCCGCATGATGTCTTCCAGTACTTGACGCGCGCGCTGCGGGCGGAGCCCGCGGTCGTCGTTCTCGAAGACGTTCACTGGGCCGACGAGGCGACGTTGGACGTGCTGAAGCTGCTCGGTCGACGGATCGACAGCGTGCCGGCGCTCGTTGCGGTCACGTATCGGGACGACGAGCTCGACGCGTGCCATCCGCTTCGATCGGTGATCGGCGACTTGCCGGTCCCGGCCGCGCAGAGGCTTCGCCTCGGATCGCTCTCGCGGGAGGCCGTCGGGGTGTTGGCAGATGCGCATGGGCTGGACGGTGACGACCTGTGGCACAAGACGGGCGGCAACCCGTTCTTCGTCACCGAGGCAATCGAAGCGGGCGGTGACGTCCCGCCGACCGTGCGTGACGCAGTGCTCGCGCGCGCGGCACGTCTCGGGACGGCGGCGCGTGAAGTGCTCGATGCCGCCGCAGTCGTGCCGCAGCGTGCCGCCCCGTGGCTGCTCGCGTCGATCGCGGGTGATTTCAGCGACGCGGTCGACGAGTGTGTGAGCTCGGGCATCCTCGTCGTCTCACCGCTTGGGGTCGCATTCCGGCATGAGCTGGCACGTCTCGTGATCGAGGAGGCGATCTCACCGGCGCGCCGCGCGATGCTCCATCGGCGGGCGCTCGCCGCGCTCGCCGATCCTCCGTCCGGGGGGCGCGATTTCGCGCGACTTGCGCATCACGCCGAAGCTGCAGGAGAGGCCGACGCAGTGCGCAGATATGCGATTGCCGCCGCGCACCGTGCGGAGACGCTTCGTGCGCACCGGGAAGCCGCCGCGCAGTACGCGCGCGCCCTCCGGTTCGGAGACGACCTGCCTCCGGCCGTGCGCGCCGATCTGCTCGCCGCGCAGGCTCTCGCCTGCTTCCCGGCCGACATGTACGACGAGGGGATCGCCGCGCTCGAGCGCGAAGTCGAGCTGCGCAGAGAGCTCGGCGATGCGCTGGCCGAGGGCGACGCCGAGCGGCGGCTCGCGCAGTTCCTCTGGTGCCCCGGACGCGTCGCCGAGTCACGGCGCGCGGGGGAGCGCGCCGTCGCGCTGCTCGAGCAGCTGCCGCCCACCCCCGAGCTCGGCTGGGCATACGTCGAGCTCGCGTTCTCCCATGCGTACGGGTCGCGGGTCGCGGAGGCGATCGACTGCCGGGACCGCGCGATCGCGGTCGCAGAAGCGGTCGGCGTCCCGGCGATCGCGCTCGAGGCGCGGCTGAACGGCGCGGCGGCGACGAAGGATGTGGACGCAATCGTCGCCCAGATCGAGCCCACCGCTGCCTTGTCCCAGCCCGGGCTCATGGCACACCTGTGGATGACGCTCGCGAACGTCGCGGTCTCGCAGCGTCGCTTCGACGTCGCCGGCGACGCGATCGATCAGGGCCTGACGCTCGTGGCGGCCAACGGGTTCGAGCTCACTCGTCTCTATCTGCTTGCATATCGCGCGATCCTCGAGCTCGTCGAGGGGTGCTGGGACGAGGCGGCGGAGACGGCCTCGATGGTGCTTCGCGTCAAGCGAACGTCGACCACGCCTCGAATCCGCGCCCTGGTCACACTCGCGCTCGTGCGCCTGCGACGTGGCGATCCCGACGTCGACTCGCTGCTCGACGAAGCGTGGGCGCTCGCCGAGCCGACAGGTGAGCGAGAGCGCATGGAGCCGGTCGTCGCCGCACGCAGCGAGCGCGATTGGCTCGAGGGGCGGCGCGAGGCGGACGGGCTCTTCCCCGACCCGTACGGGCCGTACGAGACGGCCGTTGCCACCGGCGACTTCGCGGCGCTCGACGCGCTCGGGGCCGCAGCGGCGGCGGATGCGGTTCGGTGTGCGGCGGGTCTGCGAGGCCCACGCCCCGCGACGCGCGCGAACGCGGCAGGCCTGACGAGCCGCGAAGTCGAGGTGCTGAACCTCGTCGCGAAGAACCTTTCGAACAAGCAGATCGCCGCCGAGCTCGTCCTTTCGAAGCGAACGGTCGATCATCACGTCGCCGCGATCCTCCGGAAGCTGCGCGTGCCGACGCGGGGAGAAGCGGCGGCGCAGGCTGTGCGCGTCGGCGCGCTCGACGATCGATCCGCGCAGCACCTCGTCCGGTAGTTTCCTCGCGTTTGCGGGGGCCGGGGTCGCGGGAATGCTCCGCGATGGTAGCCCCAAATCGGAGGGATCCTTGATGAGACGGATTGTTCTGGCCGGTCTCGGCGCGGCCGTCGCCCTGGTGTTCGCGCTCGCCGCCGCGGCGGCGGCGCCGACCAAGACGGGGAGCTTCGTCAACTACTCGCTGGCCGAGACGACCGGCACGACGTGCCCCGGCAACTCTGCGTGTTCGAACATCGCCGCCGAGCCCGCGATCCGTGCCGACGGTGCCGGCCGGTTCTTCGGCAGCTCGGAGAACGGCCTCGGCGGCGGCACCGTCGCCTTCCGTTCCACCGACAACGGTTTGCACTACAGCACGCTCGTGTCGCCGGACGGCGTCTCCCAGACCAACGACACCGGCTTTGCGCCGGGAGGCGGGGACACCGACCTCGCCGTGGCGCCCGACACGAACGCAGCCGGCTCGTACAACGTCTACGTCGCGAGCCTCTCGCTCGCGAACATCGACGTGTCGACCTCGACCGACGCCGGCGCCACGTGGCAGCTGAACCCGGTCACGACGCCCGAGACGGTCGACGACCGCGAGTGGATCGCCGCGGACACGAACAACAAGGTCTGCATCAGCTACCACGACGCCCCGCAGGGGATCACGGTCGGCTGCAGCACCGATGCCGGCCTGACATTCACCCAGTTCGCGAGCGCCATCGACGCGAGTCATGCGTTCCAGATCTCGGAGAACTCGATCGGCAACCTTGCGATCGACCCGAGCTCGCACGTGATCTACCAGACGTATTCGGCCATCACGACGGCGGCGGAGACAGCCTGCGCGCCGCAGCTCGGGGTCAGCGCGGGCACCTGCAACTACCACGGCGTCTACATGGCGGTCTCGACGGACGGCGGCGCGACGTTCACCGACTACCCGGTCTACATCAACCCCGATGCGACCGTCGGCTACGGCCATCAGTTCGTCAACGTCTCGGTCGACCGCGCGGGAAACGTCTACTCGGTCTACACCGACGACCACCACGTCTACTACTCGTTCTCGACCGACCACGGCCGCACGTGGAGTGGCCCGTTTCTGATCACCACGACGAGCGGCACTCAGATCTTCCCCTGGTCGACTGCCGGCGATGCAGGCAAGCTCGACGTCGTCTACTACCAGACGCCCTACTACGACGGCGTCAACACGCCCGACAACTATCCGGCGTCGGCCGCGTGGACCGTCGGCTTCGCCCAGAACCTGAAAGCCCTGACGCCGGGCTCGGCCTGGTCGCGCCAGACGGCCTCGCCGACCAATCACTTCGGAGGGGTCTGCGAAAGCGGCGTCACGTGTACCGGCAACCGTGACCTGTTCGACGACTTCGGTGTGGCGGCGAGCCCCACGACCGGCCTCGCGTCGATCATCTACAGCGACGACCAGTTCGATCCGAGCGGGCCGAACACGTCCGGCTGCGACGCAAGCACGAACAACACGGGGACGTGCGATCACACCGCGATCGCGACGCAGACTGCCGGCGCCGGCATCTTCGGCAGCAAGAAGAAGTAGTCCACGGCGGTGGGTGGGTGGGAGCGGCGGAGGCCGGCCGCTCCCACCGTCGGCCAGGCCTTTGACACGCTGCGTGTCTATATGGCACGATCAATGTCAGATGGCGGTGACACTGAGGGACCAGCAGGCCGCGGTTGCCCGCGAGCGGATCTTCCGGGCCGTCGCGGAGTTGCTCGAGCGCGACGGATCAGAGGCCCTGACGGTGCCGGAGGTCGCGGAGGTGTCAGGGGTGTCGCTGCGAACTGTCTACCGCTATTTCCCGACGCGCGAGGCGCTGCTCGACGCAGCGGGCCGCTGGATCGGCGGCGAGCTCTTGAAGCAGGGCTATCCGGCCGGCCTCGACGATGTCGCCGACTCGTTCGAACGTGCGTGCAGCGAGTTCGACCAACGGCCGGGCCTCGTGCGGGCGATGGCGTTGTCGCAGGTCGGCCGTGAAACGCGCAGCACGCGGCGGCGCGAGCGCCTCGAGGCGATCCGCAGGGTGCTCGAGCATGAGCTGGGAGCGCTCCCGGAACCGGAGCTGCGCCGAGCCGAGGCGGTGCTCGCGTATCTCCACAACATGCTCGCGTACACGACGTTGCGCGAGGAGCAACAGCTCTCCGGCGCCGAGATCGGCGAGGCGCTCGGGTGGGCGATCCGGACGCTGGTCGCCGACCTGCGTCGCAGGCAGCGAGCGAAAGAGAGGAAGCGATGAACGAGGCTGTGATCGTGCGCGGCCCGGGCGAGGGCAGAACGCTGCTCGTCGGCGGCGGCGACCGCGTCACCTACAAGATCCGCAGCGCCGAGACCGACGGAAGCTACTTCTGCTTCGAGGTATCGACCACGCCGGGCTTCGGGCCGCCCTTGCACGCGCATTCGTATCGAGAGCTGTTCTACGTGCTCGAGGGGGAGTACGAGTTCACGTTCGACCGCGACGGTCGGCTGGAGACGATCAACGGTACGCCGGGTACGGCGGTCGCAGTGCCGCCGAACGTGCCTCACACGTTCAAGAACTCGTCGACTGCGCCCGCCCGGCTGCTGTTCGTCCATCAGCCGGCCGCCCTCGAGGAGTTCTTCGAGGAGTTCGGAGTGACCGGCGACGCCGCCGAGCCACCCGACTTCGGAGCGATGGCCGCTGCGCTCGCGCGCAACGGCGTCCACGTCGTCGGCGCGCAGGCCTGACGCGAGCGGCGGCATGGACAGGCAGCAGATCAATCCCTGGGCGTGGCAGGACGCAGCCGGCTTCTCGCAGGCGTGGCGGGTCGACGGCGCCCACTCGGTCGTCTTCGTCTCCGGGCAGGCTCCGATCTCGGCCGACGGAGAGCTCGTCGGCGAGAACGATTTCGCCGCGCAGGTCCGTCAGGTGTTCGAGAACCTGCGGACGGTGCTCGACGAGGCCGGGACCGGAGTCGAGGCCGTCGTCAAGCTGACCGTCTACCTCACGGACATGACGCGCCTGCGCGAATACACGCAGATCAAGGCCGAGTACTTCCGCGGCGAGCAGCCGGCCTCGACGGCCCTCGGCGTCACCGCACTCGCGCGTCCGGAGATGATGGTCGAGGTCGAGGCAATCGCGGTCGCCGAGCGTCGGCCGTCAGAGTGAGACGTCGACCGGCACCCCGCCGACGAGCGTCTGGTAGACGACGCAGTACCGCTCGGTCAGGCGCTGGAGCGTCCTGAGCGACTCCTGGTCGAGGCCGTTCTCGAGGACGAAGCTCAGTCGAATCCGCGTGAAGCCGACGGGGACGCCCTCCTCCTTGCCGAGGCCGAGCGTGCCGCGAAAGTCGAGGTCGCCCTCGGCCTGCACCATTCCCCGAACCTCCAGGTCGAGAGCCGTGGCGACCGCGACCATCGTGACGCCCGCGCAGGCGACGAGCGCCTGCAAGAGCATGTCGCCCGAGCACGCGAGGAGCCCGGACCCGCCGGTCGCGGGATGCAGGCCTGCCTCGACCAGTGCTCGCCCGGTCTCGACGCGGCAGGAGAGATCGTCGGCTCCCAGCCGCCCTTCGGCCCGGAGCGTCACGCGCGCAGCCTCCGGGCTCGCGCGATACCGCTCCTTGAGCGGCGCCTGGATTTTCCTCAACTCCGATTGTCCCATGCCGCCCTTCGTCCTATGATCCGCGAATGCCGCGCTACATGATCGTACGCAGCTTCGACGTCGGCGAGTCGGACATGCCCGACGTCGGCCGCCGGTCGAGGCAGATCGTCGAGAACGACTTGACCGAGATCGTCTGGGAGCACAGCCACGTGGTCGTCGACGACGGCGGCCTCGTTCGCACCTTCTGCGTCTACGACGCGCCGAACGAGGAGATCGTTCGGGAGCACTCGAGCCGGCTCGGCCAGCACCGGATCGAGTCGTTGGACGAGATCGTCGGCGACGTCACTCCCGCCGACTTTCCGGACTCCTGACGTCGTCGAGGTGAAACGAGGCGGTGCTCGCGATCGCGAGGCTCCGTCGGAGTGATCTGCGGCGCTCGGTGTCGTCCTCGGGGACGAGTGCGAGCGCTTCGCGGTACAGCAGCGCTGCATGATCCTTCGCCCAGCCGCGCTCGGCTTGCGCCGCCGCGCGGGTGAGCTGCTCGATCGCCTTGGGGTGATCGCCGGCGCTCAGCCAGTGCCGCGCCATCGCTCCGATCGCCTGTGCCGACGTCCCGGTCGACCGCTCGAAGAACGCCGCCACGATCCCGTGACGGCGAGCGCGGTCGGAGCGCGGCAGCATCTCGTACGCCACGTCGCGAATCATCACGTGGGTGAACGCGTACTGCTCTTGGTCCTCGAGGATCGAATCGGGCTCGCGACGGATGAGGTCGCGGCGCTCGAGCTCATCGAGAACGCTGTCGAGGTCGGGTTCTGCGGTGAGCGCTTCGAGCGCGTCGGGCCAAAACACTTTGCCGATCACAGCGGCGTCCAGCAGCAGCGCGCGGTCGCGCGGCGGCAGCGCATCGAGCCGGGCCGAGACGAGCGCGCGGATGCTGGTCGGAAGCGCCCCGCTCGGTGTCTCGCCGATCGCCGCCGCGAGCTGCTCGATGAAGAGCGGGTTTCCCTCGGCGATCTCGGTCACCTCGGCCGCTCGCCCCGCGTCGCCGAGACGGAGGACGGCGAGCCGGCGTGCGTCCTCTTCGCCGAGCGGCCCGAGCGTCAGGCTCGCGTAGTTCGCGAGCCGGCCGCCCCACGCGGGCCGGGCATCGAGGAACTCGGGTCGCGCGAGCGTCACGAGGAGGAGGGGCAGCCCGTGAGACCGCGTCGCGAGCATCTCGATCAGATCGAGAAGGTTCGGGTCGGCCCAGTGGATGTCCTCGAAGACGAGGATCGTCGGTTGCTCGCGCGCCGCAGCCTCGATGAAGCGGCGGGCCGACGTGAACAGCGTCTCCCGGTCGGTCGCGGCCGCTCCGCTGTCGATCCCGAGGATGGCGCCGAGGTGTCTCGCGACGGCCGCGGCCTCATCCCGGTTCGGGATGAGCGCGACGGTCCGCTCGCGCACTTTTCGGTCGAGGACGTCCGGCGGGTCGCTCTCGTAGCTCTCGCAGAGGCGCATCAGCTGCGTGGCGAGTGCACCGTACGCCCCGCTCTCCCGGTAGGGAAGCGAACGCCCGCGCACCACGCGCGCGCCGTCGCGCTCCTGCTCGGCGAGAAAGCTCCCGGCGAGCGTGGTTTTGCCGACGCCGGCAGGGCCGAAGACCGACACGAGGTAGGGGATCTGTTCGGCGAGCACTCGGCTCCACAGCGCCCCGAGCAGCGAGAGCTCGGGCTGCCGGCCCACGATCGACCCGTCGATCGGTTGACGCACGCCGGCTTCGGTCAACGCTTCGAGTGCGATCCACGCGCGGAGCGGCTCGTGCTTTCCTTTCGCCACGATCGGGTCGGTCGGGCTGTAGGCGATGACGTTTCGCGTCTCGCGATAGGTCTGCTCGCCGACGACGATGCCGTTGATCGGCGCGCCGCTCTGCAGCCTCGAGGCGGTGTTCACCACGTCGCCCGCGACCATGGACTCGCCGAGTGCCGGGCGCGCGTCCACTGTGACGACCGCCTCGCCCGTGTTGACCGCGAGGCGGATCTGGAGCCCGCTCTCGGTCACCCGGCGGGCGTTGTCACGCACGACGAGCGCCGCGCGCACTGCGCGCTCCGCATCGTCGCCGTGTGCGAGCGGCGCTCCGAAGACGCCCATGACGGCGTCGCCGATGAATTTCTCGACGACACCGCCGAACGACTCGATCTCGCGGCGAACGAACTCGTGGTACGGGGTGAGAAGCGCACGAACGTCTTCTGGGTCGAGCGACTCGGCGCGCTCGGTGAAGCCGACGAGATCGACGAAGATGATCGTGACGACCCGTCGCTCTTCCCGCGGGACGGCATCCGTCACGAGCGGCAGGCCGCATGCCAGGCAGAACCGCGCGATCGCTGGGTTGTCTTGATCGCACGCGGCGCAGCGCATCAGCGAAGCGTATGACAGTGGCCGGCGAAACGGCGAGTGCGAGGGGCGGATCGTTGTCCGCCCCTCGCCGCCCATTCGCATGGAGTGGGATGGTCGTGTTGCGCCGGAGGGAGGCGGTGTGCACGAACGCAGTCCCGTATGCCGTCATCGTGCGTGACCAGGGTGCCGGCGTCGCCGTCTGTATTAGCAGTCGTGACGCGACCTTCGATGTGCCTCATTCGAGGCACATCGACCGGCCGGGTACATCCCCGACCGACAGCGGAAGCGTCGCCGCTCCGCGCGTGCGACGTTGTTTGCAAGGTGATGAGCAGACCGGAGAGACAAAGCGACGAGAAGGTGACGCAGCCGAGGATGGTGTCGTGCATCGAATGCGGCTGTCTGAGCGGTCTCGCGTGGGCGGGCTGGCGGGCGTACCGCGTCGACGATCCCGAGTACGACGAGCCGCCGGCGCTCGCGTTTTACTGTCCCGGGTGCGCGGCGGCCGAATTCGGGCACGGTTGAATGAACGGGCGGCAGCGCAAGATCTCCGCGCCGTCGGCGTCTTCTAGAGAGCGCACGGCCGCGTCTACCGACTACGGCATCCTCTTCGGCCTTCGTTCCGACGGCTAAGGGCCAGGGCGTCCGTACGAAGTCAGGCGCGCCGTGCGCGCGACACCGAGCTTCGCGTGCGTGATGGTCGGAGCCCGACACTGCGACACATACGATCCCCGGATGTCGGTCGACGTTCGAACAGAGGTTGAAATCGACCGGCCTCGAGCCGACGTCGCCGCATTCGCCTCCGATCCGGACGTCGCGCCGCGCTGGTACGAGAACGTCGAGTCCGTGGAGTGGAAGACGCCGAGGCCACTTGCTGTCGGCGCACGCATTGCCTTCGTCGCGCGCTTCCTTGGTCGCCGCCTGGCGTATACGTACGAGATCACGGCCCTCCTCCCAGGCGAGCGGCTCGTGATGAGTACCAAGGAAGGGCCGTTTCCGATGGAGACGAGTTACGAGTGGGCTGACACGCCCACAGGTGGCACGCGGATGACACTCCGGAACCGAGGCGAGCCGAGCGGCTTTGGCAAGGTGAGCGCGCCGATCATCGCCAGGGCCATGCGCCGGGCGAACCGCAAGGATCTCGCTCGGCTCAAGCACATCCTGGAGTCAACAGCGGACCGATGAGTTGAACTCGCGCTGCGGAAACTGGCCGACGAGAGACGACCCTCGGCGGTTTGCGCAGTGTCGGTAGTAGTGGGCGCGGCTGGGATCGAACCAGCGACCCCTCGCGTGTGAAGCGAGTGCTCTCCCGCTGAGCTACGCGCCCTGACGCGGCAAGTGTAGCCGCGGAAAACCCAGGGTATTTCCTCTCCGATGGCGACGACGACGCGCCATACCACCGCGATCCGGCCGGACCCCACCGCGCCGCGCATGAGCACCGGGCTCCGCCGCGAGATCGGCTTCATCGGGCTCCTCTGGGCATCCGGCGGCTCGATCATCGGCTCGGGGTGGCTGTTCGGCGCGCAGGAGGCGCTGATCACCGCCGGGCCGGCCGCGATCATCTCGTGGGTCATCGGCGCCTGCGCGATCTTCCTGCTCGCGCTCGTGCACGCCGAGCTCGGCGGCATGTATCCGGTCGCCGGCGGCACCGCACGCTTCCCGCACTACGCGTTCGGCGGCGCGGCGGGCGCGTCGTTCGGCTGGTTCTCCTGGCTGCAGGCCGCAACCGTCGCGCCGATCGAAGTCATGGCGATGATCCAGTACGGCCAGCACTACTCGTTCGCGAAGCACTGGATGAAGATCAGCCACAACCAGAACGTGCTCACCGGCTCGGGGATCGTCGCGGCCGTCGTCCTGATGGCGATCTTCACGTCGATCAACTTCCTCGGCGTGCGCAAGCTCGCGCACACGAACAGCACCGCGACGTGGTGGAAGATCGGCGTGCCGCTGCTGACGATCTTCGTCCTCGCGATCGTCAACTTCCACGGCAGCAACTTCCACGCAGCGAACGGGTTCAACCCGTACGGGGCGAAGGGCATCCTCGCGGCCGTCTCGACGAGCGGAATCGTCTTCGCACTGCTCGGGTTCGAGCAGGCCGACCAGCTCGCCGGCGAGAGCGCCAACCCGAAGCGCGACATTCCGCGTGCGGTGATCATGGCGACGCTGATCGGCGCCGTCATCTACATCACGCTGCAGATCGTCTTCCTCGCCGCACTCCCGCACAACCAGATCACCGGCACGTGGGCGCATGCTGCGTACACCCAGATGTCGGGCCCGTTCGCGCAGCTCGCGACGCTCGTCAGCGTCGGCTGGCTCGCGACGATCCTCTACATCGACGCGGTGATCTCTCCGGGCGGCACGGGCCTCATCTACACGACGTCGACCTCGCGCGTGTCGTACGGCCTGAGTCGCAACGGCTACGTGCCGTCGGCGTTCGAGAAGACGAACGACCGCGGCGTGCCGTGGTTCGGGCTGATCGTCGCGTTCGTCGTCGGCTGCATCTGCTTCCTGCCCTTCCCGAGCTGGAAGTCGCTCGTCGGACTGATCACGAGCGCGAGCGTGCTCATGTACGCGGGCGCGCCGCTCTCGTTCGGCGTCTTCCGCGACCGGCTCCCCGACGCCGACCGCCCGTATCGCGCACCGGCGGGCGGCGTGCTCGCTCCGCTCGCCTTCGTCGTCGCGAACCTGCTCATCCTCTGGTCGGGGTGGACGACCGACTGGAAGCTCGGCGTCGCGATCCTGATCGGGTACGTCATCCTCGCGTCGAATCGCATCTTCAACCTCAACCCGACGACACCGGTGCTCGACCTGAGGGCGGCGAGCTGGCTGCCGTTCTATCTCGTCGGCATGGGCGCAATCGTCTACCTGAGCGACTTCGGGCCGCTGAAGAGCCCTGTCTTCCCGCTCTGGTGGGACATGGGCGTCGTCGCGGTCTTCAGCCTCGTGATCTACTTCTGGGCAATGCGCGTCGCACTCACTCGCGATCGGATCGAGGCGATGATCGGCGACGTGGTTCTCCCAGAGGCAGACCCTGGCGTCGCCTAGGCACGTCGTCGTCACCGGTGCAGGTCGAGGGATCGGCAAGGCGATCGCGCAGCGGCTTGCGCGTGAGGGCGCGCGGCTCAGCATCTTCGCGCGCGGTGTCGATGCGCTCCGGGAAACGGCCGAGGAGATCGGCGGCGCATTCGTGCAGCGACTGGACATCCGCGACCGCGATGCCGTCGACGCCGCATTTGCCGCCGCGGCGGACGCGAACGGCCCGATCCATGCGCTCGTCGCGAACAGCGGCATCGGAGGCCCGAACGAGGCCGGTGACGGCGATCGCTTCTACGACCTCGTGCAGACGAACCTGATCGGCACGTACGACTGCGTGCGCGCGGCGCAGCGACACTTCGCTCCCGGACCGGAGCGGCGCGACGTCGTGATCGTCTCGTCGATCCTGGCGCGCATCCCCGTCCCCGGCTACACCGGCTATTCGGCGTCGAAGGCGGGCCTGCTCGGCCTCGTGCGCTCTCTCGCCGCCGAGCTCGCGCCCGAGGAGGTGCAGGTGAACGCCGTCTGTCCCGGCTGGGTCGCGACCGACATGGCCCGTGAGGGCATCGGCCTGATGGCTGATGCGATGGCGATCTCCTACGACCAGGCCTACGAGCGCGCAATGAGCGAGGTGCCGCTGCGCCGGATGAGCGAGCCGGAGGAGATCGCCGGCACCGTCACGTGGCTACTGTCGCCGGACGCCCGCGGCGTCACCGGTCAGGCGATCGACCACAACGGCGGCGCCTTCATGCTGTGACCGTGACCGCGCGAACCCGAGCGCGACTGCGCACGCTCCAGCCGTGAGCATGTAGGGGATCCAGTCGCCGGTCGCGCCGGCGATCGCGCCGGCAGCCGCAGGGCCGACGACCGCGCCGAGCGCCCACGCCGCGTTCATGACGCCGAACGCCATCCCCTGTGCGAGCCGCGCACGCTCCGCGCCGTCCGAGATGAGCACGAACGCCGGCGTGAACAGCGAGCCGAACGCCATGCCTGCGAGCACGACGAGCGGCGCGTAGACCAGCGGGCGAAGGCCGAGTGCGAGGCCGGCCGCCACCAGCGCGCTTGCGCTGAGCCCGACGCGCACGGGCAGCAGTCGTCCGTGGCGATCGCTGATCCGTCCGAGCAGCGGCGACTCGATCGTCTCGAGTGCGGCGCCGCCGAGCCAGAGGCCGCCGATCGCCGCGCTTCCCCAGCCCGCATGCGAAAGATGCAGCGGGCCGAGCGTCGAGAGCACGCCGAAGAGAAGGGAGGCGAGCGCCATCAGCGCGAGTCCGGCGGCGAAGTGGCGGTTGCGCAGCGCTCGGGCGACGGCGGCAAGCGACGGATGTTCCTCCTCCGGCACCTCGGCGATCCGCAGCGTCCACACGCCGAGGAGGACGGCGAGCGACGCGAGCGCGGCGAAGACGACGTCTCGTCCCGCGAGTGCAGCCGCGGCGCCGATCACCGGCCCGAACAACGCACCGAACACGGCAGCCCCCATGGCGCTGCCGATCAGCTCGCCGCGGCGGTCGGCGGGCGCCGCGGCGAGCAGCCACGCGAACGCGCCCGCCCACGTGAACCCGCTCCCGAGCCCCTGCAGGAGGCGCGCCGCAAAGAGGGACCAGAAGCCGCCGGCGAACGCGAAGCCGAGGCTCGCGAGGCCCATCCCGGTCAGGCCGAGCAGCACCGCGCGCCGCGCACCGAGCCGCACTGCGGCGACACCGCCCGGAAGCCCGCCGATCAGCGCTCCGGCTGCGTACGCGGCGACGAGGATCCCCGCGCGGCTCTTGTCGTGCACGAGGTGCGGCAGGAGCGGCGTCAGCGCCGCGTACAACATCGTGTCGACGAAAACGAGCACGGCGACGAGGAGGAGGAGGCGGCGCACGATCTTCAGCCTAGGCATCGGGCTGCCGATACGAGCACCGTGACCCGCAGCCTCGGACTCGTCGTCCTCGTCTTCACGCTCGGCATCGGCGGCTACCTCTTCTCGCAGCAGGCGAAGACGGAGGGGCCGACGTCGACGACCTTCCAGCAGGACGAATCGCAGGCCGTCGTCGCGGGTGCGGCCACGAGCTTCCAGGCCGCCGCGCCGACCCTCGAGGCCTATTACGCCGCGAACAGCACGTACGTCGGCGCAGCGCTGCCGCCGTCCTACGGCGTCTCCGTCGTCCGGGCCGACGCGAGCTCGTACTGCCTCCAGTCCGCAGACGGCCAGGCGCACGAGGTCGGGCCGAACGGCACGCCGTCCGCGGGCCCGTGCTGAAGTAGGCCTGTGACACTTTCGCCCGCGGTGCCGTATTGAGGGGCATGAACGCGGCCGCGCAGACGCTCCGGCTCCCGCGCGCGGGCGAACGGCCGTCCTTCGATGCCGTCGTCGCAGAGCAGCTGGACGCCGTGTACCGGTATCTCGTGTACCTCACCGGCGACCGCGCGGCCGCGGAGGATCTCGCGGCGGAGACGTTCGAGAAGGCGTTCCGCAGCTGGCGGCGCTTCGATCCACGGCGCGGCGCGCCGCGCACGTGGCTCTGCAGCATCGCGCGCGGCGTCGCCGTCGACTGGTTCCGCGCCGAGACGCGACGGCGCCGCCGCGAGGAGCAGTTCGCGCGCGACGAGCCGGCGGCGGACTTCGGCGACGGGGTGCCCGGGCCGCTCGAGGCCGCGCTGCGCGAGCTCGCGCCGGGCGAGCGCGAGGTGATCGCGCTGCGCATCCTGCTCGATCTCGACGGCCCGAGCGTCGCACGAGTTCTCGGCATCAGCAACACCGCGTGCTCGACGCGCTTGAGCCGCGCCCTGAAGCGACTGGAGGAGCTGACAGACGATGTCGACCGTTGACCTGCTGCGCGCGCACGCACCGAGCGCGCCCGATCACCTGCATCGCCGCGTGCTCATGCTGCGGCCGATCGAGCGCCGGCGTCGCGTGCGTCCCGTGCTCGTGCTTGCGTTGGCAGCGGCGATCGCGGTGCTCGCCGCTGTGGTGCACGGTTTCTCGACATCGTCGCCGACGCATCGACAGACGTTGACGTTGCAGCACAGCAGCGGCGCGTTGGCGAAAGCTCCCCCGCAGTCCACGTGGACAACGGACAGCGCCACCGGCAGCGGCGCGCTCTCCGGCACGGCCGCGCAGAAGGCGTTCGCTCCTGCGGTCCCTGCGCCCGCACCCGGCCGCCTCCAGCACACCGACGCCTCGATCACGGTGCGCGTCGAGGATCTCGGCGCGACGACGACGCGCGCGACGCGGATCGCGACCTCGCTGGGCGGCTATGCACAGTCCGTCGTCTACCGCACGCCGCAGGGCAGCGGTGGACAGTCCTTCCTCGAGCTGCGCATCCCGGCACAGCACGTCGAGGAGGCGCTGTCCCAGCTCGCCGGGCTCGGCGTGCTCGTCTCGCAGCAGATCTCGATCCAGGACCTGACGACCACGCTGGAGCGCCAGTCGGCGCAGATCGCACAGCTGCACCGCCGGGTCGCGGCGCTCCAGGCGGCATTGCGGAACACGGCTCTGCCCGACGCGCAGCGGGTGCTGCTGCAGATCCAGCTCTCCGAGGCGAAGCGCGCGCTCGGGCAGCGGGTGCACGGCCGCAAGGGCACGATCGCCGCCGGCGTCACGTCGCGCGTCTCGCTCGTCCTGACGACGAAGAAGCATGCCGCGGCCGCGCCGCCGCACCGCGGGCGGGCGGGCCGCATGCTGCACTCGGCCGTCGGGTTCCTCGCGATCGAGGGGATGGTCGCGCTGTTTGCGCTGATCGTCATCAGCCCGGTCGCGGTGGCGCTCGCCCTCGTGTGGTTCTGGCGTCGGCGCGCGACCGACCGGCTTTTGATGGAATAGCACCCGTGCTGCACGTCGTCGCAGGTCTGTCCACGGGCCACAAGATCGGGCTCGCCGTCGTCGGCGCCGTCTTCATCGTGTTTGCGCTCTCGATGTCGTTCCTCGCCCCGCGGCGCTGGTCGGATTTCCCCGGCAAGAACGGGATGGGGCCGTTCGTGATCGCCTGCTTCGTCCTCTTCGCCGGCATGCTCTCGGCCGTCTACTTCTTCGGCAAGGAGAGCGAGGCGAAGGCCGGCGAGTCCCCGACTGCGCACGCCTCACCCGGGGCCGGGACGACGATCAAGGTGACCGAGAGCGAGTGGAAGGTGCAGCTACCGACGTTGGGCACGTTGAAGGAGGGGAACTACACGTTCCAAGTGCACAACGCCGGCAAGGTGCCGCACGACTTCGCGATCCAGGGGCCGAAGATCGCGGCCAACGACGTGACGCCGACGATCGCGCCGGGCGGGAACGCGACCCTGAAGGTCGCGCTCGTCGCGGGGAAGTACACGGTGTACTGCGCCATCCCCGGGCACAAGCAGCTCGGGATGGTCGCGCAGCTCTCCGTCGGATAAGCCCCGGGAAAAGGGAAAGCCCGCCGTGGATGGCCGCAGCGGGCTCGAGGGGGAGGTGCCGGGTTCTAGGGGGAGGGGGAAGAAGTCCGGCATGCGGATCATCGGCCGGGCAGGCACTCGGCAGCGTCCCGAGAAAGGGTGATTTCGCTTCGATACTCTGTTTTGCGCGCAGCACCCGGAGAAGTGGCCGAGTGGCTGAAGGCGGCGCCCTGCTAAGGCGTTATGGGGATGAATGTCTCCATCGAGGGTTCGAATCCCTCCTTCTCCGCTAGACGAGAGCCCCGGCGGACGGGGCTCTCGCGTTCCGGTGCCGCTCGGCGAAGGCTGGTTCCGGCACTGAAAAGTACGGTCCCCTCCAGCCGAACGGCGAGCTTTTTCGGCGACGCGCAGGCGCAGACTCGGGGGCGCGGTGCAACACGCGTGGCGAGTACGCGTGCGCGCCGCGCGCGACGTGGATCGAGGTTTCAACCCACCTTCGGCCAGTCTCAGCCGGCGCCGCCATGACGCTGGTCTCCTTCGCTCGGTCGTGCCTCCCGACATGCGGCTCCCGATCGGATCCGCAATTGCCGCGGGCGCAATCACGGTCGTCATCAGCGTCTCGGCCCCCATCCACTTCGCCTATCGACGCCCGGTCCTCAGCGTCGGCCTCGAAACGGCCGAGTCGCTCGTCGCGCTCCTGCTCGCCTACCTGCTCATCGGCCGCGTGCGGCGGACGAGGGCGCTCGGCGACGCGCTGTTCGCGGTGGGGGTCACGACGCTCGCGGTCGCGAAGCTCTCGACGGTCGCCCCTGCGCTCGCAAACGAAGACGCGCCCAACACCCTCGCGAGCTGGCTCTCGCTCACGATCCGGCTCGCCGGCGCCGGTTTCTTGGCCGCCGCTCCGTGGCTTTCCCTCTCCACGACGCGTTTGGACCGAAAACGGGTCGCGTGGGTGGTGGCGGGCGGAACGGCGGCGATCGCCGCCGCGGTAGCCGTTCCGTGGGCGCTCGCTGACTCTCTCCCGCCTGTTGCGAGGCCCAGTCGTCTCGTGCCGACCGGCGCGACGCCCGATCTCATCGGACATCCGGCGGCGACCGGAATCCAGGTCGCTTCGATCGTCGCGTTTGCCCTCGCCGCTGTCGGGTTCGCTCGTCTCGTTCGCATCGCCGCCGATCCGATCGCTCCGTGGGTCAGTGGAGGCGCCGTCTTCGCCGCGTTCGGTTCGTTCAACTACGTCCTCTTTCCCGCGCTGTACTCGCAGTGGGTCTATTCGGGGGACGTGCTTCGGTTCGCGTTCTACGCGATGCTGCTCATCGGCGGGGCGCGCGAGATTCGCAGCTATTGGCGAAACCTGGCGTTGGTCGCTGCCCACGAGGAGCGGCGACGCCTCGCCCGCGACCTCCACGACGGGCTCGCCCAGGAGATCGCCTATATCGCCCGCGCTGCGAAGATCCTGCGCGAGCCGGCGAGCGACGACGACGTTGCGGCGCGTGTCGAAGCCGCTGCAGTTCGCGCTCAGCTCGAGTCGCGGCAGCTGATCGCAGCCCTGGCCAGCCCGGTCGGCGCGC
>Ga0157369_10002380_pt1 | contig 22593 bp, 21 predicted proteins | sample C25metaG_FD_113461 | JGI IMG/M metagenome (GOLD analysis project Ga0157369, IMG submission 113461) | Corn rhizosphere microbial communities from Kellogg Biological Station, Michigan, USA - C2-5 metaG | ecosystem: Host-associated > Plants > Roots > Rhizosphere > Soil | place: USA: Michigan... | reverse complement strand
TATTCAGGCCTCTAAGCCACCGACGATTGCATCGGGCAAGCCGATTCCAACAGTTCAAATAACGTTTGCATCGAATCCACCCGGAGCGCTGGTCACCTGTAATGGAACACGATTCGGTCAGACCCCATTCGTTATCCCGATGCTTCCTGGCACGTACCCCGTCAAGTTCACACTAGCGGGATACCCCGATTGGGATGCCGAGATCACCGTCGAGGAAGCCAAGCCATCTACTCTTGTTGCACAGTTGAATTCAACAACGGGGGTGTGGCTGAAGTAGATGCATTACGCCAAGACGTATGGAGGTGCGCGTTGGCAGAATGTAAAGGGTGTGGCCGTTCGGTTGGTGAGCGGGAGACCTTCTGTTCTGCCTGTGGCCGGAAACTAGATACCGTGCAGGCCAAATCAGGATCTGGCCTGAAATGGCTCGGTGCAATCGTGCTCATAATAGTTCTCGGAAACGTCATCCAGCGATCCGCACAGAATGCGAACGTGTCCGCCCCGACACCTGGAGACACCGGGACCCCTGTCGATAAGCGAACTCCAAAAGAAATGGCTCTCAATGAGGTCAAGCTCAACTTTACATGGCGCAAGGAAGCCGATGTTCTGATGAAAGCTAACTTCACCATCAAGAATGACAGCGTGTACACCGTTAAGGATCTTGAAATCAAGTGTGTTCACTTCGCGCCAAGTGGTACTCAGATCGACAGCAACACCCGCACGATTTACGAGATTGTGAGGCCCCACTCCAAAAGGAGCTTTCCAGATTTCGACATGGGGTTTATCCACTCGCAGGCAAGCAGGACTAATTGCCAGATTCAAGACTTAGCGGTTGTGGAGTGAGCTTGCGAGCGAGCCATCATCCGCTCTAGCTCTGTTTCGTCACGCTCAACTCTGGAGATAGCGAATCAGCGATGCGGAAGTCTGTGTTCAGAAGGAACTGATGCGGCACGCTAGCATTCAGACCACTATGAACGTTTACGGCAAAGGCGCAATGACCGAGGGCAAGAGAACAGCTAATAGCAACATTGTGGAGATGTTGATACGTGAACCTCAAACCCAACCGCTAGCAGCTTCCGGAACCTAATGAGGGTCTGTGGGGGCCTGGGTTTTTGTAAGTGGTTGCGGGGGTAGGATTTGAACCTACGACCTTTGGGTTATGAGCCCAACGAGCTACCAGACTGCTCCACCCCGCAACATCATGGTAGCGTAGGTTCCTCGAAGCGTCAAACTTTCCCGCACCAAAACCTTCAGGAATCCGAAACGGTGGTGTTATGATGGCACCCATGTCCAGGCCTCGCAAATGGATCGCGCTGGCGAGTCTGGCGCTCATGGTCAGCGCGTGCAGTTCGCAGCCTGCGGATCCGAAGGCGCTGCCATCGTGGATCGCCGCCTATCCGGGTTCGACTCCCCAGCCCACCGGGTCGGCATTCCTGTTCCGAACCAATGATCCAGCCGAGAAGGTCCTCGATTTTTACGAGGGGCAACTCGGCCGAAACGGCGTCCACAAGGAAGCTCGGGGAGGCGGCGAGTATGGCGGATTCCTTTCGGCCGCGGACGAGTCCCACAGCCGCAGTGTGATGATCGAGATCCGCGACAACAAAGGCACGTCCGAAGTCACCATCACCCCGGTCCAAAAGAAGTAACGTGTTCTCGTCCCGCCTGAATTGGAGCCTGCGCCCGAATCGCCTGTCCGCGCTGCTCGAAGAAAAGCGCGCAGCCGGCGCGGACGTGCTGGACCTGACCGAATCGAACCCGACGCGAGCCGGTTTCGCCTACCCCCAGGCCGAAATTCTGACCGCGCTGGCTGACACGGACGCCTTGCGTTACCATCCCTCGCCACGGGGTCTGGATTCCGCACGCGAAGCCGTTGCGGGCTATTATCGCGACCGCGGAACGAAGATCTTGGTGGAGAATATTCTGCTCACTGCCAGCACCAGTGAAGCTTATGCATATCTCTTCAAGCTTCTGGCGAATCCCGGGGATGAGATCCTGGCGCCCCGGCCTTCCTATCCACTATTCGAGTTTCTGGCGGACCTGGAATCGGTCCACATTCGCCAATACCCGCTGCGCTACGACGGCGTGTGGCACGTGGATTTCGATGCGTTAGAACAGGCCATCACGCCGCGAACTCGTGCCATCGTCGTAGTGAATCCCAACAATCCTACGGGATCGTTCCTGAAGCGCGCCGAGCTGGATGTTCTCGATTCGTTGGCAGCGGAACGTGGCTTGGCGATTCTCTCCGATGAAGTTTTCCGCGATTACGCTTTTGCGGACGAGGGGGACCGCGTGTCCACGCTCGCAGGGGAACGCCAGGCGCTCACATTCTCCATGAGCGGCTTGTCGAAGATCGCGGGCCTGCCGCAGATGAAGTTGGGTTGGATCGTCGCCAGCGGACCGCGCAGAGCAGAAGCTCTCGAGGCCTTGGAACTGATCGCGGACACGTATCTCTCGGTCTCTACGCCGGTTCAGGTCGCGCTGTCCCGGTTGCTCGCGCTTTCCGGCGGCATCACGGAACAGATTCGCCAGCGCACGGCTTCGAACCTCGCCCGACTGCGCGAAACCATGCTCGGTTCCGCGGCGACGCTGCTGCGCACCGAAGGCGGCTGGTACGCCGTCCTGCAAGTCGGTCGATCTCGTAGCGAAGAAGAGTGGACGCTCAAGCTCCTAGGCGAGTCGAATATCCTGGTGCAACCCGGATTCTTCTTCGACTTCGAGTCGGAAGCGTTCCTGGTGTTGAGCCTCCTGCCCGAACCTGCAAAGTTCGCAGAAGGCGTGTCCCGACTGCGCAGCATCATATAATCGCTCTTAATGGCCCTAAAGCGGATTGTGCTGGTGGCGTTCCTGCTCGCGTTACTGGCAGGACAGCGAACAGAGATCTCCGCTCAGGGCAAATTCCTGCTCACCATCGACAACATCATGCGTGGGCCGGAGCTCTATGGCTATCCGCCTCAGGAAGTTCGCTGGTCGGGCGATAACCAACGGATTTATTTCCAATGGAAGCAAGCGAGCGAACCGTTCGATAAACCGGCGGACACTTGGATGGTCCCGCGCGACAGCGGCTATCCACGCAAACTCAGCGACGAAGACGCCAAGACGGCGCCGCCGGTTTCCGGAGATACCACGCGCGACCGCAAACGAACGGTCTACGTACGCGACGGCGATCTCTTTCTGTACGATTTTACGATCGACAAAGCCCGGCAGCTCACAAAAACGTTGGATGCGGAAAAGGATCCGCGCTTCACGCAGGATGAAAAACGGGTCGCGTTTACACGCGGGGGAAACCTGTACGTGATGTCCCTTGAAGGAGGAGAAATCGAACAACTGACCGACATCAAGGCGGCCCCCGCTGCACCGAGCAAGCCTGCGGCAGAAAGCAGTCAGGAGTTCCTCCAGAAGCAGGAGAAGGAACTGCTCGCTGCCGTGCGCGACCGCGTCCGGCAGAAGGATGCTGAGGATGCCAGGAAGAGGCGCGAGAATCCACGCAAATCGTTCGAACTTGCGGAGCGTCAGACGGTCCAGCACTTGGAACTTTGTCCCAGCGAGAAATGCGTCATCGCGCTTATAGCGGAGAGTCCCAAAGGCGATAAGCCGGACAACGTGCCGAATTATGTCACCGAATCCGGCTACACCGAGGAGGTCAAGGGACGGACCAACGTCGGCGATCTTCAGGAGCGGACACGCGTGGCGATTCTGGACGCTGTGACGGGCGAAGTCCAATGGGACGATCCCGGCACGGGCGACAAGCAGGTGAATCTCGACCTGCCGCTGTTCAACGAACAGGGGAATCGCGCCGTAATGGTCGTGCGTTCCGTCGACAATAAGGACCGCTGGATTCAGTTACTCGACACGGCGTCCGCGAAAACCACCACGCTGTTCCACGAACATGACGATGCCTGGCTGGATGGCCCCGGCTATGACACGCTCGGCTGGCTCAAGAATGGTGACGAGATCTATTTCGAAAGCGAGCGCGATGGCTGGGACCATCTGTATACAGTCTCCGCACTGGGTAGGGAGGCCAGACAGCTCACTTCGGGGAAGTTCGAAGTCACCGACGTAGAGCTCTCCCAGGACGGTTCGAAATTTTACCTAACCACCAGCGAGGCGGGCGCTCCAGAGCACCATTTCTATTCGATGAGCGTCAACGGCGGTCCTCGCACGCGGATCACTACGGAACCGGGCGGCCATCGCGTGATCCTTTCGCGCGACGAGAAGTATCTGGCGGACGTTTTCTCCTACGTCAATAAGCCACCCGAAATCTATACGGGTGAGAACAAACCTGCCACGAAAGAGGAGAAGCGCACTGATTCGCCGTCGAAAGACTTCTGGGAATATCCCTGGCAGGATGCGCCGATTGTACAAGTGCCCGCACGCGACGGCGCCATGATTCCGGCACGCTTCTTCAAGCCGGCGAACTATCGGCCGGGCGGTCCCGGGGTGGTCTTCGTCCACGGCGCGGGCTATCTACAGAACGTGGTGAAGTCGTGGTCTCCCAATTATCCGCGCGAATACCTGTTCCATCATTTTCTGATGGAGCACGGCTATATGGTTCTGGATATGGATTACCGGGCATCTTCCGGCTACGGCCGCGATTGGCGCACGGCCATCTACCGTCACATGGGTGGTAAGGATCTCGACGATAACCTGGACGGCGCGAAGTGGCTCATCGCTCAGGGCGCCGATCCCAAGCGCATCGGAATCTACGGCGGAAGTTATGGCGGCTTCATCACGCTGATGGCGATGTTCACCTCGCCCGACACCTTCGCTGCGGGCGCGGCCTTGCGGCCGGTGACCGATTGGGCGCACTACAATCATGAATACACATCGAATATTCTGAATACGCCGCAGGCCGATGCAGAGGCGTTCCGGCAATCGTCGCCGATCTATTTCGCGGAGGGCCTGAAGGGCGCACTGCTGATTTGCCACGGCATGGTCGACACCAACGTCTTTTTCCAGGACACGGTGCGGCTGGTCCAGCGGCTGGTCGAGTTGCGCAAGGAGAATTGGTCGGTAGCGATGTACCCTGTGGAGAATCACGCCTTCGTGCGCCCGGAGAGTTGGGCGGACGAGTACAAGCGGATTTTCAAGCTGTTCGAGGACAACTTAAAGCGCTAGACTCGGCTGCCGCCTGAGCACAGCAAGACTTCGCCCGTGACGTAATCCGATAGCGGCGAACAGAAGAATAGCACCGGCCCAGCGGCTTCTTCCGCAGTTCCGAATCGACCCAAAGGATTCTGCGCCCGCAGCGCCTCGCGGGCCGCTTCCTGCACGCCGACCTTGATCTTGCGACCCTGCACGTCGATCTCGCCACCCAACGCCTGCGTCAGTCGCGTCTCGATAAACCCGAAGCCCACGGCGTTCACGTTGACGTTATAGCGCCCCCATTCTTTCGCCATGACTTTGGTGAGACCTATGATCCCGGCTTTGCCAGAGCCGTAACCGGCTTGCCCTGCGATCCCGTCTATTCCCGAAATCGAAGTGATGTTCACCACCTTGCGCATTACACGGCGGCCTTCGACTTGTTCCTTCTTGGCGGTTTCACGGATCCAAGTTGAGGCGGCGCGCAGCACGCGGAACGGCGCGACGACGTGAATATCGAGCATCGCCTGGAACTGTTCGTCCGTGGTCTTCTGGATCACGTTGTCCCACGTGTAGCCCGCGTTATTCACGATGATGTCGAGCGATCCGAATGCGGTGAGCGCGGCGTTGACCAGCTTGTCCGGAAAATCGGCCTTGGTGAGGTCGCCCGGCATGGCCTTAGCGAGTCCGCCCTCCTGATCGATCAGCGCGCCGGTCTCAAAGACGACGTCTTTATCGATGTCGTTTAACATCACGGAAGCACCCGACTGCGCGAGTCGTAGCGCGATCGCGCGTCCGATGCCCCGCCCGGCTCCGGTCACCAGCGCTGCGCGGCCTTTCAGGTCAGCGACCAGCATCTGGTTTGACCGGCTTCCTGGTCACCGGAAGCTGGAAAAAGATCGCGACAAGGAAGAACAGCAGCGATGAACTGCGAACAATGACTTGCACTCGACGCTTACTCCAGTTTTAGATTGTATACGATGGTTGGGCATCGGGAAAGTTCGTCCGATCATGGCAGCGTCGGGCGGAACTGGAAATATCGGTGTCAAGTCAAGAGGACTGATTCAGGTGGGATTGGTGGACCCGGACGGGTTCGAACCATCGACCTTCCGCGCCGGGCGCGCTAGCAATTAGGGGAATTTGGTGGACCTGGACGGGTTCGAACCGTCGACCTCTTCCATGCCATGGAAGCGCGCTCCCAACTGCGCCACAGGCCCACTCAGTGAACAGTTTACCACGCCTCGATTTATCGTTGTGATTTAGAAGAGGTTGATGCCGGAAATTCGCAGCATCCAGACGACCAGCCATAGTGCGATCACGGAGACCACGACGTAACGAATCCACTGCGCCGCAGTCCTCGGCTCGGTCCTATTTTCCATCAGGCTTTCTTGCGTTGTTCCGATGGCGGCGCGGGCTGAGGGGACTTTCGGAACGCATCGTCCTTCGGCTCCTCGATCTGGGCGTCATCGATATCCACGCCTTCTTCGTCTGGCTTCTTCTTGGGTTCCTTAATCTCTGTAACAGACGGCTCAGAATCTTCGCGGATGACGTCTTCAGGCGGGACTTTCTTTACGGTGGCCATGCTAATGGAAAGACACCGAAGGAATGAAAACGTTTCTGCCTCTAATTCCTCAACTCCGCCATGATCTGATCCAGCTTATTCACCACATTCGGATTGGCCCACAGCCCGCCGTTCGTCATGAATACCTTGGCGATATCGTCCTTGCTCTTGCCCGCGCGCACCATGGAGGTCACGGTCGCCGGCAGCTTCGTCGCGACGTCGCGGTAGTCAATCAGATATTGGCGCTTCGAAACCGGTCCGTGGCCTGGAATGACGGTATCGAAATCGAGCTTCAGGACCCCATCAAGAGTGGCGCCCCATTCCTTCATGCTGCCGCCGTTGGCATAGTCGACATTGGGACCGTTGTTGGCGCCGATATCACCGCTTGCCAGGATGCGCAACGCCGGAAAGTAGACTACTGCATCACCGTTGGTGTGGCCGCGGCCATAATATTTCATGCGAACTTCCTTGCCGCCCAGAAAGATATCGGTTTCGTCGGTGAACACCACCCGCATCACGCCGGGAGCCTTGTTCTTCACCATATTGTCGCGAGCGTTCTTGGTGGCGATGATCTCCGCCGTAGGAAGAAACCTCTCATTGCTGCCGGTATGATCGCCGTGGAGGTGGGTATTGAGCACGTACTTGATGGGCTGGTTCGTTACGCTCTTGACCTTGTCGACAATGTCCTGGCCATCGTACTCGAACTTGTCGTCCACCAGGATCACGCCTTCGTTGGTGACGTAGACCGTGGAATTGCCGCCGTCCCCGATAATGACGTACAGGTCGTCGGCGACCTTGCTGATCATATTGCTGGGCTGCTTGGCCTGCTTTCCATCCTTACCCTGCGGCGGAGCTTGCGTATAAGCAACCCACGCCCCCGCGAGGACGATCACAATAGCGGAAAGGCGCACAAGAAGTGTCCGGCTCATGCGGGACACTATATCAGATTGGGCGGCTGGTTTACTTCAGCTCGGTCATCATCCCTGGAAGGCTCCATTGCATGTTGAGGCTTCCGGGCTGCCAGTTATACTCCGCCGTCATCACCTTGGCGACCTCGTCCTGATTCTTGCCCTGGCGAATCAAGGTCTGGACGCGCGTGCGCATCTTGTCGGCGTTGTTGCGATAGGTGAGCAGGTCGGCTTTCTTCGACACCGGACCGTGGCCTGGAATTACGGTATCGAAGTCCAGACTCTTATCGTTCATCACGGCGTCGAGTGTTTTGGGCCATTCGAGCAAGCTGCCACCGCCCGGGTAATCGATCAGCGGCGTCGCACTGGTGAACATATCGCCGGTGTGGAGCACCTTCAGCGCGGGAAAATAGACGAATGCGTCGCCGTTGGTGTGACCTCGGCCGTAGTATTTAGCCCGGACTTCTTTGCCGCCGAGGAACAGATCGGTTTCCTGAGTGAACGTAACGCGCGCCGGAATCATATTGTCGGGCGCATTCGATTGTTTGTGCTGCACGATACCGTCGTGCGCGTTGCGCGTCGAAATAATCTCGGCGATGGAGCTGAAGCGCGTGTTCCCGCCGCTATGGTCGGCGTGATAGTGCGTGCTGAGGATGTACTTGATGGGCTGATTCGTGACCTTCTTGACGTTGGCCATGATCTCATCGAAATGCTGCTCGTACTTATCGTCGACCATGATCACGCCTTCGTTAGTGATGTAGATGGCCACGTTCCCTGCCCCGCCGCCGTCGATGACATATAGATCGTCGGCAACCTTGATGAGTTTGAACGGCGCGGGGGCTTTCCCTTGCGCGGGAGCCTGCTTGGCCTGCGGATTCTGCGTGTAGGCCACCCAGGCTCCGCCGAGCGCCAAAACGCCTGCGAAAAGCCGTACGAGTATGGTCCGCTTCACTATCGCTTCCCTTTCGGGCGAGCCGCAGGACGCGCCGGCCCGCTCAGCTCCTTCAGGTATTGCTTGGCCTGAGCAGCGTTATCGTCGGTAGGATACTTTGCAAGAAACGCGCTGAATTCCTTCTTCGCTTCCACGTTACGATCCAGCTTCATTAGAGCGACGGCCTTGCCATATAATGCGTCGCGCGTCGTGGGATTTTCCGGATAACGCTCCAGGACCGCGTCGTAGGCCTTGACCGCGTTCTCGTAATCCTGGTCGCGATCGTAAAGCACACCGATATAATACGCGGCCTTGGGCGCATTCTCGGGCGACGTCGGAAATTGCGCAACGAAGTTACGAAACTCGTCCATGGCGAGCGTATTCAGTCCGCTCGAAAAATCGCGATAGGCGTTCTGGAAGACCACGTCGGCCGAGGCGCCCGCGGTAGAACCGGTGGCAGCGGCCGTACCGCCTCCTGGTACAGAAGTTGGCGGCGGAGCGGCGGGCGGCGCGTTCAACGTCTTCAACTTATTCAGAATCTCGGTCAGCTTACTGTCCTGGCTCGACATTCGCCGGTTGATTGCGTCCATGTTAGTTTCAAGGGCGCTAAGCGTTTGCGACAGTTGGTCCACCTTGATGCCCACGGCGTTGACCGGCTGCGCCAGTTTGCCCTGCTGGTCTGCTATTGAGGATGTCAAGCTCTGCTGCAGGGAGCTCAAGGTCGCCGCCAGTTTCGCATTGGAATCCAGCGACTGTTTCAACAGAGATTCCAATTCGGCGTTCTTCTGGTCCTGCGTTTCTTTTGACTGCCGCAGCTTCTCCGCAATCTGGGCGACATCCCGCTGCAGTTCCTGAATCATCACCTTTTCCGACTGAGCCTGGAGCAGGCCCGTCAGCATAAATCCCGATACCAGCAAGCGTGAGAACTTCATCACGTCCCTCCTTTGCCAACTGCGTTCGGAGGATGACCCACGGTTAACCCGCGCCGCGGCCATCCTCCTGTTTAAACTTCCCTACCTATTGGCCTGGCGCCATGTGGTCGTGCCGATTCTTCTGATAGCACGCCTCATTTGCGTCGGTACACACCGGCTTTTCCTTGCCATAGCTGATGGTCTTGATCCTGTCCGCCGGTAAGCCCTGCTGGACGTAGAAGTCCTTCAGTGCGGTAGCCCGGCGATCGCCCAGGCCCAGATTGTATTCGGCCGAACCGCGCTCGTCGCAGTTCCCCTCGATGACCACGGTGAAGCGGGAATCCTGGCCGAAGATGCGTTTGAGCAACTCCGCATTGGCTGTGGCAGCGCGCACCGCGTCGGCCCGAAGATCGCTCATGTCGTAGTCGAAGTAGATATCCTGTGCCTCGCGGCTCAGGATCTCGGCGCTGGATATCGTCGGCTTGGGCGCCGCCGGGGGCGGCGGAGGTGGCGGGGGAGCATTCACCGTTACGGTAACCGAACGCGTGTCCATGCCTCCGGCTCCGCTCGCGGTTAGCGTGTAAGTGGTCGAGTTGCCCGGATTCACTTGCCGCGTCCCATTCGCCTGAACTGCGCCCACGCCTTGATCAATCGACATGGTGGTGGCATTGGCCACCGACCAGCGCAACGTCGACGATTGGCCGCGCTCGATCGATCCCGGCTCGGCCGCGAACGTATTGATGCGCGGAGGCTGCGCCTTGGGCGGCGGGGGTGGTGGGGCCTCAACTTTCGGGGCGGGTGGGGGCGGTGGCGCCGCTGCGACCTTCTTCTTACATCCGGCGGCCGCAATGAAAAGCGTCGCGGCGAACACAGCTGCACTCAGTGTTCTGGTATTCATTCGCATACTTTCATATCCTCATAGCTTCTGTGAAATTCGATCACAACCGACTGCCCGATTTACTCGATTCCCTTGGCCCATACAGGCTGAGTATTATTCCCCTGCGTCGTGAGCTGCCGGATACTGGTGCCGTCGGCCAGCATCGAATAAATTTGCGTGACACGTCCACGCATGGACGAGAACACCAGATGGACTCCGTCTGGCGCCCACCAAGGATTCTCGTTCCTTCCACTGTTGCTCGTCAACTGGATTGGAACCTTGTCCGCGATGTCCATGATGAAAATATTGAAGTTCCCGGGCTCGTAGCCGCGCGTCCAGCAAAATGCGATGTGGTGTCCGTCCGGACTCCACGAAGGATTGGCGACGTCGCCTACGCCCGAGGTGAGCATCTCGCGATCGGTCCCGTCCAGGTTCATACGCCACAATTGCTGATGTCCGGAGCGCCCGGAAATAAACAGCAGGTCGTTGCCAGTCTTCGGATTCACCCGGGGCGAGGTCTCAATGGCCTTCACATTCGAGATCCGATGCAGGTTCCCTCCGTCGATATCAGCCATCACAAGCTGGGCCCAACCGTCGATAGATTCCACAAACAGGATGTGCTTGCCGTCAGGGGTGAACTCCGGGGTTTGGATTACCGACGATACGGGATTGAAAAATGGCTGATTCCGGATGGTGTCGGTCGTGTGGATGCGGATATTCCAGGCCGGCCCGCGAACTTGCGTTCGAAAAGCGAAGAGCTTGCCGTCCGCCGAGACTGCAGGCTCCCGGGAACTGGTACCGTATCTGGTCAGTTGCCGCTGGTTGGATCCATCGTAGTCCATCGACCAGATCTCGGCATCGCCGAGAGCCTTGGCGGTGCGATCGGAAACGAAAAAGATCTTGGTGCCGGAAAGGCTCGCAATACCCAGCTGCCGGAGGATGTCTGCGGCAAATTCACGCGCGACCTTCCTGGCGCCGTCGTTGCTCAAGGCTCCGTAGTAGCGGTTTGCGATGACCTGAGCACTCTGAACGTTGGGCTGCCCTATGTTATAGAAGTTGCCGAAGAGCAGGATTTGATTGTCCTGGACACCGGCGTATCCAAACGCCAGATAGTTCGCGCTGACTGGAGGACGGGTCCAATCGGAGAACATGACGGGCGGCTTGAAGTCGTTAGCCTGCTGCGGCAGCTGCAGCGGGTACGAAGTCTTGGGCGCCAGCTTAATCTGTCCGCTGTATGCTAGCTCGTCCCACAGCGTCTTATTGAACACGTCCATGTACTGCTCGGCGGCGCCCGTGCCGTGCATGTCGGCGACGGCGATGGTCGGCTTCTCGCCCGAACTAATCGTCCCGGTGATTTCCGTCCTCTGACCGGGAAGCAATACGGCGCCGATGAACAGTGCCGCGAGAATCACGAATGTAGCAATATATGTTCGTTTCATCGTTTCAACTCGAACGTGAACGTGACTGGCGTTGACTTTCCCTCCAGGCCTGGCGGAAACGGAGGGAGTGGACTCGCTTCCAGGATCGCTCTCTGCACCGAAAAATCCAAGGCCTTAATACCGCTCGACTCAACGATTACAGGCTTGCCGATACTTCCGTCTCGCATCAACTCGAACGTTGCCACTACCTGAGGCGCGCTGCGGATTTTCGCATCGACATCGCCAGGATGCCACTTCCTGGAGACTAGATCGCGAATTTGCTGGGCATATGCGCCAAAACGAGAACCCAGAGTGGTGTCCATTCCCGCACCGATACGCCCCGCTCCCGCCACATCTGAGTACAGCGGATTCGAAACTGCCGGTGCCTCGTGCACTTTAATCTTGTTCGGATCGAGTTCGTCGAACGACTTGAAGTGCTTCGGCTGCGGCTGGGTCTCCACTTTCGACCGAAGTTGCTTGGCGGTCTTACTCTTGAGCTCGACGGCGTTCTTGGGCGGAGCTTTCTCCTTTTTGACCCGCTCTTGGTTCTCAGGTTTCGGCGTAGCCTGGGAAGGCGAATCGTGAGCGACAGGATTCTCTGGACCGCTGTGTTGCAGCGGGATCGACTTCACCGCCTGGATACCCACCGCGGCACCCCCGGCGTTCTTGTCCCCGAGCATTTCACGCCGCCCATACAGGAATGTGTACAACACCAGCGCACCGGCGATTCCGACGTGCAGCGCCAAGGCTCCCGTGAAGGGGCCTCGAAGCGACTCGCGTTGATCGAGAACGTCGGCGTGGGCCGGTGTCACCTGCGATCCTCCGGTTTGGTTACGAGCTTCTGCTTCAACCCGGCTTCGTCCAGCGCGCTAATAACCGTCGCGAGTCCTCCCCAGGTCAGATTCCGATCCGCTCGCACATACACATCGTTTTGGCCCGGAAACTGGCGCCGGACCTCTTTTCCGATGTTATTGATGTTCACGAGTTTGTCGTTCAGTTTGGTGGTGCCGTCTTTCGCCACACTAACCACAGGGTGCTCTTCGTTCGTGTCCTTGACTTGCCTCACCTGCGGCACGTCGATATTCAGCCCAAACTCCATGACGCTGGCCGTGACCATAAAGATGATCAGCAGGACAAGAACGACGTCCACGAGCGGGACGACGTTCATTTCCGACAGGACCCCGACCTGCGAACGCCACCGCCCGCGTCCACCCCGGCCGCCGTTCGATCCCATCCCGGAAAACGCCATCTCTAACTCCTATTATTTACGAACCAGCGGCCGTCTCTTTATGGACCATCGGTCCGTTCGGCGACGTTCATGAACTCCAGCGAGAAGTCCTCCAGCCGCTGACCTATCTCTTTGATTCCATTATTGAAATAATTGTAGGCAATGGCTGCCGGAATGGCCGCGCCCAAGCCGAACGCGGTGGCATAGAGTGCCTTGGCGATCCCTGGGCCCACAGCTCGCAAGCTGGTGGAACCCGCCGTGCCCAATCCGTTGAACGCCTCAATGATCCCCAGGACAGTTCCGAATAGTCCTATAAAAGGACAGACGGCGGCCGCAGTCGCCAGCCAGTTCATGTTTCTTTCCAGCCGGGTGATTTCCTCGCTGATTCCCATTTGCAGGCTACGTTCCAAAGCGACCAGGTTAGTCAGTTTAGAGCGGGATGCTTTCTGGCGGCTGAGTTCGCTGTAGCCGAAATCGAAGACCGTTGCCAACGGTGCGGCGCGGAACTGCTCCACGGCGGCCGCAATAGCGTCCAGACCAGCGGATTTTCGAAATGCCTTAAGAAATCGCTGGTTGGCCCGGCGCGCTCGGCGGAATCCGCCGAACTTCGAAAAGATGATGGTGAAGGAAAGCAGGGAGAATAGGAGAAGGATACCGACGACTATCAGCAAGACCGGATCGGAAAGATCCGTCAGCTCAGAAAAACTTACCTGCAGCAGTACACCGTTCCAGTGTGGCAGCGTCAACCCGTTTGATTCCCTTCTCCTGCCGACGTCACCGCGCGATGCGGCACTCCCTTTTTCAATTGTAAACGAGACTCCCCTAAAACATGCAAGATAAAAAATGTTCTGACTGGCAGAAATACAGACAAGCTTGTATAACCAGCTCGCGACGAGATAGCCCGCCCTACTATAATCGGGTTCAGTGCTGGTCGAGCTCGCGGTCGAAAATTACGCGGTAATCGAAAAAGCGCGCGTGCGGTTCCACCCCGGCCTGAACCTGCTCACCGGCGAGACCGGCAGCGGCAAATCCATCGTCGTCGACGCCCTGGGGCTGCTTCTGGGCGGCCGCGCCTCGCCCGAAATGGTCCGGACGGGCGCCACGCGAGCGCGCGTCTCGGGGATCTTCGAAGTCGCCGAAACCCCTGCACTGGCCAAGCTGCTCGAAGACGCCGGAATCGAAATGGAGGATCGCGAGCTTCTCGTAGAGCGCGAAATTCAGACCGGCGGGAAGTCGCGTGCATTCGTGGGCAACCGCCCCGCGACCGCCGCGCTTCTCAAGGATCTGGCGGTCCACTTGGCCGACATCCATGGCCAGCATGACCAGCAGCAGCTTTTTTCCCCCGGCGTCCAGTGCGACATGCTGGATGCATTCGCGGGTGCGGCCGACCTGGCAAGCCAGGTGACGGACACCTTCCATGCTTGGAAGCGGGCAGCGGCGGAATATGCCGATCTCGACCGCGGCGCGCAGGAGAAGCTTCGCTTAGCGGACCTGTGGTCCTTCCAGCGCAAGGAAATCGAGGCTGTCTCGCCCAAGCCCGGTGAAGATGCCGAGCTCGAGAATGAACGCCGCATATTGCGCAATGTTGTGCGATTGCAGGAGCTGGCGGGCGGCGCTTATGCCACGTTATACGAGGATCCGGATAGTGCTTCCGCGCAGGTCGGGTTGATCGCCAAACGGCTGGATGAGTTGTCCCGCATTGACGAAAGCGCGCACGAGATGCTGGTGCAGATCCAGCCGGCGGTAATCGCACTACAGGAGACCGCGCACTCGCTCCGTCACTACCTCGGCAAACTGGAGGCCGATCCCGGACGTCTCGACGAAGTGGAAAACCGGTTGGCGGTCCTAGAAAAGCTCAAGCGAAAGTATGGAGCGTCGGTCGAGCAAGTGCTGGCGTTTCTTGAGGAAGTCCGCACCAATCTAAGCGCAGTGGAAACCGCAGACGACCGCCGGAACGCATTACAAAAAGAAGTCGCCGCCTTCGCGAGCGCTTACGAAACTGCCGCCAAGGAGCTTTCGGCACGCCGCAAGGAAGCCGCGTCGCAACTCAGCAAACGCGTCGAGGAGGAACTAGCGGCGCTGGCAATGGAGAAGACGCGAGTCGGGATCCGGGTCGTGACCAATAGTGAGCCATCGGCATGGTCCGAGCGCGGGACCGACACGGTGGCTTTTCTGATCGCGCCCAATCTGGGCGAGGATCTGAAGCCGCTTGATAAGATCGCATCGGGTGGCGAGCTGTCGCGCGTTGCTCTGGCTCTCAAAACTTGCGTCAACACGCTGGGCGAGCCAGCCGCGAAGAAGAATGTTTCGCCGCGCACGCTTGTTTTCGATGAAGTAGACGCAGGCGTCGGCGGGAGTGCCGCGGAAGCCGTCGGCCGGCGACTAAAGAAGCTTTCCGGCGCCAACCAGGTGATCTGCGTGACCCACCTGCCCCAAATCGCCGGCTTCGCGGATCACCATTATTTCGTCGAAAAACACTCGGAACAAGGCCGCACCATCGCGACCATCGAGGAGCTGGCCCCCAACGCCCGGACGCGCGAAATCGGCCGCATGCTGTCTGGCGAGCGCATCACCCAGGAAGCCTTGCGCCACGCCGAACAGCTCCTCAAGATGGCCGCGAAGTGACAGCATCCGACCCTCAGCGCGCTGCTGGCCAAAGAAAGCGGGCGATCCGCTTTATCGTTTGCCTGGGCATCGTCAGCATGTTCGCCGACATCACCTATGAGGGCGCTCGCAGTGTCATCGGACCTTTCCTGCATGACCTCGGGTCCAGCGCTACAGAAGTCGGACTCATTGCCGGCATCGGTGAAATGCTGGCCGCCAGCCTGCGTTTTTTCTCCGGACGATTCGCGGACAGAACCCGCTCCTACTGGACTATCACCATCGTCGGCTACAGCGTGAACCTGATTGCCGTTCCCGCACTGGCCTTCGCCGGACACTGGTGGATCGCGGCAATCCTCGTTGCCCTGGAACGGACCGGCAAAAGTATTCGCGGCCCGGCGCGCGACGTCCTGTTGTCTGAGGCGACGGCGGTTGTCGGCCACGGCTGGGGATTCGGCCTGCATGCAGCACTCGACCAGACGGGAGCAGTGATTGGCCCTCTGCTCGTGGCCGCGACAGTTTTGAAATCGCACGCCTTCGCGCCCGCGTTCCTCGGACTAGTGTTTCCAGCTGCCGCGGCGGTGGCGGCGTTACTCGTGGCGCGCGCGTGGTTTCCGGCTCAGGGCGCCACCGTGCCCCAGCAAATCGAGCAGACTGCCTTTCCCAGAGTCTTCTGGATCTACGTCGCCGCCGCGGGATTGCTCGCCTGCGGTTTTGCGGACTTCGCGCTGCTCTCCTACCACTTCCAGAACACAGGCGTCGTCGGACCGGCCATGATCCCCTTACTCTATTCCGGGGCCATGGCCGTCAACGGCATCACCGCTCCGCTTTTCGGACGCCTGTTCGACCGTTTTGGTGTGGTACTGCTTTCGATCGGGACCCTGATCTCCATGCTCTCACTGCCCCTCGGTTTTCTCGGGGGGCCCACGGCGGCAATTGCGGGGGTTGCGTGCTGGGCAACCGGTATAGGAGCGCAGGATGCCATTCTGCGATCCGGCATCGCCCAAGTAGTCTCGATGAACAAGCGCGGGAGCGCATTCGGCGCCTTCAACGGAGTCTATGGAGTCATGTGGTTTGTTGGAAGCACGATCATGGGTATGCTTTATGACCATTCGATTACCGCCTTGGTGGTATTCGGTGTGACGCTGCAACTTGCCGCCGCGGCCGCGTTCTTCTGGCTGCGAGCAAGACTTAAAGCGGCGGGGCGTAACTAGCAACTCTCGCATTTACCTCGTCTTAGAGATGCGAAGCCGGGCTGTCACCTTAGATCTGTACAGGAGCGTTCGGTCGGTGGTAGCATGATGTTGTCCAGTTGTGAAACCTTTAATTGAAGGTTTCATCGCGTCTCTTTCTCGAGGGAAGAGCTACCGACTGCCCGGTGGGCTTCCCAAAAGCTTGGCGCGCTACGCGACCTAGAGTCACTAGCAAGCCGGCCGGTGAGTATCCTCCTCCGAGTACTCACCGGCTTTTTTCATTTGGCCGCGTGAGCTGCAAACATCATTTGGGACGAGTAAGAGCGAACAACAAGCGCGCCGGCACCAAGGGTGCAAGTTTTTCGGCCCAACCACCTTCGAGCGCCCGCCGCAAGACTCCGGCAATCTGGAACGGTTGGCGCAGGCTCGCGCGGCATTCGCGCAAGTAGTCGCCAACAGGCTGGCCGATGGCAGCCGCCTTTCCTGCCATTGCTCCCGACCGGACCGCCGCCAGCAATCCCGAGCCTGTGAACGGATCGACGAAGGAAAGCGCATCGCCCGCTGGATAAGCATGACCAGCATCTGCAAATGCCTGACCATATTGCAGAGGCCCTGTGGAAAACCACTGAGTAACCCGGCGCAGCGGCTGGAGCCGATCGGACAACGCCCGGCATTGCATCACGACGCCGTCATATTCGAAACCAAAACGTGAAAGGAAACTCTCCGGAGCGAGGCCGCACACGTTGGTCTTGCCCGCTTCGATGGAGCTGACACCTACATAGCAGCGCTCGAAGAAGAACAGCTCCACGGCATCGTCGGTGGGACCTTCAAAGTGCGCCTTGAAGCCGAACAGTCGCTGGCCGCGTGAAGTCCGGGTGGTTCGGCGGCCGGTAGCAACCACCAGCGGGTCTTTCTCTGTTTCGCTGGCGACGTCCGCACCCGCTGCGCGAGCCTGATCCAGCAACATGAGATCGAATGCGTAGCGGCTGAGCCCAAATGCCGGCTCTGGCAAGCGTGAGCTTTTCGAGCGGGAACCGAAATGGAGCATGGTACGGCTAACGCGCGCGGGACCCGCTTCGACGAAGGCATCCCACGCGCCTAACCGCTCCAGCTCCCGCGCGATCTCCGGCGACAAGAACTCGCCGCAGACCTTGTGCCGCGGGAGGTGGGATTTCTCGATCACCGTCACAGCGCTGTCACATGTCCGGTGGCGCAAGGCAGCCAGAGCCGCGGCCGAACCGGCGGGACCGCCGCCCAGAATGTTAATGCACTTCATGAAACGTACCGATCACCACTATACTGGCATCTAAGTCTTCTTTTCCCTTGTCCATGCAAAGTTATGACATGATCGTGATCGGCTCGGGTCCGGCGGGCCAGCGAGCCGCTATCCAAGGCGCCAAGTTCGGGAAACGGATCGCAGTGGTTGAGCGCCGCGAATATGTCGGCGGTGCGTGCATCAACACCGGCACTATCCCCTCGAAAACCTTGCGCGAAGCCGTGCTTCATCTTTCTGGCTACGCCTACCAAGGCGTTTACGGCGTAAATTACCGGGTCAAAGAAAAGATCACAATGGCGGACCTGGCATTCCGGGTCCAGCATGTCATCAAGACCGAAATCGACGTCACCGTCTCGCAGCTTACGCGTAATGGCGTGGATATGCTGTTCGGATGCGCCTCGTTTACCGACCCGCATACCCTCCGCGTCACAAATGTAAATGGATCGACCGATTACCAAGCCGAGAACATCATCATTGCTACCGGCACCAAGCCGGCAGTATCTACCAAGGTTCCTTACAACAACCGCAACATCATCAACAGCGATCAGATCCTGAACATGCAGGAGATCCCCAAGACCTTCATTGTGGTGGGCGGGGGTGTGATCGGGGTCGAGTATACTTGCATGTTCGCGACGCTCGGGGTCCGCATGATCCTAGTGGAAAAACGGCCCCGCCTGCTGGAATTCGCCGATGGCGAAATGGTGGAAGCCCTGTCTTACCACCTGCGCGATAACCGCGTGACCATGCGGCTCAATGAAGAAGTCTCGAGCGTAGAGGAAACGCCCGACGGCGGCGTGGTAGCGAACCTCGAAAGCAACAAGAAAATCAGCGGCTCGGCGCTGCTCTATGCGGTTGGACGGCAGGGTAACGTCGACGAATTGAACCTGGCGGCAGCGGGTCTTGAAGCGGACGACCGCGGACGGATCAAAGTAGATGCCGACTTCCGCACCAAGGTCCCGCACATTTTCGCCGCTGGCGACGTAATCGGTTTCCCGAGTCTGGCTTCCGTCTCGATGGAACAGGGCCGCATCGCTTCCGCGCGCGCCTACAATCTGCCGGTGAAATCGAATCCCGCGACCTATCCATACGGGATCTATACCATCCCCGAAATTTCGTTCATCGGGAAAACCGAGGAGCAGCTCACCGACGAAGACGTTCCCTACGAGGTTGGCGTGGCGTATTATCGCGAAATCGCCCGCGGCCAGATCCGCGGCGACACCACCGGCCGGCTCAAGCTGATCTTCCACCGCGAGACCCGCGAGATCCTGGGGGTCCACATCATCGGCGACGGCGCTACCGAATTGCTTCACATCGGCCAGGCCGTGATGATTCTCAAAGGCACGGTGGGCTATTTCGTCGACACGGTCTTCAACTACCCGACGCTAGCCGAGTGCTACAAAGCGGCGGCGTTCAACGGACTGAACAAGCTCGCGCGGGGATAGCGGCGCGGCAATCGCTCCATATCAATTCTCGGATGGCTCCTCAATATGGTCGATTACCAACGTCTCAACCTGCCCCTTTTGCTTTTCAAGTTTGAGGCCAAGATTCTCTTGAAGCACTGTTGCCAGCGAGGGAGCATTAGGCTGTAACTCAGTCTTGAGATCTTGCGCGTAGCGAAATGCGAAGTAGTAATTTCCTGACAGACCCGTTCGGTCCCATACCGGAATGCTAGTGGAGCGTTGCAGAATCTCCGCCAATTGTGAGATTGAAACCCTTCGGCCCGTAATCGCTATAACACCTGCCTGTGGCACGGTGGTAGCGATGTAGGTCTCGGCCCTCAGTGCCGGGGAAGCATCCTTGTCTCCTTCCGGCATAGGAGGAGGTTTGTCGCCTACTTCGACTTTCTTGACTTTAAGGCCCCCTTTTCCGATCGTCAGGGCGTATCCGTTGGCTTCTGTGGTAACGCGGTGAGACCGCATCCTAAATCGATCCAAAAGCAGAGCCTGAGCCATTAACCGGATTTGTTCGTCCGTGGCCGACGGATCAAATGTCGCCTCAAGTGCACAGGTCAAGCCGCATTTCGCTCCGGAGACGCGAAAGGAATCCAGTTGATAAGCGTAGACAATCAAATAACAGTTGAGTTGTCCACCTGATTCTTCCACCTGTGCGTTCCGGCCTTATCGAAAACAGATCTCCGCCCGCTTTAATGGACGCCGCTTCAAAATGCTGCTGCTGAGCCGTCTGGCTGCTAACAGCCGTAGCAATCAAAAAGAAGGCAGCAGCGATGTTCTGGCGGACCGATTCGGGAGCGGTGGCCACATGTTGCATCCTGCATTCCTGCGCTCGACTATTTTATAAGGTTAAACGTTCGTTCGCGGGGCCTTCGCTTTGCTAAAGGCGCTGCGCCGCGATCACCTTGACCAGCGCCTGTAGCGCCTTGGGACGCGGGAACGTGGGACGGCTCGCCAAGCGGATGGTGCGTGAGGCTTTGCCCAGCAGCGGGCGCAGCACCACACCGCGCCGCTCCATCGACGATGCGGCAAGCTGCGGAGCCAACGTGGTTCCGTACCCCGCAGCCACAAGATTCGCGAGCGTCTCGAGACTCGCCGCCTGAAGCGCTCGCTGCGGAAGAGCTTCGCCACGGCGACCGCACGCATCACGCGCCTGACCCGCAAGACAATGCCCATCGGCCAACACCAGTAAGTCTTCCGCAAGATCGGCCTGATCGATCTTCTTGCGCGATGCGAGCCGGTGACCGCTGGGAAGCGCCGCAAGAAACGGCTCGTTGAACAGATCGATTGTCGTCAGATCCGACTCTGGAATTTCAGTCGCCAGCAACGCGGCATCCAGTCGTTGCCCCCGCAGCCGCTCCAGCAGCGAGACCGTGACGTCTTCCCACAACTCGATGGTCAAGCGTGGGTGGGCATCACGGAGGGGTCCCAAGATGAGAGGAATCAGATAGGGTGCAAGCGTGGGAATCACGCCCAGCTTCAGCGGCCCTACCAGTTGGTCTTGTGACGTCTTCGCCACCAATTCGACCAGTCCGGCTTCTTCGAGGACCCGTCGCGCATGCTCCAGGATCTTCTCGCCGACCGGAGTGATCGACACACTACGATTGTTCCGCTCGAACAAAGTCACGCCCAGTTGCTGTTCCAGTTTAAGGAGCTGGCCGCTCAGCGTCGGCTGGCTCACGTGGCAGGCTTGGGCCGCGCGCCCGAAGTGGCGATGGTCGGCAACTGCCACGAAATACGTCAGTTCCTGCAAATTCATAGATCGTCAGTAACTATTGTAACGATCCAAACAATCGATTATACAGATCGCCAAATCGGGCGTACTGTAGAGGTGTCCACCAAGTCCAAAGGAGATCTCGAATTGCCAACCGAAGAAATCAAGACTACGACTGCCGGCGTTGACCCCGCTAAACAAGAAGCGAATATCTTGCCCGAAGCCAAATGCCCGGTGGCGCACGGTTCTCGCAGGCACACGGTCGCCGGGGCCCCGACCAATGCGCGCTGGTGGCCAGACCAGTTGAATCTGAAGATCCTTCACCAGAACTCTCCCTTGTCCGATCCGATGGATAAGGAATTCAATTACGCGGAGGAGTTCAAGAGCCTTGACTTGCAGGCTGTGATTAAGGACCTGCACGCCTTGATGACGGATTCGCAAGAGTGGTGGCCGGCCGACTATGGCCACTATGGACCGTTTTTCATTCGCATGGCCTGGCACAGCGCAGGCACGTACCGCATTGGCGACGGCCGCGGCGGGGCGGGTTCCGGCGCACAACGTTTTGCGCCCCTCAATAGCTGGCCGGACAATGCGAGCCTCGATAAGGCGCGCAGGTTACTCTGGCCGATCAAGCAGAAGTATGGCCGGAAAATCTCCTGGGCGGACCTGATAATTCTCGCTGGCAACGTCTCCTTGGAATCGATGGGATTCAAGACCTTCGGTTTCGGCGGCGGGCGCGCGGACGTCTGGGAGCCCGAAGAGGATATCTTCTGGGGACCTGAAGGCACGTGGCTCGGAGACGAGCGCTACACCGGCGATCGTCAGCTCGAAAATCCTCTCGCCGCTGTTCAAATGGGATTGATCTATGTGAATCCGCAAGGGCCCAATGGAAACCCCGATCCGCTCGCCGCGGCGCGCGATATCCGCGAAACATTTGCGCGTATGGCGATGAATGACGAAGAGACTGTTGCGCTCATTGCAGGCGGGCACACCTTCGGAAAAACCCACGGCGCTGCCGATGCGGGCAAATATGTAGGCGCGGAACCCGAGGGGGCCCCCATTGAGGAGCAAGGCTTCGGCTGGGCAAACAGCTATGAGAGCGGCAAAGGCCCCCACGCAATCACCAGCGGCTTGGAAGGCGCATGGACACCTACCCCGATCAAGTGGGACAACGGTTACTTCGACACGCTGTTCGGCCATGAGTGGGAACTGACCAAGAGTCCCGCCGGGGCGCATCAGTGGAAGCCTAAGAACGGCGCCAGCGCGGGCACCGTGCCGGACGCGCACGATCCGTCGAAGAGGCACGCCCCGACGATGCTCACGACGGACCTCTCGCTGCGGCTGGACCCGATCTACGCCCCGATTTCGAAGCGCTTTCACGAGAACCCTCAGGAGTTTGCAGATGCGTTCGCCAAGGCTTGGTACAAGCTGACGCATCGCGATATGGG
>Ga0157369_10002377_pt1 | contig 22613 bp, 24 predicted proteins | sample C25metaG_FD_113461 | JGI IMG/M metagenome (GOLD analysis project Ga0157369, IMG submission 113461) | Corn rhizosphere microbial communities from Kellogg Biological Station, Michigan, USA - C2-5 metaG | ecosystem: Host-associated > Plants > Roots > Rhizosphere > Soil | place: USA: Michigan... | reverse complement strand
GGTTCGATCTTTGCGGTGACGCAGACCGACGTGAAGCGGATGCTCGCCTACTCGTCGATCGCGCACGCGGGTTTCATCCTGGTCGGCGTCATCGCCCTGAACCGCGCCGGCCTCTCCGGCTCGCTCTTCTACCTTCTTGTCTACGGCCTCACGACCATCGGGGCGTTCGGCATCCTCACGCTGGTCCGCGACCCCGATGGCGAAGCGACCCATCTGTCCCGTTGGGCCGGCCTCGGCCGGCAATCGCCGCTGGTGGCCGGCGTCTTCGCGTTGTTCCTGTTGGCGCTTGCCGGCATCCCGCTGACGTCCGGCTTCACCGGAAAGTTCGCCGTATTCTCCGCCGCCGTCTCCGGCGGCGCGACGCCGCTCGTCGTCGTGGGTGCGGTCGCGAGTGCGATGGCGGCCTTCTTCTACGTACGCGTGATCGTCATGATGTTCTTCGCCGAGCCGGTCGCGGACGGTCCCGTTGTCATCGCACCGGGTGGCGGCGCGGCCACGGCACTGTCGCTGGCGGCCGCGGCGACCGTGGTGCTGGGCGTCTTCCCGCAGCCCGTCCTGGACCTCGCCAACCACGCGGTACCGTTCCTGCGGTGACGACCGGGCTGGAGTTCGTCGGTCCCGAGCTCGAGGCCGACATTCGCACCGGCCTCGATGCAGTGGAGGCGCTGCTGCGCGCCTCGGTGAAAAGCGACTACCCCTTCGTCACCGAGACCTCGGCGCACCTGCTCACCGCCGGCGGCAAGCGCTTCAGGCCGCTCGTCGCGTTGCTCGCCGCGCAGTTCGGCGACCCGCACGCCACCGGTGTCGTTCCTGCCGGTGTCGTCGTCGAGCTGACCCACCTGGCGACGCTGTACCACGACGACGTGATGGACGAAGCGGTCCTGCGTCGCGGTGCTTCTTCGGCTAACTCTCGCTGGGGCAACACCGTCGCGATCCTGACCGGCGACTTCCTGTTCGCCCGGGCCTCGGACATCCTCGCCGATCTCGGCCCGGAAGCGGTCCGGCTGCAAGCGCGCACTTTCGAGCGGTTGGTGCAGGGCCAGATCCGGGAGACGGTCGGTCCCGAAAATGGCGAGGACGCTCTCGCGCACTACCTGCGCGTGCTCGGCGACAAGACCGGTTCACTGATCGGCACCTCATGCCGGTTCGGCGCGATGTTGGCCGGTGCCGACGACTCTGTGATCGAGATCGTCACGCGCTACGGCGAGCGGATCGGCGTCGCATTCCAGCTGTCCGACGACCTGCTCGACGTCACGGCCGACAGCGAGGAGCTGGGCAAGACCCCGGGCACAGACCTGCGCGAGGGCGTAGCGACGTTGCCTGTCCTGTTGCTGCGGCAGGTAGCTCGTCCCGAGGACACGGACCTGTTGGCCCGGCTCGACGGTGACCTCGACGACGACGGGGATCTAGCCGCCGCGGTCTCGTCACTTCGCGAGCACCCGATTCTCGAGGACGCACGGCGAGAGGTGCAGCGATGGGCCGATGACGCCCGCGCCACTCTTGGCCCACTCCCGGACGTTCCAGCGAAGGCTGCACTCGAGGCGCTGTGCGACTACGTCGTACGCCGGAGCGGTTAGGTGGACAGATGACGGAGGCGACCGACCCGGCACCGGCGATGCGCGCGTGGACAGCGCGCGAACCCGGGCGGGTCATCGGACGCGGCCACCCGGCCGGCGACTTTCTCGAGGCGTACGAATGGAAGCTGCTCGAGGAGGCGCCGGGGCGGCTGCGCATCGAAGCCGGCCTGCCGGCCCATGTGCGCAACCCGCGCGGCCAGTTGTTCGGCGGCTTCACCCCGACGTACGTCGACATGATTGCGCTGATGACCGTCAACGCCGGCGTGCAGCGCGCGTCGCGGCCGCCACGTTGGCTCGCGACGACGAACATGCGGGTCGACTACTTCGAACCCATCGTCGGCCCTACCTTCATCATCGACAGCGAGCTGGAGAAGCGGCGGGGTCGCACCTGTTTCGTGCTCACCCGCTTCTACCAGGGGGACGAACTCGCCGCGCATGCTGTGACGACGATGCGGGAGGTCGCCCTCGACCGGCCGCTCGGCGACGCGTGACCGGCAGCGTCGATCTCAACGCCGACCTGGGCGAGGGCTTCGGCGCGTGGCGCCTCGGCGACGATGAGGCACTACTTGACGTGATCACGAGCGCCAACGTCGCATGTGGTTTTCACGCGGGCGACCCATCAACACTGGCGCGCACGGTCGCGCTCGCGGCTCAACGTGGAGTGCGCGTCGGCGCGCAAGTTTCTTATCCCGACCTCGTCGGGTTCGGCCGACGGCGGATGGATGTGCATCCGGACGACCTGGCTGCCGATGTGCTCTACCAAATCGGCGCCTTGCATGCCTTCTGCAAGGCAAATGGCACCCGGGTGTCATACGTGAAGCCACATGGTGCTCTCTATAACCGGATCGTCGACGACGAGGTGCAAGCGCGCGCGGTCATCGAGGCCATGGTGCGCTGGAACGACGACTTGCCACTGGTCACGCTCCCGCAGTCGACGGCCGCTGAGGTTGCTGGGGCAGCCGGACTTCGCGTCGTGTCGGAGGCCTTCGCCGACCGCGCTTACATGTCGAGTGGGCGCCTGGTCGATCGCCGGAGTGCCGGCGCCGTGCTCTCCGATCCGGTCGAGATCGCCCACCGGATCGTGCGCATGGTGCGTGACGGCGTCGTACGAGCAATTGACGGCGGGGACGTCACCATCCAGGCGGACTCCATCTGCGTGCACGGTGACACTCAGGGCGCTGTGGCGATCGCCCTCGCTGTGCGCGAATCACTGGAGTCGAGCGGTGTGACAGTGCGCCCGTGGCAGTAGCCGCCGCGCCACTGGGCGATGCCGCCGTGCGCTGCGTCGTCGACGACCTTGCGCAGTCGCACGCCTTGCACGCAGCAGTTGCCGACGCGCAGTTGCCCGGCGTCGTCAACGTTGTGCCCACATGGCGCTGCGTGGTCGTCACGGTGACCCACCCGATGTTCGTGCCGTCGGTGCTGGACTTCGTCTCGGGTGTCGACGTCACGGCCGCCCCGCCCCGATCCACCCGGGAGCATCAGCTCACCATCCACTACGACGGGGAGGATCTCCACGACGTCGCCGCCAGGTGTGGCATCGGCGTGGCCGCCTTCACCGAGCGGCACAGTCAGGCCGACTACGTCGTTGCCTTCCTGGGGTTCGCGCCGGGCTTTGCCTACCTGAGTGGTTTGCCCGCAGCACTCTCGGTCCCGAGACTGGCCACGCCACGAGCTCGAGTGCCGGCGGGTTCCGTAGGGATCGCTGACGGCGTTACCGGCATCTACCCGGCGGCACTCCCGGGCGGATGGCAGCTCATCGGCCGCGTCGACGAGCGATTGTTCGACGAGCAGCTCACTCCACCCGCATTGCTGGCGCCGGGCGACCGCGTTCGGTTCGTTCCGGCATGACCGCGCTGCGCGTGCTCCGCGCCGGTCCTCGGACAACGTTGCAGGACGGCGGGCGCGACCTCCTCGCACATCTGGGAGTTCCCCGGGCCGGCGCTGTCGACCGGCCGGCCATGCGGCGGGTCAACGCCGCAGTGGGCAACCCGGCAACGGCGACGGTCCTCGAATCAACGCTCGGCGGCGACGAGCTCGAGGCCGACGCAGACACCGTGGTCGGGATCGGTGGCGCGGCGGTGGAGCAAGTTGTGCGCTTGCGCAAGAGCGAGCGGATGCGGATACCTCGAGCAGACGGTGGTGTCTACGTGTACGTCGCCGTCGCAGGAGGCTTTGACGTCGCGGCAGTGCTGGGTTCGCGCAGCCGCGACACGTTGTCCGGTCTGGGACCGCCGGCACTGCAACCCGGTGACGTCCTTCCGGTCGGAGCGCTGTCGGACCCGCGGCACGACATCGCCGCGATGCACCACGGCCCGGCCGGTGATCACGTGCCGGTCTACCCCGGGCCGCACCTCGATCGTGTCGGTCGGCGCCTGTTCACAGAGTTCCTCTCGGCGCAGTGGGCCGTCACGCCGGCCGCGGACCGGGTGGCAATCCGACTGACCGGCCCGCGGCTGCGGCCCGAGGTCGACGGCATCGACAGCGAGGGCGTCGTGCCCGGTGCCGTGCAGCTGCCACCCGATGGTCAGCCCGTCGTCTTCTTGGCCAACCACCCGGCGACCGGTGGATATCCGTTGATTGCTGTCGTCGCCTTCGCCGCCCTGCCGGCGGTCGCGCAACGCCGCCCCGGGGCCCGGTTGCGCTTTGTCGAGGCGGCGCAACCTCTGTATCGCTGACCGGCCGGTCCGTGGTGGGCTTGACCGGACCACCCCTGAACGGAGAGTTCCTGATGCAGCATCGCAAGCTTGGCACCCTCGAAGTGAGCCTGGTCGGTCTCGGTTGCAACAACTTCGGCATGCGCATCGACACGGCGAAGGCCCGCACTGTTGTCGACGCGGCGATCGATGCAGGCATCACGTTCTTCGACACCGCTGATGTCTACGGCGGCACGAAGTCGGAGGAGATGCTCGGCGAGGCACTTCAGGGTCGACGCGACAGCGTTGTGATCGCGACCAAGTTCGCCAGTCCGATCGGTGACGACCCGACGCACAGCGGCGCGAGTGCCCGTTGGATCAAGCAGGCCGTCGAGGACAGCCTGCGCCGCCTGCGCACCGACTACATCGACCTCTACCAGCAGCATCGTCCGGACAAGGACGTCCCCATCGACGAGACACTGACCGCGCTCGACGAGCTCGTGCAAGCCGGCAAGGTCCGTGAGATCGGGTGTTCCAACTTCTCCGTCGCGCAGATCCAGGAAGCCGAGCAGACGTCCGCGGACAAGGGTCTGGCGCACTTCGTCAGCGTGCAGAACCAGCTCAACCTTTTGCAGCGCGCTGCGATCGACGATGTGGTGCCGGAGTGCGAGCGGCGCGGCATCGGCTTCCTGCCGTTCTTTCCTCTCGCCAGCGGCTTGCTCACCGGGAAGTACCAACGCGGCGAAGCGCCGCCGCAGGGCACCCGGCTGTCGATGCTCCCGGCCGAGCGGGCGACGCGCGTCCTCTCCGACGACAACTTCGCCACCGTCGACCGGTTGACCGCCTACGCGGCCGATCACGGACGCAGCATCCTCGAGCTCGCCATGGCGTGGCTGGCCGCCTTCCCGGCGGTGTCGTCGGTCATCGCCGGCGCCACGTCGGCGGAACAGGTCGCGGCCAACGTGGCAGCGATCGGGTGGGAGCTGACGGCAGCTCAGCGCGACGAGGTCACGGCACTCGCCGCCGGCTGAATTGCCGGCCGTCGGACAATGGCGCTTGTGAAACTCGGCATTTCTCGACGCTGCACCGGCACTGGACCGAATTGATCTCCTGGCGGCGCCGGTCGCGGACTTTCTGCGCACCTGGCCGCGGGCAACCGACGTCTACGTCGCCGAGATCGACCCTCACCTTGCCGACACCGCCGCCTTTTGCGATCGCTACCAGGTCGGACCCGACAGTTCCGCGAACTGCGTGGTGATCGCTGCTCGGCGCGGGGAGGTCACCCGCTATGCGGCATGCGTCGTGCTCGCCACGACTCGAGCTGACGTCAACGGCGTCGTACGCCGGCACCTCGATGCCCGCAAGGCGTCATTTGCGGCCATGGACGATGCCGTCGCGAGGACCGGCATGGAATATGGCGGGATCACGCCGCCAGGCCTGCCGAGCGACTGGCCTGTCCTCGTCGACGAGGCAGTGCTTTCCGCCGGCGACGTGGTGATCGGCTCCGGTGTCCGCCGATCGAAGCTGCTCCTTCCCGCGAAGGCGTTGTCGGAGCTGCCGGACGCCGTCGTGATCGACGGGCTCGCCCGCGCCGCTGCGTGAACCGCGAGCACCTCGCCAGGCAACGTCGACGAGCAGCTGCTTCTCGCTACCGGCCGGCCGTCATCGACACGTTGCTGGTCGCCGAGGCCCCGCCATCAGCACTGGACCGCTACTTCTACTTCGAAGATGTCGACGTGCACGACTCGTTGTTCCGTCACATCGTGCAGGCGGTGCTCGGCGAGCGACCGACGCGTGACAAGGCGCCCTACCTGGACGAGCTGAAGCAGCGTGGTTGGTTTCTCATCGACATGTCGGAGGATCCGTTGCGTGATCGTGCAGTGCTGCGGCTGCTGGTGCCCGACCTCGTTGCCCGCTGCCAAGAGCTGTCACCGCGACGAATCGTGCTGATCGGGGCCGGCGTGTTCGATCTGGTGTTGCCGGCCGCTCGAGCGAGCCGGGCTTCCGGTCGTGCGCGCGCGGTTGCCGTTTCCGGGATCGGGGCAGCAGACACGGTTCCTCGAGATGTTCGCCGACCTCATTGACCTTCGAGAAGACTGAGCGGGATGTTGACGTGGCGGGCCCGCAACCACTCGCCGAGCCCCTTCGCTTGCGGATCCTGCCTCGTGCCGGCCGCGACGCCTTCGCCCAACAGCCCATGGACGACGAAGTTGAGCGCACGCAGGTTGGGCAGGTCGTAGCGGTCGATCTTCAAGTCGGCCGTCTCCGGCAAGAGCTCTCGCAGCTTGTCGACGGTCAGGCCCCGGGACAGCCAGGCGAAAGCCGCATCGCTCTTTGTCCAGACGCCGATGTTGGCATTGCCCCCCTTGTCGCCGCTGCGCGCGCCGACGAGTGTGCCGAGCGGCGCCCGGACGACGCCGCCCCCGCTCGGCGCTGCACCGCTTGCGCGCCGCGCCGCGGCCGGAGCCGCAGGCACGGCTGTCGCGTCCGGCGGTGCGACCGCGATACGGCTCCCGTCGTCGAGCACGACCTCGTGCCGCACCAGCTCGTTCGGCATCAGCGCTGGCCAGTACACGCCGTACATCGACGCCGCTCCAGGGGGCGAGGTCAGAGTGCAGCCGGGATAGGACGCGAGGGCGAGCTCGACCGCCGCGTTGGAGAAGGTGCGGCCGATGCGCTTGTCGTCGGCGTCCTTGACGGTGAGCCGCAGAGTCGCGACGGCTTGCTCGTTGGCCGACGGGTCCTCGTGATCGGTGCGCGCCAGTGACCATGACACGTCGCGAATGCCGTCCAGAGATGGCTCGAGCTGTCGTCGTACCAAGTCGGCTTTCGCCTCGATGTCCAGGCCGGTGAGCAAGAAGCTCATCGTGTTGCGATAACCACCGACGAGGTTGAGACACACCTTCGTTGTGGGTGGCGGTGGCGCCCCCCGGACTCCGGACACCTGGACGCGGTCGGCGCCGATCTCCTCCAGCTGGATCGTGCTGAAGTCGGCCGTGACATCAGGGTTGAGGTAGTGCGTCGGACCGATCTCGTAGAGCAGCTGAGCCGTGACGGTGCCGACAGTGACCGCGCCGCCGGTGTCCGCATGCTTCGTGATGACGCTGGTGCCGTCGGCGTCGATCTCGGCTACCGGAAAGCCGACGTGCTCGAGATTTGCTATCTCGGTGAAGAACGCATAGTTGCCGCCGGTCGTTTGGCCGCCGCACTCGAGGATGTGACCGGTGACGAGCGCTCCCGCCAACGCGTTCCAGTCGTCGCGTTGCCACGTGTGCCACCACGCCGACGGGCCGATGACGAGCGCCGCGTCGGTGACGCGACCCGTGACGACGACGTTGGCGCCGGCGTCCAGCGCCGCCGCGATCCCCCACCCACCCAGATAGGCATTCGCCGACAGGGGATCCGCGACCAGCGGAGCGCCGGTGTCGAGGTTGTCCAACCGCGCGCCGTGCTCTCTCAGCTCCCCCAGGCGCGGCAACACGTCGTCGCCCTCGACGTGGGCGACGTGGACGCGTAGTCCGAGTCGGGCGGCGAGGTCGCGTATGGCGCTCGCGCAGCCGGCCGGGTTGAGACCGCCGGCGTTGGCCACGATGCGCACGCCCTTTTCCCACGCCAGGCCGAGGCAGTCCTCGAGCTGGCGGACGAACGTCGTCGCGTAGCCCGCGTTGGGGTCCTTCACTTTGCTGCGGAAGAGGATCAGCATCGTCAGCTCGGCCAGATAGTCGCCGGTGAGGACGTCCAGCTCGCCGCCTTCGAGCATCTCGCGCATCGCCTCGAACCGGTCGCCGTAGAAGCCCGAGCAGTTACCGATGCGCAATGGCCGTGCCACGACCGGACGCTACCAATCCCCACTAGTGTTGTCCGATGCGGCGAGCGGCGCTGGCGGCCTTTCGCTACCTTCCGCGGCCCGTGCGCCGACTCCTCGTGCATCTGGCGGGCCCGTCGTACAGCGTCGGCGCCGTCGCGGTGATGCGTCGCAGCGACGGCCAGGCGCTGTTCGTCGAGCAGCGCCACACGGGCGGTTGGGCGCTGCCGGGTGGTCTGTTGCAGCGTCGCGAAGCAGCTGCCGCCGGCGTCGTACGAGAGGTCTTCGAGGAAGTCGGTCTGCGGCTCGACGAGAGCGCGCTACCGGTGCCGGTGGCGGCCGTTGATCCGCTGGCGCGGCGGGTCGACCTTGTGTTCGTCGTCGACCTGCCGAGCGATGCGCACCCTCGGGCGGGCGACGATCCCGAGGTGCGCCGGATGGGATGGTTCTCGCTGGAAGCCGACGCGTTACCGGCCGTCACCGACCCGACGCTGTTCATCCTTCGTTCCATCCGGCTGCTGTGAGCCTGGCTGCCCTGGTGCTCGCGGCCGGACGGGGCGAGCGGCTGCGTCCGCTCACCGACGAGACGCCGAAGCCGTTGCTTCGCGTCGGCGACACCACCTTGCTGGACGCCGCCCTGGCACGGGTCGCCTCGGTCGTCGATGTCAGCCCGGACAGTGTGACGGTCAACGCGCACTGGTTGGCGGAGCAGATAGTCACCCATGTCGACGGACGCGCGCAAGTGTCGATCGAGCAACCGGTGGCGCTCGGCACGGCAGGGGCGGTCGGCGCGATTCACGATTGGCTCGGGGAGCGGGATCTGCTCGTTGCCAACGGTGACTGCTGGTGGACACCGGAGCCCGACATCGTCGGCTTCGTCGAAGACTGGGATCGGGACAGACCCCGCCTGCTCGTCGTCGATGACGAACAACGTCCGGACTTCGGCGGTCGCTGGCGCTTCGCCGGGGTGTCCCTGCTGCCGAACCGAATCGCCGCGGCCCTTCCGGTCGAGCCGAGCGGGCTCTACGAGCAGGTCTGGCGCGATGCTGCGGTCGACCTAGTGCCCACCGGGGCACTGTTCATCGACTGCGGCACCTACGACGACCTCGAGCTCGCCCGAGCCCGGGCGTCAGCCGATTGACTGCAGGAAGTCGAGGAGACCGGGGAAGTAGTGCCCGGGGTCGTCGAACTGCGACAAGTGACTGCCGTTGGGGCAGTGCAGATAGCGCCCTTGCGGCAATTGGTCTGCCATCCAGCGCATGTGGTCTGGATCCATCGTGTCGTGCCGCGCTCCGATGACGAGCGTCGGCACATTGATGTCCTTGAGGTCGGCTGACCGGTCCCAGTCGGAAAGCGCTCCCGACAGGCCGAGCTCACTCGGGCCCTGCATCGGCACATAGATCGCGGGGTTGATGTGCACGAGGCCCCGATGCACCGGGTCGGGCCACTCCTCGAACGGCATCCGACAGACATGCAACACGTAGTGGTGTTGCATGAGCAGCTGCTCATAGCGTGGATCGTCGGTGTGCCCTTCCGCCTCGAGACGTTGGATCTCCCCGAGCACCTCCTGGTCCATGGTCGGCATGAGCACGTCGTGCGCGTATGCGTTGTAGGCGGGGGCGCTCGACATCATGTTCGAGATGACCAGGCCCTTGAGATGCTGCTGGTAGTGGATCGCGTACTCCATCGCGAGCAACCCGCCCCACGACTGCCCGAGCAGCACGAAGTTGTCCCGGTCGAGGCCCAGCGCCCGGCGCACCTGCTCGACCTCGTCGACGAAGCGGGCGAGGTCCCATAGCGTGGGGTCATCCGGCTGATCGCTTCGCAACGAGCCGAGTTGGTCGTAGTAGTAATACTCGATACCCGCGCGGGGGAACCACACGTCGAAGCACTCATAGAGCTCATCCGTGGAGCCTGGGCCACCGTGGAGGAGGAGCACCTTCAGCGTCGGGTTGTTACCCACTCGTTTCGTCCAGACCCGGAACTCACCGGATGGCGTGCTGATCGGGATCATGCGCGAACCCCCGGCCAAGACATCGCGAGGATCCCAGCCGGACGTGTCGAAGTAAGACGCTGGAGGTTGATCCATGTTGCGGAACCTAGCGCCCGTTGCTGCCGTGGCAGCAGTTGTGGCTGTCACCGGTTGTGGCACCACCGTGTCCGAGACTCAGGTTCGGAGCGCCAACGGGCTGGGGGGCCCCGGCAACGGTCTGACGGCTTCGTCCGGCCCATCGGCCCCCGGCGCCGTGTCCGGAAACGTGGCGCAGGGCACCGGCACTCAGGGCACAGGTGGTTCCAGCTCCCTGTCCGGCACAGGCACGTCGACCGGCGCCGGCACCGCGGTGGGGTCCGGAAGCCAGCGTCCAGGCGGAACGGCTCTGACGGCCACGACGATCACCATCGGCATGGGTTACGTGAGCAACGGCAACGCGGCCAACGCGGCCATCGGCGCAGCCGGCATCAGCCAGGGCGACGCCAAGGGCGAGGGCCAAGCCGTCATCAACTACATCAACAAGAACGGCGGCATCGCCGGGCGCAAGATCGTTCCGGTCTGGCAGGCGTACGACGCGACATCGACAGGCTCGACGGCGTCCCAGGACGAGGCGGCGTGCGCCAACTACACGCAGGACCACCACGTGTTCGCTGTCGCGGACAGCGGCCTCACCGACACGCTTCCGGCTTGCTTGCTGAAGGCCGGAGTCTTCATGGCCAACTCGGGCGACATCATCAGCCACGACAACGGCTTCTTCCGCCAGTATCCGAACTACGTCGACGTCGGGACGTTGAGCGAGGACCGCTTCATGGCTGAGGAGGTCCAGGCGCTGCAGCGGGAGAAGTGGTACAGCCCGTGGAGCACCGCCACCGGCCAGGCCGCACCCACCGGCACGGCGAAGGTCGGTGTGCTGACGATCAACTATCCCTACTGGAACCGATCGGTGAACAAAGTCCTGCTGCCGGCCTTGGCCAAGTCCGGACATCCTGTTGCCTCCAGCGACATCTACCGCGTCACCTATCCGCAGACCACCACCGACGAAGCCCGCACTGTCAGCGACATCCAGGGTGCGGTCCTGCACTTCCGAAGCGATGGCGTCACGCACGTGATCTTCACGGATCCGAGCGGGGTGCTGACCCTGATCTTCAGCCGCAACGCCGGCAGTCAGCACTACTACCCGCGCTACGGCGTCTCCAGCGGCAGCGGCATGCAAGCCCTGGTCACGGCCGGCGACGTCGACCCGACGACACTTCGTGGCGCGATCGGCCTGGGCTGGGCGCCGAGCCTGGACCTGCAGCCATCGGCGGCGAGCCACTACACGACCCCGGCCACGGCCAAATGCTTGCAGGTGATGAAGCAGGGCGGGTTCACCTTCCCGGACGTCAACTCGGAAGGCATTGCCCTGTCGATCTGTGACCAGCTCTTCTTCCTGGCCGACGTCCTCGACCGCGCCGCGCCCAACTTCACGCTCAATGGCGAGCTCAATGCCGTGGCCGGCATCGGGTCGACGTTCCATGCTGCCGCCGACCCACTGTCGTTCGTCTCCGCCACCCGACACGACGCGCTGCAGGAAGGCTGGGACATGGAGTGGAACACCAGCTGTAACTGCGCGCGCTACATCGGCAACGGCTATCAGATCCCCGACGTCAACGACTGACCCCGGCCAACTCCGGCTAGTGCGAGATCGTCCAGGTGTCGCCACTGGCGAGAAGCGCGGCCAGGTCGCCGGCGCCTTGCTTGTCCACCGCGGAATCGACTTGCGCTTGCACTTCGTCGTCGTACGTCGCCCGGTCGACTGAGCGGAAAACACCGATCGGCGTGACGCCGTCGTCGACGTTGCCGAGTCGCGACAACATGAAGGCGATGGCCGGTTCGGTGTGACCGACGTCATGAACGAGCAGCGTCTCTTGCTGGACCTTCGACGTGTCGACGACCTCGAGGCCGCCGCGGCCGGACAAGCGCACGCCCTTCTCGCCGTTGGGCCCGAACGTGACCGCCTTGCCGTGCTCGAGGCGCACGACGGCGGTGTCGCGGGTTTCCGGCTTCTTCAGCACATCGAACGCGCCGTCGTTGAAGATGTCGCAGTTCTGCAAGATCTCCACGAACGCCGCACCGCGGTGCTCTGCGGCTGCCCGCAGAGTGGCCGTGAGGTGCTTGCGGTCGGAGTCGATCGTGCGCGCGACGAACGTCGCCTCTGCGCCTAGCGCCAAGGACACGGGGTTGAACGGATAGTCGACCGAGCCGTACGGCGTTGACTTGGTCAGCTTGCCGACCTCGCTGGTCGGCGAGTATTGCCCCTTGGTAAGGCCGTAGATGCGGTTGTTGAAGCACAGCAGCTTCAAGTTGACGTTGCGCCGCAACGCGTGAATCAGATGATTGCCGCCGATCGACATGAAGTCGCCGTCGCCGCCGATCACCCACACCGACAGATCCGGCCGCGACGAGGCCAAGCCGGTCGCGATCGCGGGCGCCCGCCCGTGGATCGAGTGCATGCCATAGGTGTTGAGGTAGTAGGGGAATCGCGCGGCGCAGCCGATGCCGGAGATCCAGACGACGTTCTCGCGCCGCAGCCCCAACTCTGGCAGGAAGCCCTGCACCGCGGCGAGGATCGCGTAGTCACCACAACCCGGGCACCAGCGCACCTCTTGGTCGGACGTGTAGTCCTTGCGCGTTGCCTTCTCGTCGGTGGTCGGCACGAGATCAAGGCCATGGCGATGGTCCGGCCGGGTCTGCTCAGGAATGCTCATGTGTAATCACGTCTTCGATAGCTGCGGCGAGCTCGTCGGACTTGAAGGGGACTCCACGCACTCGCGTGAAGGAGATCGCGTCGACGAGGAAGCGGCCCCGGATCAACAGCGCGAGCTGACCGAGGTTCATCTCCGGGATCAGCACGCGCCGATAGCGTCGTACGACGTCGCCGGTGTTGGCCGGCAACGGGTTCAGGTGGCGCAGATGCGCCTGAGCGACTCGCCCACCGGAGTCGCGGACGGCCTTGACCGCCGCTCCGATCGGGCCGTACGTCGACCCCCAACCGAGCACCAACACCTCGGCGTCGCCATCAGGGTCGTCGACCTCCAGCGGCGGGATGTCGGCTGCGATGCCGTCGATCTTCGCCTGGCGCAAGCGCACCATCGTGTCGTGGTTGGACGGGTCGTAGGAGATGTTGCCGGAGCCGTCGGCCTTCTCGATGCCGCCGATGCGGTGCTCGAGTCCGGGCGTGCCGGGCACCGCCCACGGACGGGCGAGCGTCAGCGGATCGCGGAGATACGGCCAGAAGACCTCGCTGCCGTCGGGGTTCGCGTGGTTGGGCGCCGTCGCGAACTCCACCCGGAGGTCGGGCAACGCCTCGACGTCCGGGAGCAACCACGGCTCGGTGCCATTGGCGAGATAGGCGTCGGAGAGCAGGAAGACCGGAGTCCGGTACTTCGTCGCGAGCCGCGCCGCCTCGAGCGCTGCGTCGAAACAGTCCGACGGGGAGCGCGGCGCGACGATCGGCACCGGCGCCTCACCATGACGACCGAACATCGCCAGCAGCAGGTCGGCCTGCTCGGCCTTGGTCGGCATGCCGGTCGAGGGGCCGGCACGCTGCACGTCGATGACCAGCAGCGGCAGTTCCAACGACACCGCGAGGCCGATGGTCTCGGACTTCAGGTCGATGCCTGGCCCGGACGTGGTCGTCACCCCGAGCGCGCCACCGAACGACGCGCCGAGAGCGGCACCCGCGCCGGCGATCTCATCCTCGGCCTGGAACGTCCGCACTCCGAACCGCTTGTGTTTCGACAGCTCGTGCAGGATGTCGGAGGCCGGGGTGATCGGGTATGACCCGAGGAACAAAGGCAGCTCCGACCGCACCGACGCCGCGACCAGGCCATAGGCAAGTGCGGTGTTGCCGGTGATGTTGCGGTAGAGCCCGGCCGGCATGACCGCCGGCTTGACCTCGTAGCGCACCGTGAACGCTTCGGTCGTCTCACCGAAGCTCCAGCCGGTGTTGAACGCGGTCACGTTGGCTTTGGCCAGCACCGGCGTCGATGCGAACTTGCGCTCCAGGAACGCGATCGTCGTCTCGGTCGGCCGGTGATAGAGCCACGAGAGCATGCCGAGCGCGAACATGTTCTTCGCACGCTCGGCGTCCTTGCGCGTGATCTCGAAGCTCTCCAACGCCTTGACCGTCAGAGAGGTCAGCGGGATCGCATGCACCTGGTAGTCGTCGAGCGATCCATCCTCGAGCGGGTTCTCGGCGTAGCCCACCTTCGCCAGGTTGCGCGGCGTGAATTCGTCGGTGTTGACGATCAGGTCCCCGCCGACGGGCAGATCAGCGACGTTCGCCTTCAGTGCCGCCGGATTCATCGCCACCAGCACGTCCGGATGATCACCATGCGTGCGCACGTCGTGATCGGCGAAGTGCAGCTGGAAGGCGGAGACGCCGGGCAGGGTGCCGGCGGGCGCGCGGATCTCGGCCGGGAAGTCGGGGAACGTCGACAGGTCGTTGCCGAACTCCGCCGTCTCCGACGTGAACCGGTCGCCGGTCAGCTGCATCCCGTCGCCGGAGTCACCCGCGAACCGGATGATGACCCGGTCGCGCTGCTGGACTTCCTTGGCCACCGCAGCTTCCTCCTCGGGCTGATCGTATGTCCGACGGCCCGCTCGCTTGGTGGTACGCACGGGTACCGTCAATCGCTATGGTAGGCCGAAGGCGATGATGATGTCCGCGGTTACCGAGACCACATCACCGGTCGCTGCGCGCGACCGGCTCCTGCGCGGGCTTCGCGTGTCGATCAAGCATCGTGGCTATCGGGACACGACGATCTCCGACATCGTTGGCCATGCCCGGACGTCTCGGCGCACCTTCTATGAGGTGTTCGCGTCGAAGGACGACTGCTTTCTCGCGCTCGTCGACGAGATGAACCACGGCATGCGCGAGTTGATCGCGCGCTCGCTCGACCCGGATGCGGCTTGGGACGTGCAGGTTCGTGCCGGCGTCACCGCATGGGTCGAGGCGCTGGCCGCCGAGCCCGAGCTTTCGGTCAGCTGGATCCGCGAGCTGCCGCTGCTCGGGGAGCCCGCCCGGCAGGCGCAGCGGGTGGCCATGCAGTCGTTCGCGGAGCTGCTGATGGCGATCACCGACACACCGCAGATGCGCAAGGCCGGCGTGGAGCCGGTGACGATGGCGACCGCGACCATCCTGCTCGGCGGCCTCGGCGAGCTCGCCGCCGTCGCGGCGGAGGACGGCCTGGCGATCCAGACCATCATCGAGCCGGCCGTGGACGCTGCGCTGGCCCTTTTGGGTCCCCGAGGGCTCTAGACGTGTCCGCACCGGCTTGGTACGTTCGAGTACCATGAGCGCCGACGACCGCTTCTCCGGTTCTGTCCAAGAGTTCAACGAGCGCTTCTTGGAGGGAACGTTCAACGAGGTCGTCACCGGCCCGGTCTCCGACTGGGCGACGGACTGGGACCACCTGGAAGCCGATTGGGCCCAGGACATGTACACGGTGCTCAGCGACCTGCGCGGTCGCTGTCCGGTCGCCCACACCGATCGCTTCGGTGGCGGCTGGCTGCCGACGTCGTACGACGATGTCTCGTCGATCGCCTATGACACCGAGAACTTCACCTCGCGGGCGATCGTGATCGGCAACGCGCGGCCGCCGCAGGAGCTGGCGCCGATCGGCGGGGCGCCGCCGATCTCGTCCGACCCGCCGTTCCACCACGATGCCCGCAAACTGCTGCTGCCGGCCTTCACGAAGACCAACGTCAGCAAGCTCGAGCCAGGCACTCGCGCCTTCTGCCATCAACTCATCGACGGTCTGCAGGGCAAAGACGTCGTCGATGCCGCGCACGACTACGCGCAGCACATCCCGATGCGAGTGATCGCCGACATGCTCGGTTTCCCGCCCGAGGACGGACCGCACTTCCGTGAGTTCGTCGAAGGAGCGCTGGAGGGCATCAACGCGCCGCTGGAAGAGCAGATCAAACAGGGCGAGAAGCTCATCGAATATCTGCTCAAGCAGATCCACGACCATCTCGACAACCCGCGCGACGACCTCACGACGTACTTGCTCAACGCCGAACTCTATGGGCAGAAGCTCGACCCCTACCACGTCGCGGGGTCGATGGCGTTGCTTCTCATCGCGGGCATCGACACGACGTGGAGTGCGATCGGCGCATCGTTGTGGCATCTCGCGAAGACTCCTGCCGACCGCAAGCGACTCGCTGCCGAGCCGGAGCTGCTCGCGACGGCCATGGAGGAGTTCCTCCGCGCTTACGGTCCGGTGACCATGGCGCGGCTCGTCAAGCACGACATGCAGTGGCGTGGCATCGACATGAAGACCGACGACTGGATCCTGCTGTCGTTCCCGTCGGCCAACCGCGATCCGAAGATGTTCGACCGCGCTGACGAGGTGGTCATCGACCGCCAGGTCAACAAGCACGCCGCGTTCGGTCTCGGCATCCACCGCTGCGTGGGGTCGCACCTTGCTCGCATGGAGCTCCGCGTCGCGCTCGAGGTCTGGATGGAGCGCATCCCCGAGTTCAGCCTGGCCGACCCTGATGCGGTGAAGTGGTCTGCCGGCCAGGTCCGCGGTCCACGTAGCCTTCCCCTGCGCATCGGCTAGCACCTCGGCGTACGCCGATACGCTGACGCCGTGACCGGCTACTTCGGGGGCTACACCCTCGTTGCACTGCTCGGCATCGTAGGCGTGGCTTTCGTCGCGGCGGGGCTCGGCGCCAACCGGCTGCTCCGACCTTGGCGGCACACGCCGGAGAAGTTGCTGACCTACGAGTCCGGCGTCGATCCGGTCGGCGAGGACTGGGCGCAGACCGAGGTGCGCTACTACGTCTACGCGTTCCTCTACGTCGTCTTCGCCGTCGACGCCGTGTTCCTCTTTCCATGGGCGACGGTGTTTGCTCTGCCCGGATTCGGCAGTCTGTCGCTTGCCGAGATGTTCGTCTTCCTCGGCTTCCTCGCCATCGGCTTGCTCTATGCATGGCGCAAGGACGTCCTGACATGGACCTGATGCCTCAGCGTCGGCATCCCGTAGACGTGCAGCTGCAAGGGGTCGGCCTCGGCCAGCAGGTGGTGCCCAAGCCGATCCGTTTCGTTCTCAACTGGGGCCGCCGCTACAGCTTGTGGGTGTTCAACTTCGGTCTCGCCTGCTGCGCCATCGAGTTCATCGCGACGTCGATGGCTCGCCACGACTTCATCCGCTTGGGCGTGATCCCGTTTGCGCCCGGTCCGAGGCAGGCCGACCTGATGGTCATCAGCGGCACTGTCACCGACAAGATGGCCCCGGCCGTGCTGCGGCTCTACGAGCAGATGCCCGAGCCGAAGTACGTCATCTCGATGGGCTCCTGCGCCAACTGTGGCGGGCCCTACTGGGATTCCTACTGCGTGACGAAGGGCGTCGACCAGCTGATCCCCGTCGACGTCTACGTCCCGGGTTGCCCGCCCCGACCGGAAGCGCTGTTGCACGGAATCTTGCAATTGCAGGAGCGGATCGGCCGTGAGTCCCTGGACGACCGCTACCACTGGTCACCGCAGCACCACATTCGGACGGTGACCGCAGAAGCGGTCCAGGCACCGCTGCTGCGGCCGTGACGCCGGAGCAGCTCGGCGAGCGCGTCTCCGCGCTCGTCGACGGCGCGACGCCCGAAGTGAGCTTCGGTCAGTTGACCGTGACCGTGCCGGCCGAGCGTTGGCACGACGCCGCCATCGCGGTGCGCGACACCGATGCCGTCGGCTGCGACTTCTTCGACTGGCTGTCGGCGTACGACGACCTCGACGCAGGTCTCGCCGTCGTGCTCCACGTCTGGTCGACGCGATTGCGTCACCATCTGCGGTTGCGCACGTTGGTGGCCCGGGAAGGCGGTCGCCTGCCGACACTGACCGGCGCGTGGGACGGAGCGGACTGGCACGAGCGTGAGACGTTCGAGATGTTCGGAATCGTCTTCGACGGACACCCCAACCTCGTCCCGCTGCTCCTTCCGGACGGTTTCGAAGGTCACCCGTTGCGCAAGGAGTTCGTGCTCGCGTCGCGCGTTGCCAAGGCCTGGCCCGGCGCCAAGGAGCCGGGAGAGTCCGACCACGACGTGCGCGTCGGGGCGACGCGCGGTCGACGCATGCTGCCGCCGGGCGTGCCGGCGCCGGATGAGTGGGGGCCTGCTCCGGGAGAAGCCGAGTGACCGCGTTGATCGTCGTGGCGAAGCTTCTCGGCTGCCTTCTGGTGTTCCTCACCGTGCCGCTTCTGGTGGGGCAGATGGAGCACAAGGCGATGGCGCACATGCAGTCGCGGTTGGGACCGATGTACGCCGGCGGCTTCCACGGCTGGGCCCAACTCGTGGCCGATGGCGTGAAGTTCGCCCAGAAGGAGTCGGTGGTGCCGGCACGTGCGGACCGGCGGGTGTTCGAGCTTGCACCTGCGGTCGCACTGCTGCCGTATCTGTTCGTGCTCATCACGATTCCGGTCGGACCCGGCCAGAGTGCGCACGACCTGTCGATCGGCGTGTTCTTCGCGCTGGCAGTCGTCAGCGTCGGCGTCATCGGTGTGCTGATGGCCGGCTGGGCCAGCGCCAACAAATACTCGCTGTTGGGCGGCATGCGCGCAGGTGCGCAACTGATGGCCTACGAGTTGCCGCTGGTGCTCGCCGCCTCGAGTGCGGCGATGGCGGCCGGCACGCTCTCCCTCGATGGGATCTCCCACTCGTGGCATTGGTGGTGGCTGCCCTACCAAGGCGTCGGCGCGTTCGTCTTCTTCACGGCCGCGCTGGCTGAGCTGCGTCGACCGCCCTTCGACATGCCGGTGGCTGACAGCGAGATCGTCTTCGGGCCGTTCACCGAGTACACCGGCTTTCGGTTCGCGTTGTTCCTGCTCGCCGAATACGCCGGCATCGTCGTCTTTTCCGCGTTGACCGCCGTGCTCTTCCTCGGGGGGTGGAAAGGCCCCTTCTTCGAGCACGAGCTCGGGTGGCTGTGGCTGCTTCTCAAGACGATGGCGTTGTCGTTCATCGTGATCTGGCTGCGCGTCACCTACCCGCGGTTGCGCGAGGACCAGCTGCAGAAGTTCGCTTGGGTCGCGCTCGTGCCGCTTGCGCTCGGACAGGTGGCGTTGACCGGCGTCGTGCGGGTGGCAACAGCGTGAACGTTCCGGGGAAGGGGCTGGCGCAGGGGCTCGGCGTCACTTTGCGTTCGATGACCAAGCGGTCGGTCACCCAGGAGTACCCGCACGTGCGTCCAGAGCTGCCGCCGCGCAGCCGAGGCGTCATCGCGCTCCTGGAAGAGAACTGCACGGTCTGCATGCTGTGCGCACGTGAGTGCCCGGACTGGTGCATCTACATCGACTCGCACAAGGAAACAACGCCGGCACGCGAAGAGGGTGCCCGGCCGCGCACGCGCAACGTGCTCGACCGGTTCGCGATCGACTATGCGCTCTGCATGTACTGCGGCATCTGCATCGAGGTGTGTCCCTTTGACGCGCTGTTCTGGTCACCGGAGTTCGAATACGCCGAGGACGACCTCCTCGGGCTGACGCACGAGCGAGATCGGCTTAGGGACTGGATGGCAACGGTGCCGGCACCTCCCGCCGATGTGCCTAATGCCGATCCGGCAAAGGAGCTGGGTGGCGGCGGGCGGGCGCGGACTGCCGGAGACACCTCGTGACGCTCGCCGACGCCGTCTTCGGGCTGCTCGGTGTTGTCTGTCTCGCCTCCGCCGTGCTCGTGGTCACGTCGCGCAACGTCATTCACGCCGCGTTGTGGCTCGTGGTGTGCTTCGGCGCACTGGCCGGTTGCTATCTCGTGCTGACGGCTGAGTTCGTTGCATGGGTGCAGGTGCTGATCTACATCGGCGCCATCGTCGTGCTCATGCTCTTCGGGGCAATGCTCACGCGGGCACCGACCGGCCAGCAGCAGGAGCTGGACAGTCGCAACCGTCCCATCGCGGCGCTCACCGGTCTCGCGGCCGGCGGCACCTTGTGCGTGCTGGTTGTTTCCGCGTTCCGCGGCGCATACGTCGACGTGCACCACGTCGCAGTCGGCGACGGCAAGGTCATCGGCACGGCCGTCTTCCGGTATTTCGTACTGCCATTCGAGCTGGCGAGCGTGCTGCTCCTCGCGGCGCTGGTCGGCGCCATCGTGCTGAGCCGTCGGCCGACCGATCGCAGAGATCCCACTCCCTGATGCATCTGTCCATCGCCCTTGCGGTGTCCGCGCTGCTGTTCGGCGTCGGCGTCTATGGGTTGCTGGCCCGCAGTAACGCGGTTGCGGTGCTGATGGCAGTCGAGCTCATGCTCAATGCCGCGAATCTGGATCTGGTCGCCTTCGATGCCTGGTGGCGCGACACGATGCACGCCGGACAGGTCTTCGCGCTGTTCGTCGTCGTGGTCGCCGCCGCCGAAGTCGGTGTCGGGCTGGCGATCGTGCTTGCCGTCTTCCGGCTGTGCGAGACAGCCGCGATCGACGAGGTGCGTGCGCTCGCCGACCGTGATCCCGTGCTGAGCAGCGCGGCCGAGGCCGAGGCGTGAGCCACTATGCGTGGTTGATGCCAGCGCTGCCGTTCGCGGCGGCGCTCGTCGGTCTGCTCGTGTCGCGTCATCTGCCCGGTGGCCCGGCAGTGCCGGCGGTCGGGGGCACTGCGCTCGCGCTCGTCGTCGCGCTCGCGGTCTTGGTCGATGTCGAACGAGCACCGTCGGTCGTGCATCAGACGGCCAGGAGCTGGACGCCGATCGGCGGAGTGCAGCTAGCCGTCGGGACCCGAATGGACGGGCTCGCAGCAGTGACTGCTGTCATGGTCGCCGTCGTGGCGTTGTTGGTGCAGGTCTACAGCACCGCTTACATGGCCGGCGACCCTCGCTATTCGACCTATGCGGCCGAGGTCTCGTTGTTCACCAGCGCGATGCTCGTCGTCGTCGTCGCCAGCGACCTGTTCGAGCTGCTCATCGGCTGGGAAGTCATGGGCCTCTGTTCCTATCTCCTCATCGGTCACTACTGGCAGACCGAGGGAGCGCGGGCGGCGGCCGTCAAGGCTTTCGTGACGACGCGCGTCGGCGACACGGGTTTCCTCTTCGGAATCTTCGTGCTCGGCGTCGGTGCCGGCAGCTTCGAGATCGGGCGAGTAGTGGGCCACCCGTCCGCGATGGGTCACACGGCGGTGACGGCTGCCGCTCTGCTGCTGCTGGCCGGCGTGGTCGGCAAGAGTGCGCAGTTTCCGCTGCATGTGTGGCTGCCCGATGCGATGGCCGGCCCGACGCCGATCAGCGCGCTGATCCACGCGGCGACGATGGTTGCCGCCGGTGTCTACGTCGTGGCCCGGCTCTACCCCGTCTATCTCGCGGCACCGACCGCGCTCACCGTGCTCGGGGTGATCGCGTGCATCACGATGCTCGGCGCCGCGCTGGCTGCTCTCGTCGAGGACGACCTCAAGCGAGTGCTTGCGTGGTCGACGGTCAGCCAGCTCGCCTACATGAGCGCCGGGCTCGCGGTCGGGGGGTGGACCGCCGGCGTCTACCACCTGCTGACCCACGCGGCATTCAAGGCGCTGCTGTTCCTTGCCGCGGGCTCCGTCGTACGCAGCCTCGGCACCAACCTGATGAGCGAGATGGGTGGGCTTCGGCACCGCCTGCCGACCACGTTCGTCACCGCCCTGGTCGGTGGCGCCGCGCTCGCCGGCATCCCGCCGTTCGGCGGCGCCTTCAGCAAGGACGGCGTGCTCGAGGCGGCAAGAGAGCGGGGCGGCGCGCTCGGCACGGCTGTGTTCGTGGTCGGTCTCGTCACGGTGCTGGTGACCGCCGCCTACGTGACGCGACTCGTGCTTCGCACGTTCTTCGGGGCCTATCGCGGCTCCCTCGACGGCGTTTCGGCGGAGGCGCACGAATCGCCGTCGGTGATGACGGTGCCGTTGGTGGTGCTGGCGACAGCGTCGGTGCTGCTGGGTGCGCCGGTGCTTCCGCACTCGTACGGCGTTGCGCGCTGGCTGGATGCGCCGCTCGGCACCCGGCCGCTGCATCTCAGCGTCGCGGGAGGTGTCGTCACGGCTGCGTTGGCGGTGTTGGGCGCCGCGGCCGTGGTCGTGCTGCATCGTCGGCGACCGGCGGACGATCCGGCGGCCGTCCTAGGTCGTGTCGCAGTGCCGCTGGCCAACGCTTTCTACGTGGATGCGGTCTACGACCGCATTCTCGTCCGGCCGGTGCACGCGATCGCCAACGCGCTTCGCGTCGTCGACGGGCGTGGCATCGACTCGGTCGTCACGGGAGTCGGCGCGGGAACGTCCGCGTTCGGCGCCGTGCTGCGCCGCGCGCAGAACGGCAATGTGCAGGCGTATGCGAGCGGCCTGGTCATCGTCGTGCTCGCGATCGTGGTCAGCGTGTCGCTGGCGGTGGCCCAGTGAGCCCGCTACTTCCGACGTTGCTCGGCCTGCCCGCTGCTGGCTGCGTCGTGCTGGCCGCAGTGCCGTTGCCCGACCGAGTAGCACGCCGGCTGGCGGTCGCCATCAGCGGAGCAACGCTGGTCGTCGCCGCGGTGATCGCTGCCCGCTTCGACTACTCCGCCGGCGCCCGGTTCAACGACGTCGTCGACATCAAATGGTTGTCGTCGATCGATGTGCGCTTCCATCTCGG
>Ga0157369_10002374_pt1 | contig 22618 bp, 20 predicted proteins | sample C25metaG_FD_113461 | JGI IMG/M metagenome (GOLD analysis project Ga0157369, IMG submission 113461) | Corn rhizosphere microbial communities from Kellogg Biological Station, Michigan, USA - C2-5 metaG | ecosystem: Host-associated > Plants > Roots > Rhizosphere > Soil | place: USA: Michigan... | reverse complement strand
GCGGATGAGGACAGCGCCCGCGCGTTCGCCGAGCGAGTGGCCCGTCGTGCAGCACTGATGCCGGCGGCGCGCTCGGAAATGGACCTGATCGTCACCGCCCTCCATACGGGCGTGACGGGCGAGCCGACTCTGGTGACGAGCTACATGGAGAAGTCAGCGGCGGCCGGCCTGCGGCCACGGCAGGTGTTCGCCCTCGCGGACTCCGGCGCCAATGGCTACGGCGTGACGTTCTACCACGCTCCGAAGGATTCGACACCCGAGTTTCGTCGGCTGATCGATCATGTCGATCTCACTGGCGACGGTGTGGACGAAGTGGTGCTCGAGGGCTGGCGTCCCGGGTCGGACAGCTATCCGATCGTTCTCAAGTTCATCAACGGCGGATGGCACGAGCTGGCGCGCGGCGCCGGCGTGTGGTGTTCCGACGCTCCGCGGCACGCGTCGGCACTGGATTTCGTGGAGGGACGCGGCGCCAGGTGAGCTGACGCTCACTCCACGCCGATGTCCCACGCCTGCTGCAAATCCTTCTTGGAATAGGCACGGAACGCGGTCAGCGTCTGTGTGCGCTGCAGTCCCGGCACTTTCGGGAACGCCTCGGTCACGACACGGGCGATCTGGTCGTACTCCGCCACCCGGACGATGGCGACGAGATCCCAGTCGCCGCTCACCGAGTAGACCTCGGTGACACCCTCGATGTCGGCAATGAATTGCGCGGTGGCGGGAACCGAGGATGGTTCGGCGCGGATGAGAACGATGGTGGTGATCACGGCGGCGTAGTGGCAGGAAAAGGAGGCACGTTCAGGAACCAGAGACCGGCAAGGCGTCCCTGCCGATCCACATCGAGCAGCAGGTCGCTCCCGAAGCGAATGGACCGCACCTCACGCCGCTCCCCGATCCGGAAATGGAGGACTCGCTCGCCCTCGTCCGCCTCGGCACGCATGGGCGCTTCCACTTCCAGGGTAGCGGGTCCGGCGCTCGCGCGCATCGGCACTACAATCTCGGCACTGTCGGCGACGCGCGGAGCAACGAGCGCGGGATTGTGGTGCACGTCCGGCCACAGCGCGATCTCCACACCGACGACACGCCCCCCACGCAGATCCAGCACGAGCCAGGAACCGTCCGTTCCTTCGATCTCCACCGATGCGGAAGGCTCACCGGTTCCACCTCTCGCCGAGAGCGTGGCGGTGAAGATGTCGGTGTCAGCATCCCAGCGATAGTGCACGGCGGGTGGGACACCGGCGACAGGCTGCAGCTCGACGGCGATGGTCATGAGTCTGCTCCGTGGATGGATGGACGAACTTAGCGCCCGCTGCCCGCGATGCATCGTCGTTTCAGCGCCCGCAGGGGCGGAACACCAAGGTCCCGGTGCAGGGACCTTGTTCCCGCCATTTCGACATCCGCAGTTTCTGTGTTCCGACCTCCCTCCCCTTCCGCTAGCTTCCGGGAACGTTGACAACTGGCCCTGACCGGAGTGGGGGAATTCCGTGGAGAGTGAAGCGAAGGAGCCGGCGGGCGTGAGCCGCGGGCAGAATGCCGTGCACGTCATGCCCTGGAATTGGCCTGCCGCCGAGGGGGTGCTTGCCACGCTGCTCGATCGGGTGGACGGCTCTCGCGCCGAGCCGCAGCTCCTGGTAGTCACGGCGGACGCCGAGAACGCCGCTCAGGCCGCCGCCGAAATCGTCCGGATCGCCGGTGATCGCGACGTCCGGGTGGTAGCTGCCACGGCCAGCCCACGAGCGGCGCGGCTGCTCCGGCAGTTCCCGGCCCAGGTCATCACCGGTGCCCCAGCCGAGCTGGTGGCGCTCATGCAGGGGTCGGCGCTCAAGCCGGAAAACGTCCGTGGTGTGCTGTTCGCGTGGCTGGACACGATCCTCGACACGCCGGATGCGCTGCCTCTCGAGACGTTGCTCGGCGAGCTGCCCAAGGAGGGCGCGCGCGTCGTGCTCGCTACCGAGGTCACGCCCGCACTCGAGGCCCTGGTTGAACGCTATGCACGACGCGCGCGACGGGTGAGTGAAGCTGCTCCCGCCGCGGACGTCGCGCCGCTGTCCGCGGAGTACGTCGCGGTGAGCGACGCGTCACGCCTCGTCACGCTGCGCCGCCTGCTCGACGCGCTCGATCTTCCGCGCGCCGTCCTCTATGCACGCAATGCCGCGCTTCGTGAGCAGGCGGCGTCGGTCGCCCGCGCGCTCGGCTATCCGGGCGACGCGGTTCGCGTGAGTGGCGGGGCGGCAGGCGAGAGCAACGATCCGCTCGTACTCGTCGAGCTGCCGGGGTCGCGCGAGGAACTGCGGTCGCTCATCGGCTCGGCGGCGCGTCGCATCTATGCGCTGGTGCTTCCCTCGCAGCTCGGCAGCCTGCGGGCATTGCTCGGTGGCGGCACGGCGGTGCCTGTCACGCTGCTCGATGCCGCCGAGCGTGCGCGCGGCCGCGACGCTGCGCTACGCGCGTCGCTGCGCGACGTGCTCGCCAACGGCGACGTGCGGCGCGAGGTGCTGGCGCTGGAACCGCTGCTCGCCGAGCACGACGCGATCGAGGTAGCGGCGGCAGCGCTCAAGCTGCTCGAGCAGCAGCGGCCGGCGCGTGCAGCGTCGGCGACGACGAGTGCGCAGCCCATGCAGCGACTGTTCGTGAACCTCGGCGAGAAGGACGGCGTTCGCCCGCAGGAGATCGTGAACGCGGTGATCACCGAGGCCGGCATTCCAGGCTCGCAGGTGGGCAAGGTGGAGGTCCGCGACACGCATACGCTGGTGGAAGTCGCGGCGTCGGTGGCTGGCCTCGTGGCCGAGAAGCTCACCGGCAGCGTGGTTCGCGGGCGTCGCGTACAGGCACGCGTGGATGCACCGCGGGATTCGCGGGATGGCGGGCGTCCGGCGCGTGGAGGTCCGCCGCGCGGCGACCGCCCGATGCGGAGCGGGCCGCCGCGAGGCGACCGACCGGTTCGGAGCGGCCCGTCGCGGGGAGCGCCGCGCGGCGATCGTCCCGATCGGAGCGAGCGGAGCGATCGGCCCGCTCGTTCGTTCGACAAGCCACGCAAGTTCGACCGCGGCGGCGCTGCGGGTCGTCCTCCCCGCCCCCGCCGCGACGACGCATGATCGGCGACATGTACCCCGCCGGCGCCGGCGGGTGGATCGAGGTGGTGTGCGGCGTGATGTTCAGCGGAAAGAGCGAGGAGCTCATTCGCCGCGTGCGCCGCGCCCTGATCGCACGGAAGAAGGTCCAGGTGTTCAAGTCGCACCTGGACGAGCGATACGCTGGCCTGTACCACGTGTCGAGCCACGATGGACGGACGGTGGAAGCGGTGCCGGTGGATTCGCCGGAGCAGATCGCGCGCGCCATGCGTCCGGAGACGCAGGTGGTGGCGATCGACGAAGCGCAGTTCCTTCCGGCGGGCATCGTGGAGCTCGCCACAGCCCTCGCGGCGAGCGGCCGGCGGGTGATCCTCGCCGGCACAGACACCGACTTCCGCGGCGAGCCATTCGGCCCGATGCCGCAACTGCTCGCGGTGGCGGAGCAGGTGGACAAGCTGCACGCCATCTGCGTCGTGTGCGGGAACCCGGCGAGCCGCAATCAGCGACTGATCGACGGCATGCCGGCGCGCTACGACTCGCCGACGATCATGGTAGGCGGCGACGAGAGCTACGAGGCGCGCTGCCGGAGCTGCCACTCGGTGCCGAGGAAGGACGAAGATCAGGGGAGGCTGCTGTAGCTCGGGGACGGCAACACCGAGTACTGCGTACTGACGTACTTCGTACCCAGACCTGCATACCAGCCCCAAGAAAGCCCCGTAGCGATCCCGCTACGGCTGGCCGCTGCGCCGAGAGCGCGTGTCGGCACATTGGTGGGGCCCGATTCACGGGTCTCGGTACTTGAGTACGTAAGTACTCAGTACTCGTAGTTGTTGTATCGCCCGACATCCCCTACCTTGGCGGGCACCTGAACCCAGGATCCATCGTGCTCCTCGTCGGCCTCACCGGCAATATCGGCAGCGGCAAATCGACCGTGGCGCAGCTCTTCAGTGAGCGTGGCGCCACGATCATCGATGCGGACGTGCTCTCGCGGCGCGCGGTGGAAGTGGGGACGCCGGCCTTCCGCGCCATCGTCGAGCGATGGGGCACCTCGATCCTCGCTGCCGACGGCGCGATCGATCGGGGAGCGCTGCGGCGCACCGTGTTCAGCGACACGGCGCAACTGGAGCAGCTGAACAAGATCGTGCACCCGGCCGTGGAGCGCATGCGGGTGGCGCTCGTCGAGCAGGCCCGCCAGCGTGGCGACCGGGTGGTGGTGTGCGACATTCCGCTGCTCTTCGAGAAGAAGATGGCGGGAAAGTTCGACCGGATCGTGCTCGTGGACGCGCCACGCCCGGTGCGGCTGGAGCGGTTGGTGCGCGAACGCGGCCTGCGCGAGACCGAGGCCATGGACATGATCGTCGCCCAGATGCCGGCAGAGCTGAAGCGCGCCCGCGCCGACTTCGTGATCGACAACGACGATACGCTCACGGTGCTCGACCGCAACGTGTCCGCGGTCTGGGCGGCGCTGCAGCAGGTGGCGGAATCGGCGGAAGCGGCCAGCGTCCACTGACGTCGGCACGCTTGAACTGCGCGAGTGGGGCGGGTAGACTGCCCTCACCTACACCCTGAGCCGCTGGAGCGCGCCGTGTCCGACATTCCGAAGGATCTGCTGTATACGGAGGACCACGAGTACCTCAAGCCGGCGGGTGAGCCCGGCGTCGTCTACATCGGCGTCACCGACTATGCGCAGGGTGAGCTCGGCGACATCGTCTTCGTCGAGCTGCCGAAGGCGGGCGCGAAGTTCAGCCGCCACGACGTGTTCGGCACCATCGAGGCGGTGAAGGCCGTTTCGGAGCTCTTCGCGCCGGTGAGCGGCGAAGTGCTCGAGGTCAATTCCCGTCTCGACGGTGAACCGGCGCTCGTGAACAGCGACCCCTACGGTGACGGCTGGATGATCAAGCTCCGCCTCGCCAACGAGGGCGAGAAGCAGGGGCTGATGGACGCGGCGGCCTACGAGAAGAAGGTGGGATGACTCTCTGACCGTGAGACGTGAAGCGTGAGTCGTGAAGCGTCACACGCGGGAAGAGGAAATGGCGGAGAAAACTGAAACGGCAGGATCCCATCCATCGGGATCCTGCCGTTTCGCTCTTTCAGCCCCCTTCCTGCGTTGATGCCGTTACCGTCACGGTTCACGGTTTACGCGCTCTCCGCGACGTCCTCCGCATAAGCGTCCGTCGGCAGGCACGAGCACACGAGGTGCCGGTCGCCGTAGGCGCTCTCGATCCGCGCCACGGTCGGCCAGAACTTCCGGTCGCGCGTCCAGGGGGCCGGGAACGCGGCCTCCTCGCGGCCATAGGGATGCGTCCACGTGTCGCTCACCACGGCGCGCATGGTGTGCGGCGCGTTCTTGAGCAGGTTGTCCTCGCGATCGGCGGTTCCGTCCTCGATCGCACCGACCTCCTCGCGAATGGCGATCAGCGCGTCGCAGAAGCGGTCCAGCTCCGACTTGGGCTCGCTCTCCGTCGGCTCGATCATCAGCGTGCCGGCCACCGGGAAGCTCACCGTCGGTGCGTGGAAGCCGTAGTCCATCAGGCGCTTCGTGATGTCCTCCACCTCCACGCCGGCGCTCGCCTTGAACCCGCGCGGATCGACGATGCACTCGTGCGCCACGCGGCCGTTCGCGCCCTTGTACAGCACGGGATAGTACCGATCGAGTCGCGCCGCGATGTAATTGGCGCTGAGGATCGCCACCTTGGTCGCGAACGTCAGCCCCTCACCGCCCATCATGTCGATGTACATCATCGAGATCGGCAGGATGCTCGCGCTCCCCCACGGTGCCGCGCTCACGCCGCCCGTCGATTCGGCACCGCCGGTCGGCACCACGGCGTTGCCCGGCAGGAATGGCGCGAGCTGCTTCGCCACGCCGATCGGACCCATGCCCGGGCCACCGCCGCCGTGCGGGATGCAGAACGTCTTGTGGAGGTTCAAGTGACACACGTCGGCGCCGATGTCGCCCGGCCGGCAGAGGCCGACCATGGCGTTCATGTTCGCGCCGTCCATGTAGACCTGCCCGCCATTCGCATGAATGATGTCGCAGAGCTCACGGATGCTCTCCTCGAACACGCCGTGCGTGCTGGGATACGTCACCATCAGCGCGGCGAGCTTGTCCTTGTTCGCCTCCGCCTTGGCCTTGAGATCGGCGACGTCGATGTTCCCCTTCGCGTCGGTCTTCGTGACCACGACGGTCATTCCCGCCATCGCCGCGCTCGCCGGATTGGTGCCGTGCGCACTCTGCGGAATGAGGCACACCGTGCGATGCGTGTCGCCGCGCGACTGATGGTACGCTGCGATGGTGAGCAGCCCCGCGTACTCGCCCTGCGAGCCGGCGTTCGGCTGCAGCGACACCGCCGCAAAGCCCGTGATCTCGGCCAGCGCTGCTTCGAGGTTGCGGAACAGCTCCTGGTACCCCTGCGCCTGATCCACCGGCGCGAAGGGATGGATCTTCCCGAACTCCGGCCACGTGATCGGGATCATCTCCGCGGTCGCGTTCAGCTTCATCGTGCAGCTGCCGAGCGGGATCATCGAGTGCGTGAGGGAGAGGTCACGCGACTCCAGCGTCCGCATGTAGCGCAGCATCTCCGTCTCGGAGTGGTGCGTGTTGAACACCGGATGCGTGAGGAACTCGCTCGTGCGCGCGAAGCGCTCGTCGTACCGGTCATCCAGCTCGGCGGCGAGGCCACCGGTCTCCGGCGCCGGCTTTCCACCCGCGAAGATCGTGAGCAGCGCCTGCACGTCGTCCTCGGTCACCGTCTCGTCGAGCGCGACGATGACGCGATCGCCCGCGCGGCGCAGGTTGATCCCGCGCGTCAGCGCGGCAGCCATCACGTCGTCCACGGAGGCCTCGCCGAGCTCCACACACAGCGTGTCGAACCACACATCGTGCGCGAGCGTGTGGCCGAGCTGCTCGAGTCCGGCGGCCAGCACCGATGCGTGCCGATGGATTCGTCGCGCGATGGCTGAAACGCCCGCCGGCCCGTGCCACACCGCGTACATCCCGGCGATGACCGCCAGCAGTACCTGCGCCGTGCACACGTTGCTCGTCGCCTTCTCGCGGCGGATGTGCTGCTCGCGCGTCTGGAGCGCCATGCGCAGCGCCGGCCGCCCGCTCGCATCGCGACTCACGCCGATGATGCGGCCGGGGATCATGCGCTTGAACTCGTCCTTCGTGGCGAAGAAGGCCGCATGCGGGCCGCCGTAGCCGAGCGGAACACCGAAGCGCTGCGAGTTGCCGACGCAGACGTCCGCGCCCCACTCGCCGGGCGGCGTGAGGAGCGCGAGGCTCATGAGGTCGGCCGCCACCACCAGCAAGCCGCCGGCGGCGTGCACGCGCTCGGCCACGTCGCGATAGTCGAGCACCGCGCCTTCGGTGGTCGGGTATTGCACCAGTGCGCCGAAGATCTCCGGTCCGAACGACGCGGACAGCGCATCGCCTACCACGATCTGGATGCCGCGCGCGTGAGCCCGCGTCTTCACGACATCGATCGTCTGCGGATGGCACTGCGCGTCGACGAAGAAGGTGTTCTTAGCGTCCTTGCCACGCGCCTGCGACGCCATGAACATCGACTCGGCCGCCGCCGTGCCTTCGTCGAGCAGCGACGCGTTCGCGATCTCGAGACCGGTGAGGTCGATGATCATCGTCTGGAAGTTCAGCAGCGCTTCCAGGCGGCCCTGCGCGATCTCGGCCTGGTAGGGCGTGTAGGCCGTGTACCAGCCGGGATTCTCGAGGATGTTGCGCTGGATCACCGGCGGCGTAAACGTGTCGGCGTAGCCGTAGCCGAGGAAGGAGCGAAAGACCCGGTTGCGGCTGGCGATGGCGCGCATGTTGGTCAGCGCTTCGTGCTCGCTCCAGCCGCGGTGGATCTTCAGCGGCCGGCTCATCCGGATGCCGCGCGGGATCGTTGCATCGATGAGGTCGTCCAGGGTGTCATACCCAACGACCTTGAGCATCTCCTGGATCTCGCTCTCGCTGGGGCCGACGTGCCTTGGCACGAAGCTGTCGGCGTCGGTATCTGGCGTGGTGCGGATCGTCGTCGTCATGTCTCTCGCGCCGGACGGCGCTGGCAGGTTTCGCGGTCGGGGAAGTGGGCGGCTGCCCACGGAGCTATCTTCGGAGCGACGCGGTGAACTGCGCGCCCCCTGAAGATAGCGACCCGTCCCACCCGTGACCCGTCCGCCGCCGACGGCGTCCTCTCGGAGCGACTCGTGACGCGCCACCTTCCTGCCCTGCACTTCGCCATGAACCAGCCGACCCTCTCCGCACGCGCCCGCCTGAGCTGGGCGCCGCTCGTCCTCGCCGCGCTCATCGCCGCCGGCTGCAAGGGCTCCGAGCCGAACGCCACGGCCAGCGGGGAGACGGGGGGCACGATCGTCGTGGCCATGCCGGGCGATGTGAACACGCTCCTCCCCGGCCTCGTGGCCTCGATCGGTGATCGCGAGCTCACCGACCTGCTCTACGACCGCCTTGCCGAGATCGGCCCCGACTTGAACACCCTGGGCGACAAGGGCTTCACGCCGCGCCTCGCCGACAGCTGGAACTGGGCGCCGGACTCCATGTCCATCACCTTTCACATCAATCCGAAGGCGAAGTGGCACGACGGCCAGCCCGTGCGAGCGAGCGACGTGCGCTTCAGCCTGAACCTGGTCAAGGATCCGGCCTTCGGCTCTCCCGTCGCTGTCTACGTCGGCAACATCGACAGCGTGTCCGTGCGCGACTCCGTCACGGCGGTCGCCTGGTTCAAGCAGCACACGCCGGAGGAGTTCTACGACCTGGTGTATCAGGTCGTGGTCGTGCCGGAACACATTCTCGGCAACACGCCGGCTGCGCAGCTGAAGACGGCGGACGTGGGACGTCGCGGTATCGGTTCGGGGCGGTTCCGGCTCGTTCGCTGGGAGCCGGGCCAGCGGCTCGAGATCGTCGCCGACACGGCCAACTATCGCGGTCGTCCGAAGCTCGACCGCATCGTGTTCGCTCCCTCGCCCGACTTCAGCTCCGCCGTCACGCGCTTCTTCGCCGGCGACGCCGACCTGTTCGACCAGCTGCGCCCCGAGAACATTGCGAAGATGGCCGGAGACACGGTACGCCGCGCAGTGCGCTACCCGAACCTCCAGTACGCCACGTTCGCGTTCAACCTGGTGGACCCGAAGCAGCCGACGCGTCCACACCCGATCTTCGGCGAGCGCGCCGTCCGTCGCGCCCTCACGATGGCGATCGACCGGCACGCCATGCTGCGCAACGCGTTCGATACGCTCGGCGTGCCGCTGTACGGACCCTTCCCGGGCAGCATCGCCGTCGCCGACACCACACTGCCGCAGATCCCCTACGACACCGTTGCCGCGCGTGCGCTGCTCGACTCGGCGGGCTGGGTCGCCGGACTTGACGGCATCCGTGTGAAGAACGGTCGCCGCCTCTCGTTCGGTCTCATGAGCCCGAGCTCGAGCGCCAGCCGCCACCAGTACGCCGTGCTGCTTCAGGCTGCGCTGCGCAAGGTCGGCGCCGACGTGCGACTCGAGGAGACCGACTTCGCCAGCTTCGTCGCCAAGCAGAACACCCACGCATTCGATACGGAGATCTCGCTCTTCGCCACCGACCCGAGCGTGTCCGGATTCAAGCAGACGTGGTCCACCGCCGGCATCAGCAAGGACGGCTCGAACTTCACGGCCTACTCGAATCCCATGGTCGACGCACTGCTCGACAGCGCGACGGCCACGTTCGATCCGGCGCGCACCCGCGCCTACGCGCGTCGCGCGTTCGAGACGATCATCGAGGACGCGCCAGCGGTGTGGCTCTACCAGCCGCCGACCGTGATGGGCATTGCACGGCGCATCCGCACCACGAACATGCGCGCCGACGAATACTGGGCGGGAATGGACGAGTGGTGGATTCCGGCTGATCAGCGGATCGCGCGCGACAAGATCGGTCTACGACCGCTGCCCTGATCGGTGCGGAGGTACCTCGCCGGTCGGCTGCTGCAGGCGGTGGGCGTCGTGCTCATGGTCACGACGCTCACCTTCGTGCTGGTGCACCTCGCGCCGGGCGATCCCGTCTCCGCCGCGCTGAACGGGCCCGGCGTCACCGAGACCGTGCGGCAGCACTGGCGCGAGAGCTACGGGCTCGACAGGCCGCTTGGCGAGCAGTACGTCCGCTGGATCAGCAACGCGGCACGCGGCGAGCTGGGCTTCTCGTTCTCGCATCGTCGTCCCGTGCGCGACGTCCTCGCCGACGCCTTGCCGCGCACGATGCTGCTCGCGGGCCTCTCCTTCGCCCTGAGCTTCCTCGTCGGCATCGTGGTGGGCGTGCTGCAGGCGGAGCGGCCGGGTGGCACACGCGACCGGTGGCTCGGACGCGTGCTCCTCCTCCTCTACTCCGTCCCCGACTTCTGGCTCGCGCTCGTCGCGCTGCTCGCCTTCTCCTACTGGCTTCCGCTGCTGCCGGCCGGGGGAATCGTGGATCCGGTGATGCATGACTACCTCTCCACGGGCGGTCGCATCGCGGATCGGCTCAAGCACCTCGTGCTGCCGGTAGTCACGCTCACCCTGCTCTCGGCGGCATCCATCGCCCGTTACCAGCGGTCGGCGCTGCTCGACGTGCTGCCCAGTGACTGGATGCGCACCGCGCTGGCCAAGGGGCTCAGCTTCCGCGCAGCCGTGCGACAGCACGCCGTGCGCAACGCCCTGCTGCCCACCATCACCCTCGCCGGCCTGTGGCTTCCATCGCTCGCCGCGGGCACCGTCTTCATCGAGAAGGTGTTCTCCTGGCCCGGCATGGGACTCGTCACCGTCAACGCCATCGGCGCGCGGGACTATCCCCTCGTCACGGCGGGCGTGCTCGCCATCAGCGTGCTGGTGGTGCTCGGCGCCCTGCTGGCCGACCTCGCAGTCGCCCTCGTGGATCCGCGGGTGCGGCTGAGCTGATGCCGTCGTCCGCGCGCAATCAATCGTTCGGCGCGCTCCTCTTCGCGCGCACGCTGCGCGATTCGCGGTCGAAGTTCGCGCTCGTCGTGCTCGGCATCGTGGTGCTCGCGGCGGCCCTCGCGCCGCTGCTCACGCCCTACGATCCGGCGGCGCAGCTCGACATCGTCCATCTCCGCAGCCTCGCCCCGTCGTTCGCGCATCCGCTCGGCACCGACGTCTACAGTCGCGACGTGCTCTCGCGTGTGCTGTTCGGCGCTCGCGTGTCGCTCTCCATTGCGTTCGCCGCCGTCGCGCTCTCCGTCAGCTTCGGCATCGCCGTCGGCGTGATCGCCGGCTACGCGGGCGGCGCGGTGGACGTGGTGCTCATGCGGCTCGTCGACGCCGCCCTCGCCATCCCCCGCCTGCTGCTCATCATCGCCGTCGTGGCGCTGTGGGGGAGCGTGAGCGTGCCGGTGCTCATTGTCCTCATCGCCGGCGTCAGCTGGTTCGCGGTGAGCCGGCTGGTGCGCGCCGAAGTGCTGACGATTCGCGACCGGGAGTACGTCGTGGCGGCGCGCGCGCTCGGTGTTTCGCCCTGGCGCATCATGCTCCGGCACGTGGCGCCGAACGCGATGGGTCCCGGGCTCGTCAATGCCACGCTCGCCATCGGCAACGTGATCCTGCTGGAAGCGGGGCTGTCCTACCTTGGCATCGGCGTGCGGCCGCCGACGGCATCGTGGGGCAGCATCATCCAGGACGGCGCGGAACGTGTATCGGACCTCTGGTGGCTCACCGTGTTCCCTGGGCTCGCCATCTTGATCACCGTGTTCGCATGCAACGCGCTCGGCGATGCCTTGCGGGATGCGCTCGACCCACGGCAGCTTCCCCTGACGGCATCGGAAGACCTCGTCCATCGCCCATGACCGAACCCCTGCTCGAGCTCGACGATCTGCACACGTACTTCTACACCGACACCGGCGTCGCGCGCGCGGTGGACGGGGTGTCGTTTCGCGTGAACGCCGGCGAGACGGTGGGCGTCGTCGGAGAATCGGGATGCGGCAAGAGCGTTACGGCGCTCTCCATCCTTCGGCTCGTCCGCCCGCCCGGCCGCATCGAGCCTGGCTCCCAGATCCGCTTCGAGGGGAAGGACCTCATGAAGCTGGACGAGCACGCGATGCAGAAGGTGCGCGGCAATCGCATCGCCATGGTGTTCCAGGAGCCGATGACGGCGCTCAACCCCGTCTTCACCGTCGGCGACCAGATCGCCGAAGTGGCGCGCATCCATGCCGGCATGTCGAAGCGCGATGCGTGGGCCAAGGCGGTGGAGATGCTCAAGCTCGTCGGTATCCCCGCGCCGGAGCAGCGGGCGAGCGAATACCCACACCAGCTTTCAGGTGGCACGCGCCAGCGCGTGGTCATCGCGATGGCGCTCGTCATGAACCCCGCCCTGGTGATCGCCGACGAGCCGACGACGGCGCTCGACGTCACCATCCAGGCGCAGATTCTCGAGCTGATGGCCGACCTCACGCGCCGCCTTGGCACATCGGTCCTGCTCATCACGCATGACCTCGGAGTCGTCGCCGAAAACTGCGCGCGCGTCATCGTGATGTACGCCGGCGAAGTGGTGGAGGAGGCGACGACGGCAACGCTGTTCGACGCCGCGCATCACCCGTACACCGAGGGACTTCTGGGCGCGATGCCGCGCGTCGGCGGCGAGGCCGAGCGCCTGGCGACGATTCCAGGGACCGTGCCTCCGCCTACGGCGTGGCCCGCGGGTTGTCGCTTTCACGATCGCTGCCCGTACGCGTGGGATCGCTGCGCCCGCGAGCATCCCCCGCTCTACCAGATCGGCGGGGGTCACGTGTCGCGCTGCCACCTGGCGGAGGAACCGGAACGGCGCGCACATCCACACGTGCCGATCGCGGCGGAGCTGGGCGCGGCATGACGACGCCGACGACGCTCGCCCCACCACGCACGCGCGCGGCGACCGAGCCGCTGCTCGCAGTGCGCGATCTGGTCAAGCATTTTCCCATCAGGCATGGCGTGTTCGGCCGCGTCACCGGGCAGGTTCGCGCCGTTGACGGCGTCTCGTTCGACGTTGCGCCCGGACAGACGCTCGCCCTCGTCGGCGAATCGGGGTGCGGCAAGTCGACCACGGGCCGCGCCGTGCTGCGGCTCATCGAGCCCACGTCGGGCAGCGTCATCTTCGACGGCCAGGACGTACTCGCCCTCGGTGCACGCGACCTGCGCGCGCTTCGCCGACAGATGCAGATCGTCTTTCAGGATCCGTTCTCGTCGCTCAACCCGCGCATGACGATCGGCGCGATCGTGCGCGAGGGGCTGACGATCCATCACCTGGCCGAGGGCGCTGCCGCGGATGCGCGGGTACGCCAGCTGCTCGAGGAAGTCGGCCTGCGCTCCGAGTACGCGAGCCGCTACCCGCACGAGTTCTCGGGGGGACAGCGCCAGCGCGTCGGCATCGCGCGCGCGCTGTCGGTCGAGCCCAGGTTCATCGTCTGCGACGAGCCGGTGAGTGCGCTCGACGTCAGCGTGCAGGCGCAGGTGGTGAACCTGCTGCAGGACCTGCAGCGCGAGCGCGGGCTCGCGTACCTCTTCATCGCGCATGACCTGTCGGTCGTGGAGCACATCGCCGATCGCGTGGCGGTGATGTACCTCGGCCGCATCATGGAGCTCGCGGACGTGGATGCGCTGTACACGCATCCCATCATGCCGTACACCCAGGCGCTGCTCTCCGCCGTACCCGCGCCGGAGCCCGGCGTGAAGCGCGAACGCATCCTGCTCACGGGCGACGTCCCGTCGCCCGCCAATCCGCCGAGCGGCTGCGTGTTCCATCCGCGCTGTCAGCATCCGGCCAGGGACGCGGCGTGCAGCGTGATCGTGCCGCCGCTCGAGGAAAAGGCACCCGGTCACTGGGCCGCGTGCATCAAGCAGCCACCCAGCAGCGTGACGTGGGACGAACAGCGCGCTGCGGGTGGTACCAAGCCACCGGAATTCTTCCTGCCGCGCGCCGCACTGCATCGCGCGGCACAGTTGCCCAACTCCCTTCCGCCATCGGCATGACCCACGTCTCTCCCTCCACCGGCCCTGCGGCGACCACGTACGACGTGCCGCCCAACCAGGCGATGGACGACCGCCGGTTCCTGGGACACCCGCGTGGGCTCGGACTGCTCTTCCTCGTCGAGATGTGGGAGCGCTTCTCGTACTACGGAATGCGCGCCCTGCTCGTGCTGTACCTGGTGAACGCGATGCGCTGGGATCCGGCGCGCGCGTCGCTGCTCTACGGCGCGTACACCGGCTCGGTGTACCTCACGCCCGTGTTCGGAGGCTGGCTCGCCGATCGCATCCTCGGTACGCGACGCTCGCTCGTCATCGGCGGCCTGATCATCGCGCTCGGCCACTTCCTGCTCGCCTTCGGGCCGTCGCCCGTCGCTGCCGGCAGCGCATCGCCGAGCAACGCGGCCATGCTGCCCTTCTACATCGGCCTCGTCTGCGTGGTGCTGGGCACGGGCTTCTTCAAGCCCAACGTCTCCACCATGGTGGGCCAGCTCTACAACCCCGGCGACGACCGTCGCGATGCCGGCTTCACGATCTTCTACATGGGGATCAACACCGGCGCGTTCATCGCACCGTTCATCTGCGGCTGGCTCGGCGAACGGGTGGGCTGGGACTACGGCTTTGGCGCTGCCGGCGTCGGCATGCTGCTCGGTCTCCTGCTCTTCCTCTACTACCGCGACCGCGTCATCCCGGGCATCGGCCTCCCTCCTCGTGCCGGCGCACATGCGGCGCGCGCTGTCGATGCGCCGGTTGCACGCGCCGCCGAGGCGGTCGTGCAGCCCCAGTCGGCGGGGCGCACGCCCAACGGAACGGTGCACGCCATCATCGGTGCGGTGGTCGGCGCCGCGCTCGCACTGATCGGCACCGGCGGACGCGTCGAGCTCACCAACGTGCTCGGCATCCTCATGGCAGCTGCGGCCGGTGCCGTGATTGCCGTCGGGCTGCTCGGCACCCGCGGCGACGAACGGAAGCGCATGATCGCGCTGTTCATCGTCGTCACCTTCGGCATGTTCTTCTGGCTCGCGTTCGAGCAGGCTGGCTCCTCGCTCACGCTCTTCGCCGACAAGAATACCAATCGCCAGCTCGGCTCTTTCCTGGTGCCGGCGAGCTGGTTCCAGAGCATCCAGCCGCTCGCCATCATCCTGCTCGCCCCGGTGATGGCGTGGCTGTGGCGCGCACTCGGCAGGCGCCATCGCGAGCCGTCCACGTCGCTCAAGATGGTGGCCGGCCTCGCGCTCGTTGGCGCCGGCTTCCTCTTCCTCGTCGTCGCCGGCGGGCCCGCTGACCGCGGAGTGCTCGTCAGCCCCATGTTCCTCGTGTCAGCGTACCTGCTGCACACCGTCGGTGAGCTTTGTCTCTCGCCGGTCGGCCTCTCGTATGTGACCAAGGTGGCGCCGGCGCGCTTCGGGTCGCTGATGATGGGCGTCTGGTTCCTCGCGACCGCCGCCGCCAACTACCTCGGCGGATTCCTTGCCTCGATGATGCACGAGGTGCCGTCGCTCACGAAGTTCTTCATGATCCCCGTGACGACCTCGTTCGGTGCAGCGATCGTGATGCTGGCGCTGGTGCCGGTGCTGAAGAAGCTCACGGCGAGCGTGGCGGACGCGTAGGAACAGGATGCACGGAGGCATCGGAGCATGCAGGCGCAGCTCCCTGCCTCCATGCCTCCGTGCTTCTCGCTAGGGCCACGCAAAGATCGACGACGGCACGGTCGTCTCCCGCGCGAGGTCGACGTCGCGGGGAGTGCGAAACACGAATGCGGTGCGGTCGCCGTTGCTGAAGCGGACGGTCCACCGCGCGCCGGCGCCTCGCGTCACCGGCACCGCGAAGTCCATGCGCCACAGGCGCGCCGAATGCTGCGGCACGGCGGCCATCAGGCTCACGCCGAGCGAGGCCACCATCGGGCTCGTCACGCCGAAGGGCACGTCGCCCGCCGCCTGCTTTCCCACGTCGGCGAACATGGCCACGCCGGCGTCGGACGCGCCGAGAAAGTTCGGAATCGTGTAGCGCTGTTCGGTGCGGCCGATCACACGTGCGCTGCCGGCGAAGGACGATTCCTCGTAGCCGCGCACGCCTCCCTCGGGGATGCCGAGCAGGAGCTGGAAGGGCATGCGCTGGCGATATCCGGCGCTGAACTCCAGCGTCGACTGGTTCTGCATTCGCGGGCTGAAGGTGAGGTAGTGCGTCAGCCGGCCGTGGGCGAGCACGTCGTCCCAGCGCCGTCGCGCCGTGCCGCGGCGCGCTTCGCCCTGCAACTGCAGCCGCACGGTGGACTGACCGTTCGTCGCGCCCACGTACAGGTCGCTCGCCGCGAAGATATCGCTCTCGGGCGCATGCAGGATCGGAATGCTGCGGCCGGCCTGCAGGCCGAACTGGAAGCCCACCGGCAGATCCTGGCTCGCCGTCAGTGCGTCGAGTCCCTCAAGCCGGACGTACGTGATGTCACGCCGGCCAACGAGCGCGTTGATTCTCGCCACGCGGTGGGGTGGATACGGCAGCGGCGCCGCGCCGATGTCGCGCAGCCGGCCGGAATCGGTGAGCACCAGCCGGTCGCCTCCCGCCTCGTCGAGCCCCGTCAGCGAGAGGCCGAACATGTTGAGTCGCCCCGGCTCGCCGAAGCGCATCACTGCGCCCACGTCGAACGAGGTCCGGCGAAACGACACGGCGGGTCGCTGGCCGTTCGGCTCCCGCAGCGTTGTGAGCCCCGTACCGCTGCCGGCCCGCGCACGCCACGCGAGCCGCTGCAGATCGGTGAAGAACGGCCGCGCGGTGGACACCCGCCACGACGCACCCAGTGGCGCACGTTCGGCCTCGAGCCCCATCGTCATCGGCTGACCGAGAAACTGGTGGTCGAGCACTCGTCCACCCACGCCGTCTCGGAAGCCGCCGCCGCTGCGCCACCAGCCTGACGCGTACACGCCCTGCCCCGCGAGGTTCGCATTGCCGAGCAGCACGGAAGCGATGTGCGGACTGCGAGCGCTCACGATGCCGCCCAGCACCAGCGCAGTCTCATCGCTCGTCTGCACTTCCACGTCCACGCCGCCTTCACCGTTGGCGACGACGAACACTCGCGCCTCGGCGATGAACGGCTGCGCGCGCAGGATGCGCTCCGACTCGGCACGTCGCAACTCGGAGCACGGATCGCCATGCTCCAGCAGCAGGAAGCGACGGATCACGTCGGGACGCGTGGTGCGGTGAATGGCGCGCGCGGCGCGTGCCAGCGCCGGCACGCGATTCAGGTTCCGGAGGGCCGGTGCGTCGGCATAGACGATGACGTCGTCCACCCGCTGACCGGCGCACACCACCACAGGACGGCCGGATGGAGCATGCGCCATTCCCTCCTGTGCCACCGACGCGACAAAGGGACAAAGCACGAGCGCCATCGCCTTCAGCAGGCGATGCCGTGGCACTCGCTACTTGCCCATGCGGCGCTTGAGCTCCGCGAGTCGCTGCTCCGCATCGGCATCGCGCTCGGCCCTGGCGCGGGCGCGGCCCATCGCGTCGAGCTCACTGGCGATGTTCGGGGAGTCATCGAGCGCGGCCTCCACCTCCGCCGCGGCCGCGTCGTCGACCGACCGCGCCCCCGGCACGCCGAGCATCGCCTGCTTGAGCTCCGACGTCATCTCCGCCACGTCGCGTTCGGCGATCGCCAGCTCTGCTTCCTGCGCGTCGAGCTTCCGCTCCAGCACGGCCACGCGCTCGGCGTGATGCGCCTCGTACTTCTCGGCGAGCGCGACCGTCTCGCTGTCGTTGATGCCGGACGCGTACCCCTTCCGCCGGCGCATCGTCTCCAGCTCGCGACGCTCGGCATCCAGGCGCTGGCGCGTGAGCGTCAGGCCGCCACGCAGGTCGTCGAGCCCCATGCGCGCGGTGACCAACGTCTGCTTCATGCGCGCCAGGCCGGCGCGTCGCTCCTCGGGGGGGGTCGCGCGGTCCATCAGGTCGCGGAGAGTCTGGCGAAAGGATTCGAACATGCCTGAAAGGCCTCGGCGGGAGCGCGGTCGGACCGCGCTGGAGCGGTCGGGCGCCGGCGCTTAGGATACAGGTTCGACTCACGCACTCGCAACCTCTTCGACGCATGCATCAGCCGGCCATCGCGCTCACCGCCACCACGGAGATCATCCGCGAGGTCCTCCGCACGCGACTGAACGCCGCGTACACCGACGCGGCGCGCGCCGCCGGCCTCCGGCCGTACATCCTGCCCGTGCTGCAGCCCGCCGACGCCGACGAGATGCTCGATGGCATGGGCGGCCTGCTCCTCAGCGGTGGCGAGGACGTGGACCCCGAGCGCTACGGCGTGCGTCCGCATCCGACGCTTGGCGACGTGCACTCCGAGCGCGATGCATTCGAGCTGGCACTCGTGCGCGCCGCCCGCGCGCGCGGGCTGCCGACCCTCGCCATCTGTCGCGGGGTTCAGATCGCGAACGTCGCGCTCGGAGGCACGCTCGTCCAGGACCTGCCGAGCGAGTGGCCGAACGCGCTGCCACACGAGAGCGGTCGCGGGCGCCGCGATCGCACGCACGCCGTGACGCTCACGGCCGGATCGAAGCTCGCCCGCGCCTGCGGCGCGCGTGAGATCTCCGTCAATTCGATGCATCACCAGGCCATTGCTCGCGTGGCCGATGGGCTCACTGCCACCGGACTCGCACCGGATGACGTGGTCGAGGGCGTGGAGTGGAGCGGCGATGACTGGTGGATGCTTGGCGCGCAGTGGCATCCGGAGGAGCTCGTGGGGACGGCGGAGCCGTGGGATCGCGCGCTGTTCTCGGCATTCGCCGATGCAGCGCGTGATCACGCGCTCAGTGCAGGCGCCGCCAGCGCGCTTCGCTCGTGACCTGGCGCATCAGCCGTTCGGGCGAGTAGCGGTCGGGAAACAGCAGCGCGTCGCTCACGTCGTTGAGCGCGGCGCGCAGCAGGCCGAAGCGTTCGGCGGCCGTGGCGTAGAGCGTGGCCAGGCCGTGGTTCTCGGCGAGCCGGTGATCGGCGGCGAGCTGGAAGCCGCGACGCCCCATCTCCTCGTAGTAGTCGAGGTCCGGTCCGCCGCGCCGCCACTTGCGATGCTCCACGTAGTCGGGAAAGAACCCGCTCACCCAGAGCGCGTAGTTGCCGAGATGGGTCCGAACGAGGAAGCTGCGACGCGCGTCCGGATCGTCGAGATCCGCCACGAGATCGGTGAGCGCCACGTACACCTGGTCATCCGCGTCGGAGACCCGCAGTGCGCGGTCGCGCAAGCCGAAGTGCAGCATGATCGCCGCGAGGTAGTCGGCAAGGCGGCGGTCGCCCTCGCCGAGCCGGGTGAGCGCATGCCGTACCATCACGTATGCGAACAGGGGCAGCGACGCGCAGGCGCCCTGGCGCGATCGCAGCAGCGCCGCCGGAAGTCGCGGGTCGTCGAGCACCGCGTCGATGCCGTGATCGGCCAGCTCGCGCTCCACTTCCGACAGCTCCACTCCCGAATCGCGTGCTATGAGCCGGGCAACCAGCTGCGCGTCGTCACGTGTCAGGTGATGGCGGGTGTCTGCGAGAATCATTGCGACGTTCTCCTCGTCGTCTCGTACCCCGTGGGCCGCGCCTTGTGGCGCTCGCTTGCCTTTCCCCAGTGACGATCGTCGAAGGGATAGAGCACAACGCTGGCACTCGCGGCATTCGGGTGCTGCCCGACGGTGGCGAACCCTCGATGTTCCAGCGGGTACGAAGGGTGGCGGGTCTCCCCCCGCCCTCCCTACCTTTCGAGCACACGATTCCCGCGTCCCCAGGATCACGTGCTGTACTTCTGCATCCCTGCCTACAACGAGGCTCCCACACTCGGCCTGCTGCTCTGGCGTCTGCGCAAGGTGTTCCAGGAGCAGCCGCGCGAGTACGAAGTGCTCGTGTACGACGACGGCAGCACCGACGCCACGGCCGAAGTGCTCGAGCCTTACCATCAGGTGATGCCCCTCACCGTGCTGGGCGGCCAGCGCGTCGGCTACGCCGCCGCCCTCGATGCGCTGTGCCGCGAGGCGTCCAAGCGCACGCGATATCCGCGTCGTGATGCGCTCATCGTGCTGCAGGGGGACTTCACCGACCAGCCGGAGAACCTGCCCGAGCTGATCCGCCGCTTCGACGGCGGCGCGGACGTCGTCGTTGCCGAGCGTCCTGTCGACGCGCCGACGGTGCCGCAACCCGTGCGCCGGCTGCGCCAGGTGGCACCGTGGATGGTGCGCCCGTTCGTGCAGGTACCGGGCGTCCGCGACGTGTTCGGCTCGCTGCGCCTCTACCGTGTATCGGTCATTCGTGACCTCATCAAGGAGCGGGGCGATCAGGCACTGGTGGAGGGCGAGGGCTGGAGCGCCAATCTCGACCTGCTGCTCCGAGCCGCCGCCCACGCGCGCCGGCTCGAGACGGTGGAGCTGGCGCCGCGCTACGACGTGCGTCCGCGCGAAACGCGCGTCCGCCCGTGGAACGATGCCATGGCGCTGCTTCGCTTCGCGCGTGCGGCGCGCCGCCGCCGCGCCCGACCGGTGCGCGCATGACAGCCCTCGCGCGCCTTGCTGTGGGGTTCGCCGCGTTGAGCCTGCTCGGCGCGGTGACTCCGGTGGGCGCGCAGGACGACGGCGGTCCGGTGTTGCGCGTCCCCTACGGCGTGGGCGAGCGACTGGAGTACGACGTCAAGTTCGGCAAGATCAAGGTGGGCTCGGGCACCATGGAAGTGGCCGGCGTGCAGGACGTGCGCGGCCGCGAGACCTGGCACACCGTGTTCACGGTGAAGGGCGGCACGTTCTTCTACCGCGTCAACGACCGGTACGAGAGCTGGATCGACCGACGCACCGGAAACTCACTGCGCTTCAGCCAGGATCTCAGCGAAGGCCGGCGCGACGTGGAGCGCGACTTCGAGATCTTCCCCGATCGCGCGGTGTTCATCGAGGGTGCGGGCAGCACCACCCAGCCCAGCGTGCGCAACCCGCTCGACGACGGCTCCTTCCTGTACTTCCTGCGCACCATTCCACTCGCCGTCGGCGAGACCTACACGCTCGATCGCTACTTCCGCCCGGACCGCAACCCGGTCACCATCAAGGTGCTGCGCCGCGAACGCATTCGCGTGCCGGCCGGCGAATTCGACGCCATCGTCGTCCAGCCGATCATCAAGACGAAGGGCATCTTTTCCGAGAACGGCCACGCCGAAGTCTGGCTCTCCGATGACGACAACCGCATCATGCTGCAGATGAAGTCGGGTCTGTCGTTCGGCTCCCTCAACCTGTACCTCAAATCGTACCGCCCAGCCCAGCCGGGGGCGACGACCGCCGAGCGCCCGTAACGGGGCCCTCCGCCGGCACCGACGGCCCGCGCTACGGCGAGGCCGATCTCTCCCGCGTCCGCACCATCCCCGTCGCCGTTCGCCCGAACAAGGTGAGCGCGAGCGACTTCGCGCAGCCGCCCGGCGACGACCGCTCGTTTGCCGCGTTCGTGCGCGCGCTTCCCGACGTCCTCGTCGCGCGCGACTTCCGGAAGGTGGTGGCCGCCATCGCCGAAGCCGCGCGTCGTGAGCGCGGCGTGGTGATCATGCTTGGCGGTCACATCGTGAAGACCGGGCTCGCGCCGGTACTGATCGAGCTGATGCGCCGGCGCATCGTCACTCACGTCGCGATGAACGGCTCTGCCGCCATCCACGATTACGAGGTGGCGAGGTTCGGCGCGACGTCGGAGGATGTGGCCGCCGGACTCAAGGACGGCACGTTCGGCATGGCCGACGAAACGGGCCGAGAGATGAACGACGCCTTCACCGCCGGCATGCGCGCCGAGCGCGGCATGGGCGAGGCACTCGGCATCGCGCTCTCGGAGGCGCCCGCGCTAGCGAACCCCGAACTGTCGATTCTGCTCGCGGCGTACCGCCTCGGCGTTCCAGCCACGGTGCACGCGGCACTGGGCGCCGAGATCATTCACCAGCATCCGGCCGCCAACGGTGCCGCGATCGGCGACACGAGCCACCGCGATTTTCGTCGGCTGTCGCACTCGTTGGGCACGCTCGACGACGGCGGTGTGGTACTGAACCTCGGCAGCGCGATGATCATGCCGGAGGTCTTCCTCAAGGCGCTCACGATCGCGCGCAACCTGCACGACGGCAGACCGCAGGGACTCACGAGTGTGGACCTCGACATGCAGCGCCACTACCGGCCGCGCATGAACGTGGTGCAACGGCCCACGCTGCAAAGCGGAAAGGGCTACGAGATCACCGGCCACCACGAGATCATGGTGCCGCTGCTGGTGTGGGCGGTGCTGTCGGAGCTGGCTGGCAGCTAGTCGGGCCGCGCCAACTGGCAGCGAGTCGGGGCGCGCATGTCGGGCACACAGTCTTGATGCCCCGACTGGCTGCGCCGTTACGCGCCGTTCAGTTCCCGCTCCACTTCTGCCGCAGGCGCCTTGCCGTCTCCGGGGAGAAGACCCGGATGATCAGGTAGATGATCGCCCCGATGATCGCCACCTTGATGGCGAAGAAGAAGAGCCAGCCGAGCAGCCCGAAGCCGAAGGCGAAAAGGCCGAAGGCGAGCCGGAGGACGAACAGGCCCGCGATGGCGAACAGGCCGATCATGAAGATGGTGCGAAGCATC
>Ga0157369_10002372_pt1 | contig 22630 bp, 20 predicted proteins | sample C25metaG_FD_113461 | JGI IMG/M metagenome (GOLD analysis project Ga0157369, IMG submission 113461) | Corn rhizosphere microbial communities from Kellogg Biological Station, Michigan, USA - C2-5 metaG | ecosystem: Host-associated > Plants > Roots > Rhizosphere > Soil | place: USA: Michigan... | reverse complement strand
TGAGACGATAGTCGCTCGCTACAGGGAGTGGTATCCGCAGTACACAGCTTCTGACGTCTTCTTTGCTGCAACCACTGCGTTTCGTTCCTGGCCCGGGCAGGTGATTGAGGCAGAAAGACGCGCAGCGAGTCCTGCCCAGCGCCGCACGTGGGTGTATGAAGTTGATTGGCCATCGCCTGTCGCCGGTGGCCGCTTTCGCGCTCCACACACCGTCGACATTCCATTCTTCTTCGATAATCTGGCACTCGCTCCGGGTATGGTTGGAGCTTCACCGGAAGACGTGGAGCGGGCGCAGCCGCTTGCCACAGCAATGAGCGAGAGCTTGATCGCCTATGCGAGGACGGGGGATCCGAATCATGCAGGCTTGCCGCATTGGCCGCCATACGATCTCACGAGGCGGCCCACAATGATCTGGAACACTCCGCCACAAGTTATGGACAATCCGCGAGGCAACGAACGTGAGCTCGCAGCACAGGCGCACTATCGTCAGCCCGGCACCTGAAGACGTTTTGACGCCGGTTATGCAGAGCGGTTAGAGTCTCTGCACAAGCTGTCTGACAGGGGGTGCGGTGGTTTCAAGGTTTGGTCGAGTCGTCTCTGTCGGTTTAACTTTTTCCGCCTGTTTGGGATGGTATGCGGTGGCGCAGGACACGCGTCATGTCACGGAACCCGTGATTCCGGCCTCCTGTGCGGTACTGCAAGCCGATCTGCACGCGACGAATAACGCGCTCGCAGAGGCCGACGAAGGAAAGCTGGACACTCAACGTATTCAATCCGCACTTGACACCTGCGCGCCGGGAAAGGCAGTTGAGTTACGACCTGATGGCGGCCACAATGCATTCCTTAGCGGGCCGCTCGAGCTTCGCGAAGGAGTGACGCTTCTCATTGACAAAGGTGTCACCTTATACGCCTCTCGCAATCCCAAGGACTTTGACACGGTTCCGGGTGGATGCGGCACGAGTGGGCCAGAGAGCCGGCCTTGCAAACCTCTGATTTTCATCAATGTGAAGAACGCCGCCGTTATGGGCGATGGTGCGATCGACGGGCGTGGCGATCGTGGCGTACTCGGAAAGACCTACACCTGGTGGCAGCAGTCTCGCGCGGCGGAGCCTACGAACGCACGCTATTCGGCTCCACGTCTTATTATTGCGAATCACGCTGACGGGCTGATTCTTTACCGGATTCGGTTGCACAACTCGCCCAATTTCCACGTCTCGGTTAACAACACGAATGGATTCACCGCGTGGGGTGTTCACCTGCTAACTCCAACGGTTGCCGGTACCGACGCACGAAATACAGACGGAATCGATCCGGGAAGTTCGCAGAACATCACGATTACCAAGAGCTGGATTAACAACGGTGATGACAACATCGCTATCAAGGCAAACGTTCAGCACATGAGCGTGCTCGACAATCACTTTTATAGCGGCCATGGAATGTCCATGGGCTCTGAAGCTCGCGACGAAGACGGTATTCTCGTCGACACCCTTACGCTTGATCACACCACGAGTGGCATCCGTATCAAAGCCAATGTGCAGCGTGGTGGGACCGTACGGAACGTGGTCTATCGGAATATTTGCATGAAGGACGTCGCGGTTCCGATATCTATCAGCCCGTTCTATAACGGCCAGACAACCGACGGTATCGTTGACCTTGGCCTCAAGGGAGATCGGATTCCAGACTACAAGGCGATCACTTTTGAGAACGTGATCAGTACAACACCGGGCATCGCACAGGTCGCGGGTCTCAACGCCGATCACGCCACGGAAGTCACTCTGAACGGCGTTGACATCCGTGGCATTCAACCAGATCAGGTGCGTGCCCAGTTCGCGAAGTTCACAGTCGGCCCGCTCGGAACGAACCTCAAGTTCACAGGCAATGGTGTTACCTCTACTCCTCCGAGCGCTCCGTTGAAGATGTCGTTCTCGTGCGATGGAAAATTTGTCCCATACCAGGATTAGGTTTCGATGAGAGCTTCCGAATTCGGACGTTTGTCTCTGCTGGCTGCGGTCGCGGGCTGTACTTTACTCCTGATAGCAAACGCGCAATCCACCTCAACAGTTACGGTGGCGCATGAGGGGCGCGCCGACTTCCACACACTTCAGGAGGCGATCGATCGTGCACCTGAGACGGGTGAGGTGATCCGTATTGCCCCAGGTACATATCGTGAAAAAATACACATCAGCAAACCAAATATCGTTCTGGTGGGCACGGGGAAGCGGCCGGAAGACGTTGTGCTGAGTTGGGATGACGCAGCCATTTCGTCAGGAGGAACAAGCAAATCCGGTACCGTAAGCGTCGATGCGGACGGCTTTAAGGCCGAGAATCTTACGATCGAGAACACATGGGAGAACGAGCATGCCCGCGTTCAGGAGGGATCTCAAGCTGTCGCTCTGCTGATGAGTTCCGATCGGGCAGTATTGGATCAGGTGCGCCTGCTCGGTGCGCAGGATACTTTGTACGCAAACAGTCGGACATGTCACGAGAGGCTGCCAAGAGATGGAAGCGCGCCTCCGGCTGACACGCCCGCATGTCAAGCCTCGCGTCAATACTTTCGCGATTGTTACATCGAAGGTCATGTGGACTTCATCTTTGGAGACGCGAAGGCAGTCTTCGATCACTGCGAGTTGCACCCTCGTCACAACCCAGACGTGATGCTCACGGCGCAAAGTAAGCACTTCCCGACAGAGGACTCTGGCTACTATTTTTTGCACTGCAAAATCACTGGAGAAAACAACGGAGACAAGGTCATTCTCGGGCGCCCCTGGCGTGACTATTCAACCGTAACCTTCTACGACACCGACATTGAGAAGCCAATTTCTCCTGACGGCTGGTCAGATTGGAACGGAAGATTGAAGACCAGTACCTATCGCGAGTACAAATCGCACGGCCCGGGAGTGAATGGCGGTCACCGAATCGTCAATTCTCCGGAGCTTTCCAAGCAGGATGCAAAGAGATTATCTCCTGGCTCGTTGTTGTCAGGAAGTGACGGATGGAATCCGGTAGCGGAAGCTAATGCGCTTTGGAAGTTGCGTTGAGAACCAAGATGAAATCGAAAACACGTCAAATTCTGCAGTTTTCAATCGCTTTTTGCTTCACTTTTGCGGTCGGCTCCGCGGGTTGGGCATTGACGATTGGAAAAAGCGAACCGGCTCAATCTCTTACTGCTGCAAGAATCTCAGCGCTTCCCGCTTCAGAACGCGGTGAATGGCTTGCTTATCTCAAGCACTCGGAGCAGCAGGAAAAGCTCGACCGTTCTGTACTCGCATCAGAACGGCAGGGAATAAAGGAAACCCCGCCAGACCCTTCATTGGGTTTCTCTGCTCGCAGCATGCCTCTCGACCGAGAGGCTTCGTGGTACGGCTCTCCGGAAGCGCGTCACGTAGCGGACGTAATCGTGAGCTTCCAAACGCCTGCCGGTGGTTGGGGCAAGAACATGAATATGAGCGGAGCTATACGTGCACGGGGTCAAAGCTTCGTTCCTGACAACTCAAACCGACTTCCAAGTCCCGGCGATTTCGATGCTCCGCGAGATCCGTCGTGGCATTACGTCGGCACACTTGACAATGATGCGACGATCACCGAGATGCGCTTTCTGGCGAAGGTGCAGGCCACCCTCCCGCGTGCAGATGGCGAAGTGTACCGAACTGGCTTTGTGCGCGGCGTGCGATACCTCCTCGCCGCCCAGTATCCAAACGGTGGTTGGCCACAAGTATGGCCGCTTGAGGGCGGATACCACGACGCGATTACCTTCAATGACGATGCGCTTTACAATGCGACGGAATTGCTGACAGACGTGTCTGAGGGCAAACCCGAAGATGCATTTGTGCCTGACGATCTTCGCAATAGGGCAGCTACGGCGGTTGCAAATGCGCTGAAGTGCATACTGGCCGCACAATTTCGCGTCGCGGGCCGCGAAACTATCTGGGGGCAGCAGGTTGACATGCTCACGCTGAAGCCGGTTGCTGCCCGGAATTACGAGCCCGCAGCTCTTTCATCGGAGGAGAGTGCGCATCTACTCCTCTACTTAATGAGCTTGCCTCGACCTTCGGCTCGAGTTAAGACTTCCATCGCAGATGGCATTTCGTGGTTGCGCGAACATGCAATCTACAACAAGGCTGTCGTTGGCGGCCGAAATACGCCTGAAGGTCGACATCTTATCGACCAGCAAGGAGCCGGTCCGCTTTGGGCTCGCTTCTATTCTCTGGATACGGAGAAGCCGATCTTTGGCGACCGGGATAAGACCCTTCATGACGACATGAACGAAATCTCTCTTGAGCGTCGAAACGGTTATGCCTGGTTTAATACAGCCCCAGCAGCCGCTCTCTCCGAATACGACAGATGGAAGTTGAGCGAGAACGCCAAGCAACAAAGACTGTCAACGATGGCCCTAAGATTTTGTGAAATCCAGCCCAAGGTCGATTGATCGCACGCTATGTGTCAGGGCTCCCACTGAAATCAAGTCGACACCGGTATTGGCTATCTCGCGTACACGTTCGAGTGATATGCCACCGCTGGCCTCGACGAGTGCTCGTCCGGCGATCTGCGCTACCCCCGCACGGAGATCGTCGAGGCTGAAATTGTCGAGCATAATTGTGTCCACGCCTGCAGCAAGCACCGGTTCGATTTGATCGAGCCGATCGACTTCTACTTCTTTGTGCGTCGTGTGCGGGAGATGTGCGAATGCTGCGCGAAGGCCCGTCGTGAGATCTTTGTCTCGCGAGTTGCGCAGTGCCGCGAGGTGATTGTCCTTTGCCAACAGGGCATCTGAGAGAGAAAAGCGATGATTGTGGCCACCACCGCAGCGGACCGCGTACCGTTCAAGTAGACGCAGACCTGGTGTTGTCTTCCGCGTGTCGACGATGCGCGCCTTCGTGCCTCTGGTCTCGGCGACGTATTTTGCGGTCTGTGTGGCGATCCCGGACAGCCGCTGCACAAAGTTCAGAGCGACACGTTCGGCCCTGAGCATCGGACGTGCCGGACCGTTCACAACGGCGAGCACATCACCTGCTGAGAAGGTGTCCGAGTCAAGCTTCACGAAACTAACAGTGACTGGACCGCACATGGACATGGCTGCCGAGAATACATCCTCGCCGCAAAGAACTCCTTCTTCGCGCGCCACCAATTGTGCCGAAATCGAAAGATCCGCCGGAAGAAGTGCTTCAGAGGTGATGTCACCCCACGGAGCATCCTCCAGAAGCGCCATGCGTACAAGTGCCTCGATCGCATGTGAATCCGGCTTCAGGCGCATTCGACGGTGACCTGCTGTCGGAATACAAGAGAATGCTGCCAGTCCCGCGAAGTCTCCGGGAAGTCGTCGCGATAATGCGCACCGCGTGACTCTGTTCGCATCAAAGCAGCCTGTGCGGTCGCTCGGGCGAGTTGGAGAAGATTCAATGTCTCAAGAGACGATACGCTTGTACCATCCAGGTGCCACGCGTGCAACTGCTCCAACGCGCTCCGCAGGTCGCTACCGTTGCGCTCGATTCCAACCATATTCCACATCAGGCTCTGCACTTGCTTTCGGTCTGAGAGAGCTAGTTGGGGCGAAGAAGACTCGGAGTGCAGTCCAAGCTCAGTGGCGCATTCCATTCCACTAGACCGCGCTGCATCTGGCCATGCCGAGGAACCCTCCTCGATGAGATCTGCGCACCTCCATGCGAAGACGAGGCTCTCAAGCAGGGAATTGGACGCGAGTCGATTCGCGCCGTGGACGCCAGTGCAAGCCACTTCACCTACGGCGAAGAGCCCTGGAACTGAGGTCCGACCCCACAGGTCAGTCCGCACTCCACCCATCCAATAATGAGCAGCCGGTGTCACGGGAATCGGTTCGTTGGACCAGTCGAGGCCACGGCTGCGGCATGCTGCATCGATACTGGGGAACCGTTGAGCGAGGAACTCCGCGCCCAGTTTCGTCGCGTCAAGTAGAACCGATCGTCCGCTCTGAGCTGCCATTTGCATCGCAATTCCGCGAGCCACAACGTCGCGCGGTGCGAGTTCTGCATCAGGATGGAGAGTTTGCATGAAGCGACGGCCGTGTACATCCAGCAGCACAGCGCCCTCTCCACGTACGGCTTCCGAGACGAGAAATGTTCCCGGAATTGCCAATGCGGTCGGATGGAACTGATAAAACTCAAGATCAGCGAGCTGTGCACCTGCGCGCAAGGCCATGGCAATTCCATCGCCCGTCGCCCCTGCCGGATTGGTTGTGTGCAGGTACATATGCCCAGCACCGCCGCTTGCAAGGACGATCGCGTCTGCAATCAATTCGCGATGCTCACCACGGTCGTCAATAATCTGGAGGCCTGCTACCCGCCCGTTGTGAACTGACAAATCACGCGCGAAAGTGTGTTCGAGCACTTCCACATCTGCTTTTCGCAGCGCACGAACGAGTGCCGTTTCAATCGATAGCCCGGTTGCATCTCCTTGGGCATGCAGAACCCGTGCACGAGAGTGCGCCGCCTCCAAGCCACGGGCAAGATTGCCGTCGCGTTCGTCGAACGGAACACCCAGTTGGATCAGATCATCAATTCTTGCCGGTCCTTCGGAGCAGAGAACCTCTACGGCCTCCCGATTGCACAACCCGGCTCCCGCGCGCATCGTGTCAGCCACATGCTCGGCAACACTGTCATCGGGAAAAACTGCAGCTGCGATGCCTCCTTGAGCCCAGCGCGTGTTGCTCTCCGCAATCTCATTTTTTGTCACGAGCGTGACTCGAAATCGACGGCTAAGTCTAAGCGCTGCTATCAGCCCCGCTATGCCGCTGCCGACGACGATGATGTGTCTTTTCGGGATCATGGGTTGTTGGCAAACCGCTGTGCTGGCTGAAGACTCAACATGCGCTCAAGTGCAACCCGCGCTGGTGCAGCGATCTCATCATCAACAGTGATTCGATTGAGAACTTCTCCTCGCTCAAGTGCCTCTAGCACCCACGCGAGATAGCTCGGATGAATGCGATACATCGTCGAACACGGGCAGATGATTGAGTCGAGGCAGAAGATCGTTTGCTCTGGATGTTCATTCGCGAGCCGTTGCACCATGTTGATCTCGGTTCCTACCGCGAATATTGAACCCGCAGGTGCAGATTCAATGCGCTTCCGGATGAGATCGGTCGACCCTGATTCATCCGCCGCATCGACGACCTCCATGGTGCACTCGGGATGCACGATGACATGAACACCGGGGTAGCGAAGTCGAGCAAGTTTTATCTGCTCAACGGTAAAGCGCTTGTGAACCGAGCAAAATCCGTGCCAGAGAATAACGCGGGAGTCGCGGAGCGTTACTTCATCAAGGCCGCCCATTTGCTGATGAGGATTCCAGACAGGCATCTTCTCAAGAGGAACTCCCATCGCTTTCGCAGTATTGCGACCCAGGTGCTGGTCCGGGAAAAAGAGAACTCGCTGTCCGCGCTCAAACGCCCACTGCAGCACCGTTGCGGCATTTGACGAGGTGCAAACCACGCCGCCATGCCTGCCGCAGAAGGCCTTCAGTGCGGCAGAGGAGTTCATGTATGTCACCGGAATGATCGGGGCACGGCCCTCACTATCAGGCGCCGAACCGAACACTGTTTCGAGTTCCTCCCAGCAATCTGTAACGGTATCAATGTCGGCCATGTCCGCCATGGAGCATCCCGCGGCAAGGTTCGGCAGGATGACCGCCTGCTCCCGACGAGATAGCATATCGGCGGTTTCAGCCATGAAGTGCACGCCGCAGAACACGATTGCTTCGGCCTGGGGCCGTGATTTTGCTGCCTGTGCAAGCTGAAATGAATCACCGATAAAGTCTGCGTAGCGAACGATCTCGTCACGCTGATAGTAGTGACCCAGAATCACGAGACGGTCGCCGAGGGCATGTTTCGCCGCTCGGATGCGCAAATCGAGCTCGTCTTTCGAGGCCTGGCGATACTCCTGAGGCAAAATACCTTGGCGAGGAGAACCCGTTGGAATTGCATCAGCCATCGATGCGCCAGGGCCATATCCCGGAGCACCTTGATCGAATTCCCACGGTTTTTCGGCGAGTCCCGAAGAACATACAGTTGTTGATTTGTTTCCTGGCTGTTCACCGATGTGAATCAGCTGGATCGCGTCGTCAATCGATTGCACTTCTATCTCCGCAAACGGCCCGTGTTTTAGCACCCCTGCAAGGAGCGCTCTCAAAACCCGTTACAAATAGGTTACTGCGATACCGGACACAAAGCGAGCCGGCCTGAATATAACTTCATTGCCGCAAAAGTCCAGAGCCAACGTTCAAACGAAGTAGTTTGATTTCGTCAATAATCCGCCGGGCCATATCTCGTTTTGAGCTCTCGGGAAGAGACACCGTCGAATCGTGGGTGATGAACAAACCCGCATTGCGGTCGGATTCGAAGCCGATTCCCGGCACACTAACATCATTCACAACTATGGCATCCGCCCCTTTGCGAAGGAGCTTGGTTCGCGCATTCATCTCAAGGTCTTCGGTTTCAGCGGCAAACGCAATCACCAGCGTGTCCCTGCGTCGCTCCCTTACAACTCTCGCGACAATATCTTCCGTGGGCAGGAGATCCAATGTAATTGGTCCCGACCTGCGAAGCTTCGATAGAGAAGGTGTCACAACCCGGTAATCGGCAACTGCTGCCGACTTAATAACCATCGTCGCTTTGTGCAAGTGCTCCAGCACTGCAGTCGACATTTGTGCTGCGGTTCCGACCTTTATGGCCGTGGATCCCTCGGGTACTGGCAGACCGGATGCCGTCACGAGAATCACACGGGCGCCACGAGCAACTGCCTCTTTCGCAAGCGCGTGCCCCATCTTCCCACTGGAACGATTTCCAAGGAAACGAACGGGATCGATGGGCTCCCTTGTACCCCCGGCCGTGATGATGATGGTCTCGCTCTCCAGGTCTCTTCGTTTATTCATCCCGGCTAGAACGGCATTAGCGATCGCCTCGACAGATGCGAGTCTGCCGCCGCCCGTCATTCCGCATGCAAGATATCCGTTCTCGGGCTCGATAAACGAGACCCCTCGATCCTGCAGAATCTTGACGTTGGCTTGAGTTGCAGGATGATTCCACATGTTGACGTTCATCGCTGGAGCGATGAAGACCGGCGCTTTGGTTGCGAGATATGTCGCGGTGATAAAGTCGTTAGCCATTCCATTCGCCAGCCTTGCGATAACATTCGCCGTTGCCGGAGCGACGATAAGCGCATCGATATCCTGGCCTGCAACGACATGTTCGATTGCAAATTCATCACTGCGAGCGTCGGCCTCTTGACCCGACGGTTGCCACAACGAGGTGTACACCGTTCGACCGGTCAACGCCGCGAATGTAAGTGGGCTCACAAAGCGCATCGCGGACTTCGTCATGGCCACGCTCACATCAATGCCGCGCAGCTGCAATTGACGGACTAGCTCGGCTGCCTTGTACGCCGCGATACTTCCGCACACTCCGACCATTACCCGCATAAACCATTCCTCATGGGCGGCAGTAAGACGTTATCAATTAACCTCGTTCCTCCAACACGGGCCGCAATAGCCAGCAAGGCACCTTCAGACACATCTTCAATCGGGAGCAGAGTATCCGGATCGACGACCTCAACGTACTCCGTCTCTGCCGCGGGCTCACCTTTCATTACTCGCGTCATGGTGTCACGCAGTTTGTCTGCGTCGCGAACTCCACCATGAACTTCAGTGTGTGCCTTTGAGAGTGCGCGGTAGAGCACCAGCGATTGCGCTCGCTCGATGACTGTCAAGTAGCGATTTCGAGAACTCATAGCTAGACCGTCCGGCTCTCGCACGGTAGGGCAAACAATAAGCTTGAGCGGAAAGTTCAGATCGCGCACCATGGCGCGAAGAATGGCAACCTGAGCTGCGTCCTTCTGGCCGAAGAACGCCACGTCCGGCAAAGTAATGTGAAAGAGTTTTGCAACAACTGTGGCCACGCCGCGAAAGTGACCTAAGCGGAAAGCGCCGTCGAGCCGGCTTCCTAGATGTTGCACCTCAACAAGCGTCCCGGTTTCGCCCGACGGGTACATCTCGCCTCTTTCCGGCACGAAGACAAAGTTAACCTGTTCTTCTTCGAGCATCTTTAGATCCGCTTCAAGGGCCCGAGGATAGCGCTCGAAATCTTCATTCGGTCCGAACTGCATTGGATTAACAAAGATGGAGACGATAACCACATCGCAAGCAGCGCGGGCGGCTCTTACAAGGGAAAGGTGCCCCTCATGCAGAGCTCCCATCGTGGGAACCAGGGCGACCGTGCCGCTTTGCTTCGCCCGCCTCGAAGCCTCTCGCATCGCTGCAATTGACGTAATAAGTTCCGGCTTGTTCATGACGCCAGCGAAACTCGAGTTGTCGGAGGATGCATGCTTGAGGCCATCGCGCGTGGCAGGTGATAGCTCTCGCCGTCGGATGGAAAACTTCCTTCTATCACCGCATCCTTGTATCGTTCGATCCCTTCGCGTAGCACGGTGCCCACATCGGCGAAGCTACGAACAAATTTCGCGGAGGAGGTAAAGGTCAACTCGAAGGCATCGTGAAAAACAAGAATCTGTCCATCGCAGCCGGGTCCTGCACCGATCCCAATCGTTGGAATCTTCGCCGCTGCGGTAATCTGTTCAGCCAATTCACGCGGGATTCCCTCAAGAACGAGAGCCACGGCGCCGGCTCCTTCTAGCGCCGCTGCATCCGCCAGGATCTCCTCTATCTCGGGAGTGGAGCGGCCTTGTACGCGGTAGCCGCCCATCCGCAGTACAGACTGTGGTGTCAGGCCAATATGTCCGACAACGGGGATCTCCGCTGCTGTCAGCTCCTCGATGAGCGAAGCTCGACGGTGTCCGCCCTCGATTTTCACCGCCTCGGCGCCACTCTCCTTGACGAACCTCAAGGCGTTTCGAATCGCGTCTTCAGTGTTCACGTGATAACTGCCGTAAGGCATATCGACAACGAGGAACGCTCTGCGCACGCCGCGCCGTACTGCGCGTGCATGATGCAGCATCTCCTCGACTGTCAGCGATAAGGTACTCTCGTGACCGAGAATGGTCATCGCGAGGGAATCGCCAACAAGAATTAGATCAATTCCCGCTTCATCAACAATCCGCGCGGTGGGATAGTCGTACGCCGTCAGGGCCGTTATCGGCTGGTGACTACGCTTTTTCTCGAGGAGTGTGCGTGGCGTGACTTTGAGAGAAGAAAACTCTGTGTCCGTTGAGCGGACCTGTACATGGCTCATACTTCCTCCAGTGCCGCTCCGTAGGTACGGGATGCAGCCCGAATACAACCAGTATATCTTCAACGAGGAAGACTTGCCTTTGTCAGCCAGCGCACTCAATTATGCGTTAGCCACTCGTTAATGCGTGACCTGTAGCTGCGGCTCATCGACAATCTTTGACCATTCATCAAGATGACAACAGACTCGCCGCTGCTCTCCGTCCGCACCTCTTTCACGAATTGCAGGTTAACGATGGATGAGCGATGTACGCGAAGGAATAGCTGGGGATCGAGTTTCTCCTCCAGGCGTCCTATCGGTTCACGTAACAGATAACTTTCGCCTTCCGTGCAGATTCGGACGTAGTTCTCCTCCGCACCGATCCAGCGAATGCTGGAAACCGGCAAAAACAGAATTCGGCCTCTCGATTTGAAGACGATTCGATTGGCATAGGGGTTGTTGGCAGCAGCACCTTGAGATGAGATGGCGGGCTGAGGTTTCTGGCGAGATTGGATCTGCAGTGTGGCGCGCCGTATCGCGACTTTCAAGCGTTCTGAGGTAAACGGCTTAAGGAGATAGTCTGCAGCATGCACCTCAAACGCGCGGAGAGCGTAACCGTCGTGCGCTGTCGTGAAAACGATTGTTGGCATAGGAAAATCTGGATCCAATGACAACTCTCGAACGACGTCAAAAGCGTCTTTTCCGTGCATCCGGATGTCCAGGAACAAAAGATCCGGCTTCTGCTGACGCACTAGTTCCAAAGTCTCTGACGTGGTCGCGCTTTCGCCGACCAGTTGAATCTCTCCTTCGTCCAGGAGCATTTGGCGAAGCTTTTGACGCGCTAACAACTCATCGTCTGCAAGTATCGTCGGAATCATTACGCACCATATTCGGCCAATAGCTGAGGTGAGTTTTCACACAGTTGGAGTGGCAGCGTGATTGAAACAAGCACCCTGGTAGGCGCAACTTCGCTGATGGAGAACGACTGATTCTCGCCATAATGGAGTCGCAGCCGATCCTGAACATTGACCAATCCAAGGTTGTGGTTGTCGGGATCACTGGGGCGTTCGGGGTTGAGGCCTATACCGCTATTCAGGACATTCAGTCTTACGTGAGCATTCTCTTTGCGAGCTTCGATCTTCAGTAAGCCGGTGCCGGACACATAGGACAGTCCGTGCCGGTAGGCATTCTCGAGGATTGGTTGCAGGATCATCGCCGGAACCAATGCATCGTGCAGCTCCGGCTGCACAAGGATTTCCTGACAGATGCGTCCGTCGAAACGCTTGTCCTGCATGGCCATATACATTTCGTTGAACTCCATCTCGTCGCGGAGGGATATTAGTTGAGCTTCACCTCGTTCCAGACAGATACGCAGGAGACTGCTGAATTGTTCAAGCATCACGTCAGCAGCCCTGACGTCCGAGCGCATGAGACTTGAAATGCTGTTCAAGGTGTTGAAAAGAAAGTGGGGATTGAGATTGGCGCGCATGGCATTGAGTCGCGCGTTCGCCAGTTGAACTTCGAGTTTCGACGCCGCGGCCTCTTTCTCTCGAAACCGCTGGTAGTAGCCAGCTCCGCGAAACAGGAAGAAGGCGCACCAAAAGATCACTAATCCATCAGCCAATTCCGCCCGCAACTGAAAAAGCACCCGGGACCAGTACTCCATGTGCGGCATCCAGAGCGGCAAGTTGGGGAAGCAGAGCACCCACACCATTTCTTCTGCAACGCTGAGGAGGATGCTGAACGGGAGCAGGGCTACGATGGCCCAGAACCAAGAGATTCTCTGCAGTTTTGTGCCGAAGAATCGCCACAACACCCAGCAGATCAGTGCCCAGAGAAGGTATTGAACGCCCCACGCCGCCAGAAGAAGGGTGAAGTTGATGTGGTGGCTCATCTGGCGCACCTCCACCCACTCCTGTAGAGCGAATACCGCCCCCAGCAAAGCTCCTGTACCTAGAAAGACCGCCGGATTCATAAACGAGAGCAGCGTTGACCCTCGCTTGTTCTGTTCCGAGTCGCGCACTTTTCCTTTACCCTTTTGGGGCCGCTTTATTAGGTCATTACGCACGGCGAGCGCGGGCGGTTCAATGGCATACCCCCCCTCCCCCCCTTTTTGCGCAAAATCTTCATCTCATTCGACTTAAGCTTGGACCTAAGTGCTCCCGGCTGGGAGCGGGGCGCGCGGCGAGAAGGTTAAGCCCCCCTCTCTGGCGAGAGGTTTTGTCAAGTCAGCGAGCTTCAGCAAGATGGGACAGTTGTGGGCCCCGAGAGATTGGATGCCGCTGCGTCAGTGGGCCGCGAGTTGAGGTTCAGCTGCGAACGCCACCGAGGCGCCAGGCCCAAGCCACTGCACCTGGAGAACGGTAATGTCGTCCGCCTGACCAAAGCTTTGGGCGGCGACTGCGATCTCTTCAGCCGTTGCACGCTTGCTCATCATGTCGTGCACCTTATCAAAGCCGAACAACCGGCCTTGGGAGTCCTGCGCTTCAGCAATTCCATCCGACATGAGCGTGAGTTCATCCCCGGGTTGCAGTTGCAACGACTGGGAGGGGAAGTCGACGCCGGAAATCATGCCGAGAGGAAGCGCGCCCTCCATTTGAATCTCGCTGCCGTTCAGATATGGCGGCAGGTGGCCGGCATGGGCCATGGTGACCGCACCGTCGGCCGATATTCGCAGAATCTCGCAGGTACCGCTCGCATGGTGGCGCTCGACCAGTTGGTCGTTGATGATCGACAGGATCCGGGCCGGGTCTGTGCTTTGCCGGGCCGCCGTCTGTATGGCTCCCACGATCAGGGCAACCAGCATGCCGGCCTGTAACCCTTTCCCGGTCACATCGCCTACGACGATGAGCGCAGAGCCGTCGTCTCCCAGAGGCAGGATCTGAAAGAAATCTCCACCTACCTCTCGCGCGGGATGGTATTCGCTTCGAATGCGCAGGCCCTTGATGGAGGGCAGCACCTCCGGAATGAGGACTTGCTGGATACCCCGCGCCTGCTCGATCTCCATCTTCCATTGCTCCTGCAACCGCTGGGAGCGAACGAACCGTGTGAGCAACATCACGGTGATGATGAGCAGCGACAGAATGGTTGAGATTGTTCCAAGCGAAACCCTGAAGCCAAAGAGCGCGGTGCTAACGCCGATGTGAATCAGTTGCAGTTCATGCTGGAAGTTGGCCGCGAAGGCGAGCATCACGGCGGCTCCCGCCATGCCGCCCTCGGCTTTGTTCCGCCTGAATCCCATGTATGCGACAACGAGGAGCAGGACGCCCAACCCAAGCTTGAGGAACATGACCGCCGGAATGAGGATGTTCGCCGCCTCCACGGGAATCTTCTCCCCGAACAGCGGCGGCCTGAGCATTGCGGTGCCGAGCGCCAGCAGCCCAACCAGGCTCCAGGCAATCCAGTGAATCCAGCGCAATCGAGGTACGCGGAACCAATAAGCCCAGAACATCACCCAGAGTCCGATACGCATCGGTGTGGACAGGACATCATGCAGAATGACCGCTTCGGTTTGTCCCATCGGTGTCGTGAAGCTTGCCAACTGCACGATGGAGTTGCCCAGCAAGGTCACGAGGCATACGAGTGCGAGCCAGAAGTAGGCGTCTTCCTGAGGGTCCAGCCAGTAGAGAGCCCCCGCCATGATCAGGGCCATGATGAGAATCAGCGATTCCAGAAAACCGCTGCCAGACACATGAGCGATGTCATCAAAGTCCAGGCGCACCTGACCGGTGATATCCCGTGCGTTGCCGAGTACCGGTGGGCTGTGAAGGCCGCCCGCGTCGGGGCTGTTGAAGGGAGTGGCGCTGTCCATCCAAAGACGGATCGCCACGGTCATCTTTCCGGCGGTCAGGTCGTTCGGCAGCGGAAACGCGCGGGGCAGTGTGTTGTACGCGGTTACCGATCGTCCACTGAATCTGCCAAACTGGCCGATCTGGACCCCGTTGACGAACACCTGGTAGGCGTCGTCTACGTCGTGGCCTGGCATCTTCAGTGCCAGCGGTTGTCCTGAGCCTTGCACATCTATCGTCAGACGGTACCAGGCGTAACCCGAATGGTTGGGAAATCCTCTCGCGGTCCAGCCGGGAAGGCGGAGCGGCCGGTTCGGGTGCGCGCGGGTGGTCGGAGGTGTCATATCCATCTCCGCCCACGAGGAGTCGTCGAATCCGGGCTGCGACCAGGCGGGGTCGTCGCCTGTGCTGAACTTCCACGGACCCACCAGTGGGACCACCGAGTCACCAAGGCGCACCTGTTCGACGTGGCTTCCGGGGTTCACCCCCGACTGGGGGCCTTGAACTGAAGGTGGTGCTGCGGTCTGTGCAGCGCCCGTCAGGGGTAGCAGGATTGCGAACAGCAGGCCGGCACGGAACATGAACGGTTCTCCAAACATGGGTAAGCCTGCCTAGACAGGGCCAGCTCTTCTGGAGACAGGTTGAGGCAGATTTGCCTGATGAAAGATGCTACACGCCAAGGCCCCCGTTTGGAACGAAAAAGCCGCACCCGAAGGCGCAGCTTTTCAGTGGCAAGAGGTTCGGCCGAGGTTAGCGGCTACTGGTTCTGCGACGTCGGCGGACGAGATAGCCCAGCGAGCCCATACCGCTCAAGGCCAGCCAGATGGAACTCGGCTCCGGGGTTGCATTTGGGACAACAGTTACGTCGGGAAATTGCGAACCAGGGATGGCATCCTCAAATACGTTGAACACGCCTTGAGGGACGATGCCGCAGACGGCGCCCGGAGCGCAGCCGAAAACAATGTCATAGTCGCTGCCAACCTTGGTGCAGGTGACAACGGCAAATGAGTCGCTGACGCAGTTGGGTGTAGCGCCGCCCAGGGCAGGGTTGTCTTCAAAAGTGAACTCAAAACTAGTCAGGATGTCATTCGTCTGATTTTGAAATTCAGCGCATCCTTTGTAGGTGATGGGTCCACTCATAAAACTGCAGTCCACGAAGTCAAATAAGATCGGGACGCCGGTCTGCGTTATCGGGATGAAACCCGACAACGGTGGCGGGGGTGGGTCCTGCAGGTTCCACGAAAAAGCGTGGGCAATGCCGCTGATTCCCATAATCAGAGCCGCCATCATCACATAACGAAGGATCTTCATTGTTTCAACTCCTGAGTACCGGCTCTGGCCCACTTTGCGAGCGTATGCGAGAGAGAAGCGTCGCAGAGCGTCGGTGAGATGAGCTGGACGAACCTTCTCGAGGGGATGGCACCTGGGGGGAGCCAGAGACAATTCAGCCAGTTATTCTTGTGTCTGATATAGATAGCACAAACATTCGAAGATTAGTAGATTTTTCGCGGTGTTTTCGAATTTCTATTCGATCATCTTTTCGTAATAAATACGGCAGTATGAAGCGGAAAATTCGTGCTCACGCATCGCAAGAGATTGCACAGTACTAAAGCGTGCACCAAAGACGACAGAAGCCGCCTCGAGGGCGGCTTCTATGCATTCCGTGCGTACTGCGGTTTATGAGAAGGCGGCGATTGCGTCCGTCTCATTTTCCTTAACGTCGAAGATCGTCAGCAGCTTCGTAATGACGAGCAGGTCTTTCACCTTCTTGGAGAGGTTCATCAGCTTTAGATCGCCCCCCGCGTTTTTGACAGAGGTGTAAGCACCGACGAGTTCGCCCAAGCCGGCACTGTCGATGTAGTTGACGTCAGCAACGTTCAGCAGAATCTTCTTCGAACCTGCGGCGAGAGCATCGCGAATGGCATCCCGTAAGCCGATGCTCCCTTCGCCCAGCGTGATTCTGCCGCTGAGATCGAGCACCGTCACCCCACCGACATGCCGAATCTTCACATTCATGCTCATGAATCTTTCTCCTTACTCTCGATTTCTGTGTTTCACCAGCGTGATCTCTGCGCCAGGACTCAGTTGGCGGAAGTGTACCTCATCCATGATGGCGCGCATAAGGAAAACACCACGGCCGGACGGCTTGAGGAGTCCCTCGGGCGAAAGCGGGTCGGGGATGGCCGCGGGGTCAAAGCCCTCGCCCTCGTCGGCGATCTGGATGGTTAGGTCGTCGGACGTCAAACTGAAGGTTGCATGTACCTGTTTGGCCGGATCCTTCTTATTCCCATGCAGCACAGCATTCACTGCGGCCTCCCGCGAGACCATGGAGATTTGGCCGGCGATGTCCTCGTCGAATCCGGCTTTTTCTGCGAATTCTGTGGCCTTTGCTTCTACAAACTCCACCGTGGACAGCGTGGAAGGCAGAGTCAGTGCCTCATGCAACTCCGGTCCGGTCAAGTCGAACATCCTTACCGCCGCTCACGAGGGTAAATGGTTCCCACGCCGCAACGACTCGTTGAAGTAACTTCAAGGAATCCGTGCAGAAGTCTACCGTGAATCGCCGACTGGGGCTAGACAACTTTGTCCCGGGGTGGTGCGCTGAAGGCGTCAGAGTGCGTGTTCGGCGGCCTCGACAGTCGGGTAGACCTTGAGAATGCTGTCGACCTTGGTCATCTCGAACAGCGTCATGATCCGTTGCGAGGCCCCAACCACAGCCATTTTCCGGCCATTCTTCTGGGCGGCGACATAGAAGTTGACCAGCAGACCAAGCCCTGCGGAGTCCATGTAGGGGACCTGGGCGATGTCAAAGATCAAGCTGGGTGGTTTGATCTCCTGCAGGCTCCGTTGAAGCTGAAACATATTGCCCAGGGTGAACGGACCGGAAAGCGACAGTATTTCGATACCGTCACGGCTCCCGGGCCGCTGGGTGAAGGTCATGGCTTGGTCCGGCATATGCCGCCGAGTTTAATGGATGGCGCATGCCAGCTTCTATGACAATCGTGTAAAAACGAAATTTGCTTGCCCGTGCCCGGAGCGCGGCTTGTTACATCTCTGCGAGCGCGGTGGGTTCGTCAGGCGAGATAGTTGCGTACTTGGAAACCCCCACCATGGTGAACACCTTCTTGAAGTGTGGTGTCAGGCCGAAGATGCCAATAGTGCGATGACCTGCCGCCCGCTCCTCTATCAGCATCTGGATGATGATCGCAATGCCGGAAGAGTTAATGTAGTCGACGCCGCTGAAGTCAAGAAGCACCTTTTTGACCGCGCCGACGCCATGGTAGGCCTGCAACATTGTGTCCTTGGATGTGGACGCGATGTCGCCCGAGAAGGCAAGAATTGCGACGCTGTCTCCTGACGCGGCGGTCGCATCACGCCGCACAACCTTGGTGGCTGTCTGCATTAGCTGTTCTCCTTATCAAGGCGGATGACCAGGCGGACGAAGCTTTTGCCGGGAGGGCCATTGTGCCACTCGGCCTCGTCGACCAAAGACTGGATCAAAAACATTCCCATTCCGCGTGGCTCTTCTTCACCGGAAATTTTGCGGTCGATGTTCGGCGCAGAGGGCGCGGAGTGAAGGCCACGGCCGTCATCAATTACTTTGATCTCGAGTTCGTCATCGTTGCTGGAGAGCACTACGCCAACATCCAGCGTGTCGTCGAACTTATTGCCGTGCTCAATGGCGTTGATGCATGCCTCCGCAACCGCGGTCTTCAGGTCCTCGATGCGGTCCTCGGAGAAGCCCATTAGCGCAGCCATCCCGGCCGCGGTGCTCATCGCGATCTTCTCAAAGCCGAGTTCGGAGGGCAGACGAACTTCAACGGAACTTCCGTTCTTCATGCGAGAGCATTCTCCTGTGGGGGAGGAAGATGGCAGATCGCGATTGCGGTCATGTCATCGGTCTGTGGCGCGTTGTCGGAGTAGGAGCGGAGGGTCTCCCAGAGCGTTGCAAGATTGGTTGCGGCGTCGTTCGGCGACGCATCGCGGAAGGTATCGCTGAGCCGGTCACAGCCAAACTCATCGTCGCCAGAAAAGACCTCTGTGAGGCCGTCAGTGTAGAGAAGGACGCGGCTGCCCGGAGGGAACGGCGAATTCTCCTCGGTATAACTCATGCCGGGGATCATGCCCAGCGGCGTTCCGGACGCATTGATTCGATGCACAGTGCCATCGGGAAGTGCGATTAGTGCGGGATTGTGACCGGCGTTGACCACCTCGATCTCGTTTAGATCGGGCTGTAGCCGAAGAAAGATTGCGGTGACGTACCGCCGGCGGGCTTCCAATCCCTCATCCCAGTGCTGCTGGCCGAGCCGGCCGGCGAGATCGGCCAGCGCGATGGGCTGAGTTGCCAGCGAACGAAAAGCTGAACGAAAACCAGTCGCAACAATGGCAGATGCAAGCCCCTTGCCGGCAACGTCCGCAACGACGAACAACTGTGTCCCATCGGGCAGAACGACGGTGTCCATATAGTCGCCACCGACTTCGTAGCAGGCGCTGGAGCGGCCTTCGATCGAGAGTCCTGGAATGTGAGGCATGCGTTTGGGCAGCAATGACCGCTGGATGTTACGCGCAGCGTCGAGATCCTGCTGCACTCGGGCCCACTGCAGGTCGCGCTCATGGTACATCGCGTTTTCGAGCGCTACGGCGGCCTGAAGGACGAGGCCATCGATGAAGTCCTCTTCGTAGATGGAGAGTTCTTCTTCACCGCTCGGTGTGACGATCAGTTCGGCGAGGTTTCTATTGTCGCGGGCAAGGAGCTGGAACCGCGCATTGACTGCGGAGTTGGGAGCTGGATACCCGTAACTTGCCAGCAGTTGACCAGTTTCCGTCGAGCGGAACTCGGCGCCCTGAATCTCCAATTCACGGACGAGAACCTGTGCCGTGCGAGCGAGCACGTCATTCACGGACACAATCGAGTGCACTTGCCGAGAGGCCTCGAGGAGAGCCTGCAAACGGACTATCTGCTCTTCCAGCGAGAGCAGTTTGTCTGCGCGTGTTGACGTCGCTGCATCCATGCGTTTAGAAGGGCCGGTCTGAAGTTGCCCCTCAGTGTACATGAGTGTCAGACAACGCTGGGAAACTCTATTTATGTGTAATGAACCACGTGTGCCATGGGTCCGAGGACAGAGTGATGCCTCAGCAAGTCAATGACTTAACGGATTTCCGGACTCGGGTGGTGTTGGGTCGTGGGAGGGCACTCTTCTAGTCCTGGCTCGCCGCTTCGTAGTAAGCGACATTCGCACGCAAGGCTGTTGAGCCTCGCGCAGAATCCATTCCAAGCGGTCGGAGAGCTTCAGGGAAAATGGCTCGGCCGCCTGACGTAACCCAGGTACCGATCCATCCGCGCGAGACAACACGAATCAATGCGAGGACGATCAAGGCAAAGCCTGCGTAAGCCAGGAAGCCAGAGGCATACGATCCGGTGTGTTGTCGCGATTGACCGAGGAGATTCGGCAGAATCCCGCCTCCGAGAGCGCCGATCTCGCCAATCATTGCTCCGGCAACTGCCGTGGTTAGGGGCCAGCGAAGCGGGACGAGTTGGAACGTTGCCCCGTTTCCAGCCCCCAAGGCTGCAAACAAGAGCATGAAGACTAGTGTCGTCGACATCAAAGACGGGGATCTGAGAAGTCCGAGAAATCCGCCGATGACGACGAGAAAGACTACGGAGAGTGTGGTGATTCCTCCGATCCGGTCTGCGATCCATCCTCCGGCAACCCGAGTCAAAGAACCTGTGAGAGTTGCAAGCACTGTCAAGGTTCCGGCTTCAATCTTTGAAACGTGAAACTGCGAGTAGAAGAAGGAGGGCAGAAAGGTGGCGAGACCCAGGAAGCCTCCGAATGTAATCACGTAGATCATGTTGAATGCCCAGCCGTCCTTTTCCCAGAGGCAGGAGAGATGATCGCGAAGGGTTTGCTTTTCGATGTCCGGCGGCTCTTTCGCGAACAGAACCATGACGGCCAATGGCAACAGCATGATGAGTGCAGCGAATCCGTAGACATCGCGCCAGCCAAAGTGTTGCGCGAGGCGCGGAGCAAGTAGCGCCGCAACGGCTGTACCGCTATTGCCGGCTCCGGCGATTCCCATTGCGAGCCCTTTATATTGCTTTGGAAACCAGCCGGAACCAAGGGAGAGTGCAACTCCGAAGCTCGCTCCTGCAATGCCCAACAGGATTCCCATGCTGAGCACGTCGTGAAATGTCTTGACGAACAGATATCCGTAGAGAAGCGCGAGAACGATGGCGGACATTTCAACGATGGCTGCATTTTTCCGGCCGATGTACTGCGAGAGGACGCCAAGCGGGAAGCGCATGAGTGCACCGGCCAGAGTCGGGATGGAGACCATCAGGCCAATCTGGGCGGCGTTGAGGTGAAACTGTTCCGAAATGAACGGAGCGATGGCCCCATTGAGCACCCATACCGCGAATGAGAAATCGAAGTAGAGAAAGGCGCTGAACAGTGTTGGTGGGTGCCCCGATTTCAGGAAGTCCTTGAAGTTGGCCATGGTGTTGGCGGTCTCCTACTTATGTAGTTGCTGTTCTTTCCGATTGCTTTGACCCGTGAGCTACGCGCGACTATCGACGGTCACGAATTGGTGTTCGCTCCACCTGGACAGCACATTGCTTGAAGTTGGGTTCGCGGGAGATGGGATCGAAGGCTCCGTGGGTGACGATGTTTGAATTGGTCTCTGGAAAGTGGAAGGGCATAAAGATCTGGCCGGGGGCAACGATCCCCGTAACCCGCAACTCAATATTGGCGACGGCCCCACGCCGGCTGCGTATGGTGACACGGTCATGAGGTTTGAGGTCGAGCCGCCTGGCATCGGCAGGATTCATCTCGAGCCATGCGTTAGGGACCATGTCGTTGAGAAGTTCAACCTGCGCGGTTTTGGTGCGCGTATGCCAGTGCTCCACTGTGCGGCCTGTGTTGAGGATCAAATCGAATTCAGAGTCGGGCTGCTCGATGAACGGCTCACACGGAACGGTGTGAATGCGCGCGCGCCCGTCTTCAGTCGGAAAGATGCCGTCAGCGTAAAGTGAAGGACCTCCCCACTGCAGCCCGTTGGAGTCTTCGATCTGCTGCCAGGTGAAATGCGAATAATCACACAACCGGCCCTCGGTCACGCGCTGAAATTCGAGAAAGGCATCGTGGGTGGATGTCCAGCCAGGGAAGAGTTCATTGCGCACTCCTAATCGTTTCGCGATATCGAGGAAGATATCGAAATCGGGGCGCGCTTCACCGGGAGGCAGGACGGCGGCGTTGACCTTGGATACGCGGCGCTCGGAGTTCGTGTAGGTCCCTTCCTTTTCGCCCCAGATGGCTGCGGGGAGCACGAGATGTGCGAACTCACTTGTGGGAGTGGGGTGAAAGCCGTCCTGAACGACGAGAAACTCTATATTGCGAAGCGCGTGTGCGAGCAGGTTGTAGTTGGGAAAAGAGACAGCCGGATTCGTGGCGATGAACCATAGCGCCTTGATGCGTCCCTGCACCGCAGCTTCGATGATGTCGGGGTAGGCGAGGCCGCGTGCAGCTGGGATGAGGTCCGCGGGAAGGTTCCAGATGCGGGCGAGGTCTTCGCGATCGCGTTCGATGTCAAATTTTCGGTAACCGGGCAGGGATGCGGTGAAGCCCGACTCTCGTGTGCCCATGGCGTTGCACTGGCC
>Ga0157369_10002370_pt1 | contig 22641 bp, 27 predicted proteins | sample C25metaG_FD_113461 | JGI IMG/M metagenome (GOLD analysis project Ga0157369, IMG submission 113461) | Corn rhizosphere microbial communities from Kellogg Biological Station, Michigan, USA - C2-5 metaG | ecosystem: Host-associated > Plants > Roots > Rhizosphere > Soil | place: USA: Michigan... | reverse complement strand
ATTGATAGAATTGGAGTGGGGAAAACCCGACAGCCCTCGAATTGCGATCGTTGGCAAAGGCGTGTGTTTCGACACCGGCGGGCTCGACCTCAAACCGGCGGCCGGCATGCGTCTCATGAAAAAAGACATGGGCGGGGCTGCCCATGCGCTTGCGCTTGCCCGGTTGGTCATTTCAGAAAAGCTTCCGGTGCGACTCCACCTGCTTATTCCGGCCGTCGAGAATTCCGTTTCCGGCACCGCCTACAGGCCGGGCGACATCATCAGGTCGCGCAAGGGGAGCTTTGTCGAAATCGACAATACCGATGCCGAAGGGCGGTTGATCCTCGCCGACGCGCTCACCCGGGCAGCGGAAGCCGAACCGGAGCTGATCGTCGATTTCGCGACGCTGACCGGCGCCGCCCGGGTAGCGCTCGGGCCCGATCTCCCCGCCTTCTTCGCCAACCGCGACGATCTTGCCGGCGAGGCGCTCAGCGCCTCGAGCGAGGTGGACGACCCCCTGTGGCGGATGCCGCTGTGGGAACCGTACGACGAGCTTCTCAAGAGCGAAATCGCCGATTTCGCCAACGCGTCGAACAGCCCGATGGCCGGCTGCATCACTGCGGCCCTGTTCCTCAAGCGATTCGTTCCCGAGACGATCGCCTGGGCGCATCTCGACACCTACGCCTGGCGTGACGCTGCCAAGCCGGGGCGCCCCAAAGGCGGTGACGCACTCGGCTTGCGAGCGATCTTCGGCCTTTTGCAACGGCGTTACTTACAGGCGTGAAACCGCAATTGGCGAAAAGTCCCGGTTTTTCAATTCACGCCTCTGCAACATTTCGGCGCGTTACCGGTTTAATTGCCCGAGATACGCGGCACGGGATGGAGTTTGGCGGCTATGGGCGAAGTCTCGCTGACCGGCTGGATGAAGGCCCTCATTGCCTATGTCCGATCGGGCGAGCCGGACCTTACGAACCGGCAGATGGCCCTCTTGATGCTGGTCTATCTCACGCCCGGCCCGCATACGGTCCGAGGACTCGCTCGAGTTCTCGGCGTTTCCAAACCCGTCGTGACCCGTGCCTTGAACACGCTGGGCGCGCTCGGCTATCTGCGCCGCGAGAGGGACCAGGACGATCGGCGCAACGTATTCGTCGTTCGGACCAGCAGCGGGGCAGATTTTCTTGAAGGGTTCAAGCGCAACCTCCGCGAGAGCGAGAACGGCTCCGCGGCGCACCGGCCGATCATCGGCCAGGCCCCCGCCTACGCCCACCAGCGCTGACGAGTTCGTTCTCGCCGGCCCCTCCAACCTCCCCGACCCGGACTTCAACGCCTACCGCAAGGACCTAGCCGACCTGGCGCTCGCCGCCCGAGTCATCGCTTCGCATTATGCCGAGCCGATCGAGCGAGTGATGGGCACCGCGACCCCGCTTCGGGCCGCTCCGGCCGAGGGTGGACAGCTGCTCCGCGAACTTCGGCCCGGAGAACCATTCGCGCTGCTCGATGACAGCCTTGGCTGGGCCTGGGGCTACGCCGGAGAGGAACGGCACGTGGGTTATGTGAAGAGCGGCGCGCTGGCGGCTCACTGATCCTCGCCGAACAAAGATTGCATTTCGCTGCCGAAACATTCACTCTCTCCCCCCTGAACCGGGGAGAAGGCGATGACCGATATCTCGATGAACACTCCCGCGCCAGCGTGGCCGCGACTGGTCGGCGGCTTCGGACTGATTTGGAATCTCTATGGCGTGTACGAGTATCTTACGACCGTCGGCATTCTTGGCCCCGGTGGCGGATCACGACCGCCGATGGCCGACGCCATGCCGATGTGGGTGACGGCGGCGTTCGCGATCGCCGTATTCGCCGGAGCCATCGGCAGCTTCTGCCTGCTCCTTCTCAACCGCTGGGCCATCGGCCTGCTCTTCCTATCGCTCCTTGCCGACCTGTTGTGGGATGTCCGGATGGCGAGTGGTAGCGATCATGGTTCGGGGCTGGTCCTGGTGGCCAGTGTCACCGTGATCGGGATCGTGCTCGCGTGGGTCGCGCACTCCGCAGGCAAGAAGGGCTGGCTCCGCTAGTTCACATTTCACCTCGCTGGCGGCGGATCGCGTACCATTTGGCGACATTGGCGTTCTGCTCGGCCAGCGTGTTGGCGAAAACGTGGCCGCCGGTGCCGTCGGCGACGAAGTAAAGCGCCTTGGTTTGCGCCGGATGCAGCACCGCCTCGATGCTTGCCTTGCCGGGGTTGGCGATCGGTCCGACCGGCAGACCGCGCCGGCGATAGGTGTTGTAACCGTTCGCCGCGCTGAGCTCGGACTTCAGGATTCGGCGGCCCAGCGGCTTTCCCTTGGTCACCGGGTAGATCACCGTCGGGTCGGCCTGAAGCGGCATGCCGATCCTCAGCCGATTGCAATAGACGCCGGCAACCATCGGCCTCTCGCTCGCCTTGCCGGTCTCCTTCTCGACGATCGAGGCGAGCGTAATCGCCTGTTCTGGGGTAGCGACGGGGCAGTCGTTGCTCCTCTTGGGCCAGAGCGCAGCGATCGTCTTCGTCATCGCCGACTCCATCCGGGCCACCACAGCAGCCCGGGTTGCACCGCGCTGGTACCCATAGCTGTCGGGCAGGAGCGACCCTTCGGGGATGGCCGGTAGCGGTCCGGAGAGATAGGGATTCGCCGCGAGCTTCTCACTAACAACGATCGCCGGCATCCCCTCGGTCACCGTGATTAGCCGCTGCACCGGCCTCCCGTGCTGAAGCAGCTCCAGGATCGCGGCGCCGCCCATGCCCTTCGGAATCTGGAACTCGCCGGCCTGGATCGGGTCGTGGGAGCCGAACAGCCGTGCGATCACATAATAGGTCTGCGCTGTTCCAGGGATCGCCCCCTCCTTCTCGAGCTTGCGCGCGACTGAACCGATGGTGGCTCCCTCCTGGATGACGATCGTGTGGGGGCCCGGCTTGGGCCCGGGTCCCCACCACAGAAAATAAACAACGAAAATCGCAGCAAGGACCAACCCCGCCGCGACGAGGAGGAAGCGCCTCACACGGCCTTCATGATCAGCGACGCGTTGGTGCCGCCGAAGCCGAAGCTGTTGTTCAGCACCGCCCGGACCGGCCGTTCCTTCGCCTTGTGCGGAACGAGGTCGACGCCTGCAGTGCCTTCGCTTGGATGATCGAGGTTGAGCGTCGGCGGGACGATCTGGTCGCGCATGGCGAGGATGCAGAAGATGCTCTCGACCGCGCCCGCCCCGCCCAGCAGATGGCCGATTGCCGACTTGGTCGAGCTCATCGAGACGCTGCCGATGGCATTGCCAAACAACCGGCGAACGGCCCCCAGCTCCAGTTCGTCACCCAGCGGCGTCGAGGTGCCGTGGGCGTTGATATAGTCGATGTCGGACGGCTGCAGCCCGGATTTCTTCAGCGCCATTTGCATCGCGCGATACCCGCCCGAGCCCTCGGGATGCGGTGCGGTCACATGGTAGGCGTCGCCCGACAGCCCGTAGCCGATCACTTCCGCGTAGATCTTCGCGCCGCGTGCCTTGGCGTGCTCATATTCCTCGAGCACGACGACACCGGCGCCCTCCCCCATGACGAAGCCGTCACGGTCCTTGTCGTAGGGACGGCTGGCCTTTTCCGGCTGGTCGTTGAAGTTGGTGCTGAGCGCGCGCGCCTGCGCGAAGCCGGCGATGCCGATCGGGCAGATGGTCGCTTCCGCGCCGCCCGCAAGCATGATGTCGGCGTCGTCGTCGCGGATCATTCGAGCGGCATCGCCAATCGAATGCGCGCCCGTGGAGCAGGCAGTCACCACCGCATGATTGGGGCCCATCAGGCCATATTTGATCGACACCTGGCCCGAGATGAGGTTGATCAGGCGTCCGTGCACGAAGTGGGGGCTAACCCGACCTGGTCCTTTCTCATGAAGGACCAGGCTTTCGCTCTCGATCCCCGGAAGGCCGCCGATGCCCGATCCGATCGACACGCCGGCGCGGAGCCGCGTTTCGTCGTCCATCTCGATGAGCCCGGCATCCTCGATCGCCTGGCCGGCGGCATCGAGGCCGAAGACGATGAACGGATCGACCTGGCGCTGGATCTTGTGATCAACCCGCTTCGACGCATCGAAGCCATATTCGTGATCGGCCGGCTTCACCTCGCACGCGATGCGGCATTTCTGGTCGCTGGCATCGAACTTGGTGATCGGACCAGCGCCGCTCCTGGCGGCAATGATGTTCTTCCAGCTTGTCTCGACGTCGCCGCCAAGCGGCGTCACGAGCCCCAAGCCAGTCACAACAACACGGCGCATGTTCTCCACTCCGTGAGCCTTTCGAAAACAAACGGCCTCCCGAATGGTTCGGGAAGCCGTTCATACCGCCTTTCGGCGCAGGCGGTCAGCAGTTGGCCCCGATCAGCTCTTGTGCTGGTCGATATAGTCGATCGCGTCCCGGACCGTGGTGATTTTCTCGGCGGCGTCGTCTGGAATCTCAACCCCGAATTCCTCCTCGAAGGCCATCACCAGTTCGACAATATCGAGGCTGTCGGCGCCGAGATCGTCGATGAAGCTCGCGTCCTCGGTCACCTTGTCCGGCTCGACGCCGAGATGTTCGACGACGATCTTCTTCACCCGATCGGCAGTCTCGCTCATTGGGGGCTTCCTCCGTTATTCCTTTTGCGTTGCCCTAGCGGTGCGCTTCTAAGGCTGCAAGTAGCGGCCGATGCCGCTCCCCGCTAGGCTCAGGAGATGGACAAGCGCCCCCTCGCCGATGGCGAAACCACATTGTGCCGGACGGTTTTCGGCGATGCCATCGACTATTCCCGAGTTCGCCTGATCAAGCGCAAGTGGTGGCCGCCACAGCCCCCAAACACGATCATGACTCCGTGCGGCAACTTGCATTTCCATCCTAGCGGATCGGCTTGGTCGGACGACTTTTCGAAAGAGTCGATCCCGCTCCAGGGTCTCTTCATCCACGAGATGACGCACGTCTGGCAGTCGCAGACGAGAGGCCGCTTCTACCTGCCGCTGATGCGCCATCCGTTCTGCCGATATGATTATGCGGTGCAGACTGGCTGGCCGCTGGAGCGTTACGGGCTCGAGCAACAGGCCGAGATCGTCAGCCACGCCTTCCTCTTGCGGCACGGCATGGGGGCGCCAGGCATGCCGCCACGCGCGCAGCTTGAGACCATTTTGCCGTTCAGGCCTGGCTAGTCGGCTGCCTTCGCAACCGCGACCAGCGCGGGTCGCAGCAGGCGGTCTTTCATCATGTAGCCCGGCTGCATTTCCTCGACGATCGTGCCGGGCGCCTCTTCGCTCGGAATTTCCATCATCGCCTGGTGTCGGTGCGGGTCGAGTTCCTCACCCATCGACTTGATGCGCGTGACGCCGTGCCGCTGGAATACCGACTCAAGCTCGCGAGACGTCGCTTCGATTCCAGCAAGGAATTGCGCGGCGGTCTTGTCGGCACGAAGTTCCTCGGTGACCGCCGCAAGCGCCCGGTCGAGATGGTCCTTGATCGCCAGCATGTCGCGCGCAAACGCCGCCGCGGCATAGCTCGTGGCCTGCTGAAGCTCCTGCTCGAGCCGTCGGCGCACGTTCTGGGTTTCGGCTGCGGCGTAGAGCGCCTTCGATTTCGCGTCTTCAATCTGCCGCTCGAGCTCGGCGACACGGTCATGCTCGGCGAGCTCAGGCGAGTCCTCGGCCGTCTCCTTGCGGACTTCCTCGGCTTCTTCGTGCAACTTTTCGTCTTCGGTCATGCCATCAATCTCGTCAGTGCTTTCGCTGTGAAATCCACCATGGGGACCACGCGCGCATAGTTCAACCGCGTCGGGCCGATCACTCCGACAACGCCGACCACCTCGCCGTGGCTCCCCCGATAAGGTGCCGCGATCACCGATGAACCGGACAGAGAAAACATCCGGTTCTCGGAGCCGATGAAGATCCGGCAACCGGGTGCGTCCCGGGCGCTTTCGAGCAGCTGAGCGATCTCCTGCGCTTCCTCGAGCTCGTCGAGCAGACGGCGGACCCGGTCGAGGTCATCGGCGGCATTAGCGTCGATCAAATTGGCTTGACCGCGAACGATCAGCACGGGGCGCCGGGCATGATCCTGGCTCCATGCCGCGAGGCCGGAGGCGACGAGTTCCGCGGCCGCCGCATCGATCGCTTCCTTGCGCTCGCGGATCTCGGTGCGCAGCCGCATCTCAGCCTCTGCAAGCGTCAGGCCGGCGAGCCGTGCATTAGCGAAGTTGCTGACCTCGGTGAGCGCGGCGGCGCTGGTGCCGCCCTCGAGCGAGATGACGCGGTTTTCAATGCTTCCGTCTGCGCCGACCAGCACCGCGAGCGCGCGGGTATCGCTTAACGGCACGAAGCTCAATTGCTTGAAGCGCAGTTCGCGCTTCGGAGCCAGCACCACACCCGCGGCCTGGCTAAGGCCGGACAAAGCCGCGGATGCGGCTGCAAGCGCATCTTCGATAGGCTGATCGCGAGCGATCTGCCGCTCGATCTCCCGCCGCTCGCGCGGGTCCGGAGCTGCTGCCTGCATGATGCCGTCGACGAACAGGCGCAGCCCGCTGTCGGTCGGAATTCGGCCGGCGGAGGTATGCGGATGGGTGAGCAGCCCGCGCTCCTCCAATTCCTGCATCACGCCTCGGATAGAGGCCGGCGACAAGCTGACGCTGCCGGCGAGGGCCTTCGACCCAATGGGCAGCCCACGCTCGAGATAGGCGTCGACCACCATGCCGAAAATCTCGCGCATGCGGTCCGTCAGTTCGCCAATCGGTTGGGGCATCCTCTTCATGTAGTCGCCCAGATTTTCTTCGTCATCCCCGCACGAGCGGCAGCCCGGCCAAGAAAAAGTGGGTTCCCGCTTTCGCGGGAATGACGATTGGAGCTAAGGCGCCACCGCACCAGTCTCAGGAGAGTATATGCCCATGCGCCCGTCCGGACGCGCCCCCGACCAGATGCGGGAACTGAAATTCGAGCCCGGCTTTACGCGCCATGCCGAAGGCGCTTGCCTCGTCAGCTGCGGCGACACACGCGTGCTGTGCACCGCGAGCGTGGAGGACAAGGTGCCGCCGTTCCTGCGCGGCAAGGCACAGGGCTGGGTCACGGCCGAATATGGCATGCTTCCCCGCGCCACCCACACCCGCGGCAATCGCGAAGCGGCCAAGGGCAAGCAGTCCGGCCGTACCCAGGAAATCCAGCGGCTGATTGGGCGGTCCCTGCGCGCCGTGGTCAATCTGCCCAAGCTCGGCGAACGGCAAATCATCGTCGATTGCGACGTGATCCAGGCCGATGGTGGAACGCGCACCGCAGCCATTTCCGGGGGTTGGTTGGCCCTGCGAATCGCGGTCGATAAGCTGCTCGCGTCCAAAGCAATCTCCACCGATCCGATCCGTACCCAGGTAGCCGCGGTGAGCTGTGGCATCCATCAGGGCACCGCCGTCCTCGATCTCGACTATGAGGAAGACAGTCAGGCGGGTTGCGACGGCAATTTCGTGCTGACCGCCGACGGCAGCATCGTCGAGGCGCAGGTCACCGCTGAGGGCGAATGCTATGACGAGGAGGGCCTGCTTCTGCTGCTTCGCCTCGCTCGCATCGGCTGCTCGGAAATCTTCCAGGCACAGCTGAAGGCCACCGGCCGATGAGGCCCATCGGCAACAAGCTCGTCATCGCGACCCACAATCCGGGCAAGCTGCGTGAGATCGCCGCGCTGGTCGAGCCGCTGGGAATCGCCTGCGTCGGCGCGGAGGAGTTCGGCCTGCCAGAGCCCGACGAAATCGGAGTGACCTTCGCCGACAATGCCGACCTCAAAGCCCGTGAGGCGGCGGACCTCAGCGGCCTCCCTGCCCTAGCCGACGACAGCGGCCTGTGCGTCGACGCGCTGCAGGGACGGCCGGGAATATTCTCGGCGCGCTGGGCCGAGGATGAAAACGGGAACCGCGACTGGATGCGGGCGATGGAAAAGGTTTGGCGCGAGGTCGAGGCGACCGAGCCCGACGCGGCGCCCGCCGCGCATTTCGCCTGCGCCCTGGCCATTGCATGGCCCAACGACGGCCAGACCGAAACGTTCGAGGGGCGGGTGGACGGGACGCTTGTATGGCCAGCACGCGGCGATCGCGGTTTTGGCTATGATCCTATGTTCGTGCCGGTCGGTTACGACCAGACGTTCGGCGAACTGGACCCGGAACTAAAGCACCGCATCAGCCACCGGGTGGACGCCTTCCGTAAGTTGACGGAAGCACTAGCTCTTTCGCAGCCCCGACTCGATCCGGGGATCCATGAATGTTCCGGTGCCACAACTCACTGATCCGGGCTCATGGATGCTGAAACAGGTCCAGCATGACGGGAATCTCGCCCTCTACGTCCACTGGCCGTTCTGCATCAGCAAATGCCCCTATTGCGACTTCAACAGCCATGTCCGCGAGAGCATCGACCAGGACGGGTGGCGCGAGGCGCTGCTGGCCGACCTCGCCCACGAGGCGCGACTTCTTCCCGGCCGCAGGCTGAGCTCGATCTTCTTCGGCGGCGGCACGCCTTCGCTGATGAGCCCCTCCACCATCGAGTCGCTGATCGCCAGCGCCACCTCGCATTGGATGCCCGCCGACGAGATCGAGATAACGCTCGAGGCCAATCCGAACTCGGTCGAGGCGGGCCGCTTCGCGGACCTCGCGGCCGCCGGCGTCAACCGCCTGTCGCTCGGACTTCAGAGCTTCGACGACCCGGCGCTGCGATTTCTCGGCCGGGCGCACTCCGTCACCGAAGGGCTTTGCGCGCTCGAGATTGCACAGGCGAACTTCGCGCGGGTGAGTGTTGACGTGATTTACGCGCTGCCCGGCGATACCGAAAAGCGATGGCACAAAAGCCTGGAGCGAGCTCTGTCGCTCGGCACCACCCACCTTTCGCTCTACCAGCTGACGATTGAGCCGGGCACTCGCTTCGCGACCATGGCCGCCCGCGGTGATCTCCAACCGCTCGGTTCGGACGAGGCGGCCGCGCTGTACGAACTGACCGACGCCATGACATCTGCAGCCGGCCTTCCCGCCTACGAGATCAGCAATCACGCGCGGTCCGGGCACGAGAGCCGCCACAACCTCACCTACTGGCGGTACGGCGATTATGCCGGCATCGGCCCCGGAGCACATGGCCGTCGGCTCGGCATGCGGACGGTCCGGCACAGAAAACCCGAAAACTTCCTTTCGGCGCTTGCCCGCAATGACCGCGGTATTGCTGAAGAAGCGCCGCTGTCGCCGGCCGAGGCCGCCGACGAAGCGCTGGTGATGGGGCTGAGGCTCGTTGAGGGGATCGACGTCGATCAGCTCTCCCGCCGTTTCGAAATATCCGTGGTCGACTGGAGCCGAGTCGATCGGCTGGTCGATTCACACTATCTCGCGCGGGAAGGTTCGCGGGTGGCGACGACCGCCAAGGGACGTTTGCTGCTCGATGCGATCCTCGGCGAGATCGCGGCCGCGGAGCCTAGGGCTTCGGCGGTTGCGGGCTAGCCGGCTTGGCAGGAGCGGCGGCGGGCGTGACCTGCGCCTTGGGCGGAGCAGCCGGTTGAGCCTTCGGCGCGTTCTGGCTGGCCATGAACTTGTAATTGTCCGCCGGCGTCGAAACGTAATCGTCGATCGTCATCTCGGCGTCGTCGGAAGCCGCCTTCCTGCTCATTCCGTTCTTCATCCGGAACGCGACCAGCGCCTCCTTGAGCGTGCCCATCTGGACGGTGCAGGCGCCGCGCAGGTAGGTTCCGATGGTGTCCGCGCTGACCTTGTCGCTGGTGGCCTTGGAAGCCGCGTCGTGAAGGCAAACGCGAAAAGCCGTCGTCGGCGCGGCGATCGACGCCTGAAGCGCCGTCAAGGCCAGCGCCGATGCACCCAACAATGCAATCATCGAACCTCTCCCCAGGCGACGAACGTCGCGACGATGACTCTTTTCTGGTTCAATTGGAAGGGTTTAATTGACAGCCGTGACTAAGCTTGTCCCCGGTCTCCACATCGTTGCGACGCCGATCGGCAACCTCGGCGATCTGAGCCCCCGCGCCGCGGATACCTTGCGTCAGGCCGACCGCATCCTGGCCGAAGACACGCGGGTCACCGCCAAGCTGCTCGCCCACATTGGCGCCAAAGTGCCGATGAGCCGGTACGACGATCACAGCAACGACGCCGAGCGCGAGCGGATCGTGGCGCAGCTCGGCGATCGGGTCATCGCGCTGGTCAGCGACGCCGGAACGCCGCTGATCTCCGACCCGGGATACAAGCTCGTCCGCGCCGCCCGGGCGGCGGGTCACGCGGTGCATACCGTCCCAGGGCCAAGTGCGGTCATCGCAGCGCTGACGCTTGCCGGGCTGCCGACTGACCGGTTCCTGTTTCTCGGCTTCCTGCCGACGAAGGCCAAAGCGCGAAGCGAAACGATCGCCGAAGTGGCGGCCGTGCGGGCGACGTTGGTATTCTACGAATCAGGGCCGCGGCTCGGTGCAACGCTTGGCGCCCTCGCCGCTCAACTAGGCGATCGGGAGGCCGCCGTGACTCGCGAGATCAGCAAGCTGCATGAGGAATGCGTCGCCGGCAGCCTTTCCGAACTGGCCCACGGCTACGCTGAGATCGCCCCGAAGGGCGAGATCGTGATCATCGTCGGACCTCCGACCGACGCAGCGCAAGCGACCGACGGCGAGCTCGACGCCGCACTCGATGACGCCGCGAGCCGCCACCTTTCCCCCTCGCGCGCGGCGGCCGAAGTCGCCGCGAGGTTGGGTATTCCCAAAAAGCGGGCCTACGCTCGCGCTCTTGAGCGCTCCAAATGAACCGTCGCCAGGCGGAGAAGCGCGGGCGCGGCGCCGAAACCCTGGCCTGCTGGTACCTGCGCTTGCACGGCTGGCAAATCCTCGCCCGGCGCGCCCGAGTGCCCGGTGGGGAGGTCGACATCGTCGCACGCCGGGGCCGCATCCTCGCCTTCGTGGAGGTCAAGGCGCGGGCGAGCGAGGAGGCTGCGGCATTCGCGCTCGACGATTGGCGGCTGCGGCGTGTGGTGGTCGCCGCCGAGCGTCTGGCGCCGCGATACATGCGCGACGGCGATGATGTCCGCATCGACGCCTTGTTCATCGTTCCGCGCCGCTGGCCGAGGCACCTCGCCAACGTCTGGCAAGGGTGACAAAGCCGTGAGCCTTCACTAGGCCGCCGCAATGCCGCTCCGCGTCGCCGTGCAGATGGACCCGCTCGAAGCGATCAACATCTCGGGCGACTCGACCTTCGCGCTGATGCTCGCCGCCCAGAACCGTGGGCACAAGCTCTACCATTATCCGGTCGACGCGCTGACCTATGAAGGCGATCGCCTGTACGCTTGCGCGCACGAGGTCAGCGTTCGGCCCGCCGCCGGCGATCACTTCCGCCTCGGCGAATGGACGATCCTCGACCTTGGCCGGGACGTGGACGTCGTTCTGATGCGCCAGGACCCGCCGTTCGACCTCGGCTACATCACCGCGACGCACCTGCTCGAACGCATCCAGGGCGAGACGATGGTCGTCAACAATCCGGCGGCGGTGCGCAACGCCCCGGAGAAAATATGGGTGCTCGACTTCGCCCGTTTCATGCCGCCGACTGCCGTCACCCGATCGCTCGGCGTCGCCCGCAAGTTTTTGGAGCAGCACGGCGAGATCGTCATCAAGCCGCTCCACGGGTTCGCCGGCGGATCGGTATTCCGGATCGGCCCGGACGGGCGCAACTTCGCCGCCCTCGTCGAGCTGTTCAACCGCACCTATCGCGAACCGCACGTCATCCAGAAATTCCTTCCCGAGATCGCCGAAGGCGACAAGCGCATCGTCCTCGTCGACGGCGAGGTCGCCGGCGCGATCAACAGGTTGCCCGGAGGCGACGAGATTCGCTCGAACCTTGCGGTGGGCGGGACGGCAGCCAAGACCGAGCTGACGGCACGCGAGGAGGAGATCTGCGCCGCGCTTGGACCGGAGCTCAAGCGCCGGGGCCTCCTCTTCGTCGGGATCGACGTGATCGGCGGCCGCTGGCTGACCGAGATCAACGTCACCTCTCCAACCGGCATTGTCGCGATCGACCGGTTCAACGGAACGAATACGGCCGGCCTGATCTGGGACGCGATCGAGCGCACACTTGCACGATTAGCTCCGAAACGGTTATGATTCTGCACTAGCAGCGTGGCACAAGCCATTCATCCGAAACGGTTATTTAGCATTCGCTTTACCGCGGTTATTTAGCTCCATCTCCGTCGCGGCGTGAGGGATACCCCACTATCCGGCGCGCCGCGACAATGTCCGCGCACGGCCTGTCCGGGGGACAGGCGAGCAAGACATGATCGACGTTCCGGACGGCCGCGCAATCTGCGGCGATCTGAGGCCCGGAAAGCGCAAAAGTGCCACAGCCACTTTCCGGGCCTCTACTCAGGCGCGAGGGTGAGCGTGCCGATAGACGTCGAGCAGTCGCGCCGCGTCGACCGCCGTGTAAATCTGGGTCGACGACAGGCTCGCATGGCCGAGCAATTCTTGAAGCGCTCTCAAATCGACTCCGCGAGCCAGCAGATGAGTCGCGAAGCTATGCCTCAGCGCATGCGGGGTGAGCGTGTCGGGCAGCCCCAAGCGGCGCCTGGCGGCGGCAACCGAGCGCCGCACGAGATCCGGATTGAGCGGTCCGCCTCGGGCGCCGACGAACAGCGGCACCTGCCCCCTGAGCGGATACGGGCATTGGCGCACATAATCGTCGATTGCCTCGCGCACTGCCGGGATGACCGGCACCACGCGGATTTTCGAGCGCTTTCCGGTTACCCGCAGGGTGGCACTGATCGGAAGCAGGTCGGCGGTCAGGGACATCGCTTCAGCGACCCGCAGCCCAGCGCCGTACAGAAGCAGCAGGATCGCGAGGTCTCTGGCGCCGATCCACGGCAAGCTGGCTGCCTCGGCCGCCGTTTCGGCAAGCTCCACCGCTTCTTCTGGCGCCGCCGGCCGAGGCAATGTGCGAGGGCGCTTCGGAGCCCGAGTACGCGGCAGCTGCACCGGTTTGCCCTGCTGATCGGCAGCGTAGGTCAGGAAAGCGCGTACGCCTGACAGTTCGCGCGCCGCCGAAGCCGCGCCGAGGCCTCCGGCGCGCCGATCGGCCAGGAAAGCGCGAAGATCGATCGCATTGATCGATGCCAACGCTGCGCCGTCGATCTCTTCGCCTCGATAGCGTCCGAGGAATTCGATGAGACGGTGCGCCGTCGCCGCATAAGCCCGCACAGTATGCGCCGAGCGCCGGCGGTCGTGCTGCAGGTAAGAGGTCCAACGCGCCGCAAGAGCTCGCGCGGAATGATGGGTTAAGCTTGCCGGATCGTCAGCCACTTGCGGATCATAGCCGCAAGGCTTCGTCCTAGGAACATCAGCAGTTCGGAGCCGTGCCGAGCGTCGAGGCTGAGCTCCGCGCGCTGACCCAGCGCCAGGAGTCCGCTCGGCAGCGGCGGGTCGCATTCGATCCGGACCAACGCCTCGGCACGGATGAGATCGCATGCGGGGCCGAACAGCGGATGGCCGCGGGCAACGGTCCGCATCTCCACGCCGGCGACCTGATCGATCGCCCGGCGCAGCAGCATGGGATCGACATGCTGGACTCCGCCACCGTCGGCCCGAAAGCCTTCCCCGCCGACGATCAGCGACAAAGCGACCGCATCGATCCCGAGGATCAGCGGCCATTCCTGAGTCACGACGTGGAACAGCGCGTCGATGCTCTCGGCATCGATCGCGGCAAGCACCGCTTCGTGAATCGAGGCGACTGCGCCCGAATGGCCGCGGGCGAACGCGATCAGGTCCTGGTTCGCTTCCTCGACCGCGCCGAGCCGCTCCCGCAGCCGCGCCACCGCGCGCTCCTCGAAGGGGATCACCGTCGCCATCGCGCTCAAGGATACGCCCGCGGCGGTTAATTTCCTACTGAGCGAGCGGTTGCGGGTCGACAAACGGCTGATCGGTCGCAATAAATTGCGACATGTTCTGGATCGCGTTTGCAGCACAAGTCAGCACAGTTCGGCCCGATCGAGACGTGCGATCATTGTTTAGCTACGAAGATGTTCGGCTCGATTTAGTACCCGACGGCGAGTGGAAACGGGTAGGCGTTCGAGTGACAGTCGACCCGATGGGCAAAGTCCAAACGTGTCAGGCCGAGTACCCAAGTGGCAATCGGCAGCTCGATGCCTACACTTGTGAACTCATCCGTCAACGAGCGCGGTTCAGACCACCGGTCGCGCCCGACGGACAGCCAATCTATCGCGTCGTCCGAACAAATATCATTTGGCGAGTGGACGCGGACGCGCCGCCCGACCCCGGTGACATTGATCTCACCATTTCGCAGCTTCCCAACGGCGTCCGGAATCCGGCGTTTGTAATGATAACTTTGCTCATTGATGAAAACGGACATCCCATGTCGTGCTTAGGTGAAGAGCCGTACAGCGTTCACGCATCAAAATCGCCGCCCCAATTGAAGGAAGCCGCGTGTACGGAGTTGCTCAGGAGCTATGCAGCAATCCCGGCGATTGACCAATCGGGAAGGCGCGTACGCTCGGTACAAGATGCGCTAGTCCGGTTTTCGCTCGACAACCGAAGGTAACATGAGACGCCAAAACAAAGGCGGCGGCGCCTTGTGGGCACCGCCGCCTTCTCATCTTGAACGTCTAAGCGCTTAGAGCTTGTTCGAGACGTTGTTGAACGTCGTGTTCAGCTTGTTGCCGATGCCCTGCATCGCGCCAATGGCGGCCACAGCGATGAGCGCGGCGATCAGGCCGTACTCAATGGCGGTCGCGCCCTTCTCATTCCTAATCAGCTTCAAAAACTTGGTCATGGTCTTTCGCTCCTTGGTTCCAAACTCGGGGCGTGCGACGCCCTTCCTGCCGAGGTCCACCTTTGCAGGATAGCTGGAAGCTAGCGTTCGATCAGTTGAGAAACCGTTAGTCCGCACGGTTGCGCAGAGGTTAACGACGCTGAATCAACTATTTGGATTCAGGCGATCTTTTGCCCGGTCGATTCCCAGTCGCTAAGGAAGCTTGCGATGCCCGCGTCGGTCAGCGGATGCTTGAACAGCTGCCAGATGATCTTGGGCGGCGCCGTCATGACGTCCGCGCCGATCCTGGCGGCCTCGACGACATGCATGGGGTGGCGCACGCTGGCGACCAGGATCTGGGTCCGGAAATCATAATTGTCGTAGATCAGCCGGATGTCGGCGATCAGCTGCATGCCGTCGAAGCCGACATCGTCATGGCGACCGACGAACGGCGAGATGAAGGTCGCCCCCGCCTTCGCGGCCAGAAGCGCCTGCGCGGCCGAGAAGCACAGCGTAACATTGACCATCGCGCCGTTGGCGGTCAGCGCCTTGCACGCCTTGAGCCCCGCGGGCGTCAGCGGCACCTTGATCGCGATATTGTCGGCGATCTTCCGCAGCACCGCGGCCTCGCGCATCATCCCGTCATAGTCGAGCGCGACCACCTCGGCCGATACCGGCCCCTGGACCACGCCAGCGATTTCGCCGACGACCTCGAGGAAATTCCGTCCCGATTTGTGGATCAGACTCGGATTGGTGGTCACTCCGTCGAGCAGGCCGGCGTCAGCAAGCTCGCGGATTTCCGAGACTTCGGCGGTGTCGGCAAAGAATTTCATGACGGTTTGCGTGCGCCCCCGCTTTGATGGATTGACGGCAGATCGCTGGCAATAGCTGGTGGGTCGCAACGCGTCATCCACTTCTCGAGGGGCAGGCAGATGAGTGACCATGTGCGGATCGAGCGGGGCGGCGGAGTCCTGGCAATCACTCTCAACCGTCCCGATCGGCGTAACGCGATCACCATCGAGATGTACGGCGCGCTCGCGGACGCTACCGCCGGAGCCTGGGAAGATGGCCAAACGCGAGTTATCACGATCCGCGGTGAAGGCCAGGATTTCGCCGCGGGCAACGACCTCGCCGACTTCCTCGACGCGGCGCCGCGCGGCGAGGACATTCCAGTCTGGCGCCTGCTCCGGGCGCTCGCCGAGTGCGAAATCCCGATCATCGCGGCCGTGCACGGCAATTGCGTGGGCATCGGCACGACGATGCTCCTGCACTGCGACCTGGTCATCGCCGCCGAAAACGCCCGTTTCTCGATGCCCTTCGTCGATCTGGGGCTGGTGCCTGAAGCGGCGAGCTCGATGCTTTTCCCCCGGCTCGCCGGGCGCCGCCACGCCGCCCGTTACCTGCTCCTCGGCGAGACGTTCGGCGCCGATGAGGCGCTGGCGATCGGGCTGGCGAGCCATGTCGTGCCTGGAGCGGCGCTGAACGATACTCTTCGCGACATGGTCGAGCGACTGCTCGCCAAGCCTCCCGAGGCCTTGCGCCTGACCCAGTCGCTGCTTCGTCATGGGACGCGCGACGAGATCCTCGAGCGGATGAAGATTGAAGGCACGACGTTTACCGAGCGGCTGGACTCGCCGGAGGTCAAGGAAGCGATTGGTGCCTTTTTCGAGAAACGGAAGCCGAACTTCTCGCGATCGGATTGATCCTCAGGTCACGCTCGGTGTGTAGACTACCTTGCTGCGCGTCAGCGTGATCGTCGGACCGGTAAAGAACAGGAAGTTCATCGTCCGGGTATAGGTGACCGTGAGGGTCTTGGAGCTCGTCGAATCAGTCGGGTTCTGGACGGTGAACGTGCCGTCGACCGGTCCGAACAATTTCGCATTCATTTTCGCCTTGATGTCGGTGTCGCTTTCAAGGTCGCAGCCGGTGGCCGTCTTGACGCAAAGTGTCGCGTAGCGCGCCCCTTCGCCCAGTGCATGCTGCATACCGGCGTTTGCCCAGTAGAGCTGGCTGAACTCGAAGATCCCATAGATCACGCTCACGAGGATTGGCACGGTCAAAGCGAACTCGACCGCGGCAGCTCCGCGCTGGTTGCGACGAAGGATAGTGACTTTCTTCATTGTGTCCGAAGCCCCGCCTTACCGTGAAGGGTGAAGGTCCCGTCCTGGTTCGCTCCAGGCCATGCGCGGGAGGCGAACATCGGAGTGAAGGTTCCGGCGACGTCGACATTGATCCAGCGAGCCTGGACCTGTCCGCTTGTACAGGACGTATCGTAAACCGTTTGCCTGGCGCCGTCACATTCAAGCCAGTAGTCGATGGTCACGGTCGCATTTGAAAATCCCGCATCGGTCGCGGCGCTCGTCGCCTCGTTCTGCAGCGTGTCGTAGGTGCTTTCCGAGGCGTGATAGCCCTGGACCTTCTCGATCGCGCGGTAGGCCGCCTGTTCCAGCTGAAGCTTGGCCGAGTAAGCGCGGCTGAGGTCAACGACGCCGATGATGAGCGCCGCGAAGAACGGCATCACGAGCGCGAGTTCGATGATCGAAGCCCCGCGCTCATCCGTGGCGAGGCGAATCTGAGGACGGATCATGCGACCAGCCTCACCTTCTTACCGTCGAACGCGTTCGCCCCGGAATCGGCCGGACAGCTGTTCGATATGTTCATGTTACCCGAATAAGTGACGTCTCGTGCGACGAGCTGAAGGCAATTCGTCTGCATCCCGGCCGTGCCGTTGAATGTCATCTGCTGGTTCGGGAAGTAAAAGGCGCCCTGATAGACCGAGCTTGAATTGCCGTTGATCAGGTCGGTGTTGTTGGCGTTGGTACTGAAGGCCGCTCGGCGGTCCTGATACAGCAGAATCCCCTCATAGGTCGCGGCGGCTCCGGTTGCGGACGTGCCCGGTGCCGTGATGTTGACCGTCGCACCGCCGTTGATGTTGACGTTCCCGATCGTCGGGCTAGCGGCAGTACTGCGGTTGGTCAGAATGAATGTGCACCCGCTGCAGCTGACGTTGGCCTGAGAGCCGATCGACAGCGAGCCGCCGTCAAGGACGATCACGCTTCCCGCGGGAAACGTGACGTTTCCATTCAAGCTGAGATTGCCGAAACACATGGCGCCCGCGGACGAGCCGCTCATCGCCCGATAATCGGAATTCGCGGTGTACGTCGACTTTGACTGGTTCGCGTTCACCGTCAGGTTGGGGCAGGACGGGTTCGGGTAATCCGTTGACGCAGGCGGATTTATGCTCGCGAATGGATCGGGTTCGGCGATCGTGAACGGCTGCAGAACGGTCCCCGTCCCCCAGTTGTTGCTCGCGGAAATGCCTCCCACGGCAGCGATCGGCGTCGCAGTGACGGTCGACGAACCGGTCGCGACAGCAGCGCTCAACGAGGTCGAATTGGTGATCATTCCGCAGCCGAGGTCGACGGTCGCGCTGCCGGTCGCGGTGATCCCGGTTGTGGCCGTGCTCTCAAGACTGACCACGCAATACTTGCCGGATGGAACGACCGACGCGGTTGCGCTGGCTGTGATCGTTGGCGTAGTGCTCAGGAACATTCCCGAGAAGGGAAGCGAGCGCTGCACGGAAAGATCGACCTTCACGGCATATGGGTCGCTCGTATAACTGCCGGTACTTGGCGGATTGGTGACCGCGCAAGTCGGAGTCAGGCCGGTCATGTCGTTGTTCTTCTTGATGTCGTAGGCGACCGGGGTGGAGTAAGTTGCTCCGCTGATATCCGAGCACGTGCCGACCGAATTTCCGCTCATCTTCGCATAGACGCCGGCCTGTGCCGCCGAATCCGCCACGCGCTGCAGCTGCCGCTTCATCAAGGCCCACTGGATCGTGTCGCTGGCCAGCCCAGCGGAGCCGATGACCAGCGGCAGTGAGGCTCCCGCGATGACCAGCGCGTTGCCCCGCCGATCGCGCCACAACTTCTTGAGCAGCTTGAACATCTTGCCCCGCAGTCCCATCGGTAAATGCGTTATTGGCGCCGGTCTATCGCAGGCAGGGTAAGCGAAGCGTTGAATGCTATGGTTAAGGAGCAGTAACGGGTGACTACGGCTTGTCCTTGAACTGTTGTGTCTTACATTTATAATACAGCAGAGGCGGAGGACCCAAGTTGACCGGTTCGGCGCAGCGCCGCAGAAGACAGTGAAAGGATCGATTGATGGCGACCGACCCGGAAAGCACGACCGCGACGGCGGCACCGACGGCCGCGGCGACCAAGCTTAAGCTCGATCCGCCCGAGGCGCTTCAGCCGGTCGCTCCCGCCGAGGCCGCCGGGCTCGTGCCCCTCAAGGCGGAGGAGACGAGCGAGCTCGACAAGCGCGTCGCGCAATTCGTCGATGAACTTGCCACCCTCGATTCGAACAGCCCGGAATTCGGCAAGAAGGTCGACCAGCTGACCGCGATGGGCCGCAAGGAGATCGCCGAGGCCGCCGGCGCCTCGAACCGCTTCCTCGACCGCCCGGTCAAGGCGATCGACAAGGATAGCGGCATAGGCGCCGACCTCACGGAGCTTCGGCGGACGGTTGAGGCGCTGGATCCCAAGCAGGCGACGAAGACCCGCAAAATTCTAGGGATCATTCCGTTCGGAAACCGGATCGACCGCTACTTCGACAAATATCGGAGCTCACAGACCCACATCAAAAGCATTCTCGGCAGCCTCGCCGACGGCAAGGACGAGCTGTTGATGGACAACGCCGCCATCGATACCGAGCGGGCGAACCTGTGGAAGACGATGCACAAGCTCGAGCAGATGGTGCACATCTCCAAGACGCTTGACCAGCAGCTCGAGGACAAAGCGAACGAGCTGGACGCGACCGACCCCGCCAAGGCGAAAGCGATCCGGGAGACGGCACTCTTCTATACGCGCCAGCGCACGACCGACTTGCTGACGCAAATGGCGGTGACGGTTCAGGGCTATTTGGCCCTCGACCTCGTCAAGAAAAACAATGTCGAGCTGGTGAAGGGTGTCGATCGCGCCTCGACGACGACTGTCTCGGCGCTGAGGACCGCGGTTACGGTTGCCCAGGCCATGACCAACCAGAAGCTGGTCCTCGAACAGATCACCGCGCTCAATACGACGACCGCGGGAATGATCGACTCCACCGGCGAGATGCTCCGCACGCAGACCGGTGCAATCCACGAGCAGGCGGCGAGCTCGACGATCCCGCTGGAGACGCTCCAGCGCGCCTTCCAGAACATTTACGACACGATGGACCAGATCGATCAGTTCAAGCTTCAGGCGCTCGGCAACATGAAGCAGACCGTCGACACGCTTGGTAAGGAAGTCGAGAAGTCGAAGGGCTATATCGCGCGCGCCGAGGGCGTGAACCAGGGCAAGCTGGAAGGCTCGTCTTCACCGCTCACGCCGATCGAGGCCAAGTGAGCGACGTCACCGACAAAGTCGAACGCGCGATCGCGCGGTTCGATCGCGTCACGCAGCATCTCGACGAGCGCGACAGTCCCGCGCGCGACGCCGCGCGCCGGGAGCGGCGGCGCCTGAACACGGGCCTCAGCCGTACCGTGGTGCGCGTCGCTGTTATCGTTGCTGCGATCTGGTTGGCCACCATCTTTATTGGCCTGGTCAAGCCAATCGGCATGTTCGGCTTCCTGGCCGCATTGATCGTCACTATGGTCGTCGCGGTCCTGTTCATCGCCCGAGGAGGCCGGGAAGCCGTGGCGGCGCCTACCGCTCCTTCGACCGACCTCCCAAACGCGGCGATGGTCGAACGCTTCGATTCTTACCTCTTTCGCGCGCGCGCGGCGCTCCCGCCACCGGCACAGGCCGAGATCGACGCCATGAACCGCATCCTGCCATCCCTCAAGCAAACGCTGAGCCGGGTCGATACGCTCGATCCCGCGGCTCAGGATGCCCGTCGGCTGATGTCGATCCATCTCCCGGGCCTGATCGACCGGTACGTCAACGTGCCGTCCGCCTACCGGCAGGAGCAAGATGGCGAGGGCAAGACCGTCGATCAGCGACTCGTCGACGGTTTGGCCGCAGGGCGTTCGGCGCTGGCCGATGTCTCTGAGCAGCTCGTGCGCGCGGATGTCGCGGCGCTCGAAACACAGGGCCGCTTTATTCAATCGCGTTACGGCGAACACGATATCGAGAGTCAGGACGCCGACAGTTAACGATTGCACGCTGACGCCGCTCCGCCCATGATAATAAGGAGTTAACGGCGGCCGGGGCTGACGAAATGCAGCTTGCTTTGCCCATTGCCGGAGCGAGTGGAACAGGCGGCTTTCGCCTGCCATCCTACGTGCCGCCGTTCAATACGCTCACTTATCGGCTGTTCACGGTCCTGTGGCTGAGCGCGTTCGCTCTCGCGCTAACCGGCCCGCTCGCCGGCTTTTACCTCCGATACACCGAGCCGGCGAACAATTCGCAGCTGCTGCTCGGGAGCCGGGCCGGCTTCGCGGTGTCGCCGGCCGACGGAACCGAGATCCGCTTCACAATTGGCCCGCAGACGCAGAAAGCCGGTGTGGTTCCCGGCGACAAGATCACCGCGATCTACGGCCTTCCCTTACCCGCGAAGATGCCGGTCAACGAAAAAGTGCTCGCTCAGCACGCCAACGATCCGGCCTATATCGCGCTCGGTAACCTGCTCTTCGGCAGCGACAATACCGACATTCCACTGACCGTCCGCGATCCAGGCGGTCGCGTCCGCGACATAATTGTCACCACGGGTGAACAGCATATCGATGCCGGCGCCAAGGCGCTCGGGATCGGGCCCCGATGGCTGAGCTTCATCGATCTCTTGCACATGCTCGCCTACCCCTTCCTGCTGTGGGCGGCGTGGATGCTGCACCACCGCAACTCGCGCGATGCGGTAAGTTCGCTTCTGTCGCTCGCGGTTCTCCTGACAATCGGGGCCGAACAACCCTCGTCGATGTTCCTCGATCATGTCCACGTTCCGCGCTGGCTCAACGTCGCCATTTTCGATCTCGGCAATATGTTGCTGCTCGCCGGAATCCTGCTGTTCCCGCACGGCAATTTGTCGTGGCGCCGGCTGGTCGTGATCGCCCTTCTGCCGATCCTGATGTTTCTTGAAGGGCTTCAATATCAGGCCTTCTTCATCTGCGGCATGATCATTGCGGTCCTGTCGCTGTTGCAATGCCTCCGGCTCACCGATTCCATGGAACAGCGACAACAGATCCGTTGGGCGCTGCTCGGCATCAGTGGCTATGCGGTGCTGCGCTGCGTCTCGATCCTCGCGGACAATTTCAAATGGTCGGCCACCAGTTTCGGCCATCAGCTGCTTGTCGAACTGACGGCCGGCATCAGTTTTGCGCTGGCGGTGCTGGTGCTTCAATTCGGGCTGCTCGTCGCCCTGGTGCGCTACCGGCTCTATGATGCTGAATTCGTCATTAGCAAATCGGCGAATATCGCCTTGATCACGCTCGGCGTTGCCGCGGTGTTCGCCGGGACCGCGGATGGCCTGAAACAGATCATTTATAATTATTACGGCAACACCGACAGCGAAGGGCCAGTGATCTTCGCCGCCGCCCTGTCGACGGTGCTCGTCAATCCAATCCAGGAGCGTGTCCAGCGCTGGTCGGAACGGCGCTTCCAGAAGAATCTTTTCCTGCTTCGCGACGACCTTCCGGAAGTCGCGCGCGACATGCGTGAGACAGCTTCGCTCGGCGAAATGCTTGACGAGATCCTCGCCCGTGTCGACCGGGGGGTGCGCGCGGTGCGCAGCGCCGCCATCGTTAACGGATGCGCGCTCCGGGCCCGCGGCCTCTCCCTCGAGGAGGTCGAGGGCTGGCGAACGAGTACCTTCGCCCAAGACTATAAGCGCGACATCTGCGAGCCATCCGACAAGCTGTTCCCGATCCGCGTACATTTGGTGCCAAGCTCGGACGACGAAGAGCCGAT
>Ga0157369_10002368_pt1 | contig 22650 bp, 16 predicted proteins | sample C25metaG_FD_113461 | JGI IMG/M metagenome (GOLD analysis project Ga0157369, IMG submission 113461) | Corn rhizosphere microbial communities from Kellogg Biological Station, Michigan, USA - C2-5 metaG | ecosystem: Host-associated > Plants > Roots > Rhizosphere > Soil | place: USA: Michigan... | reverse complement strand
GACCTCGTGATCATTGACGAGGCCCATCGCCTTCGTGGCGGCGGGGCCTGGTTCCGCAAGGTCGTGGATCTGGTGACGGGCGGCCCGCACTCGGAGGATCGCCGGGTGCTGCTTCTTACTGCGACCCCAGTCAACACGGGGATGGTCGATCTCGTGAATCTCCTTCGCGTCCTGACGAAGAACAACAGAGCCGTTTGGGTGCCTGAGATCGCTGACTTCGAGAAGTACCTCGCCCGAGTGGAAAAGGAAGCTCTTGATCCCTTCCCGGTGCTTGACAGGTCGATCGTCCGGAGAAGCCGGAGCGACATTCTGCAGGCTCAGGATGAAGCGCGCGCCGCCGGCCTGAATGTCACGCCGATCAAGCTGCCTGACCGCAAGCTCGCACACGTCGACTACACGTATGGAGGCGGCGAACTCTTCGATGCGTTTGCGACCGCGTTGCGTTCGCTCGTTCTCGCGCCGTACGACCTAGAACGATTCCGGTACGCCGACCCAGAGAGTGTCGAAGTGTTGCCTCTCTTCGACGCGCAGGGTCAGGAGCTAGACGAAGCAGATGATGCGCTTCCTTTCCGGCCGGGGTCGTTGGCTGCGCTCTGTGCCGTCGGTCTCCTCGTCCGCTTTCAGTCCTCGCTCGCTGCAATCGATCGAAGCCTCCGACGGCTCGATGCTGTGCTTCGACGATTTGGAGAAGCGCTCGACCAGTCTCCGCCGAGATTGCTCGACCTGCAGGGCGACGCGCGCATCAAGCGCCTACTCCGCCAAGAGCTGGACATTGGCGACCGCGACGAACAAGAGGAACCCGACGAGACGGCAGACATCGAGAGTGAGTGGGAAGAAGCACTCGCGGCGATGATCGCCCTTCCGGACAGTGAGAAGTACGACTTGGCTCGCGTTCGGGAAGCGCTGGCGAATGACCGACTCGTCATAGCCGACCTCATGGCGCAACTGCCCGCAGAGGAAAATGACGGGAAGATCGAGGCGCTGCTCGAGGCGCTTCGCCGGCCGACTGGTGCTGGCAAGAGTGGCGCCCCCGGACTCGCCGGCCGACGCATCCTGATCTTCAGCCAATTCCGCGACACAGCCCGATACGTGCACCGTCGGCTCAAGGACGACTTCAGAGTGGCAATCGTCGATGGGGGAGTGCCGTCGGACAAGCGCGGCCAGATCACAGCTTGGTTCGATCCGGCTCTACGGGACGCGCACGAGACGCACGCTCGAGCGGAAGGCGAGGAAGCGCCGCAGATCCTGGTCTCCACCGACGTTCTCGCTGAGGGTCACAACCTGCAGCTTGCGGATACGGTCGTCAACTTCGACCTGCACTTCAATCCCCAGATGGCCGTCCAGCGAGCCGGTCGTATTGACCGCATCGGCTCTCCGCACAAGACGGTCGTTCTAGTCAGCTTTCTTCCTCCTGAACCGCTCGATCGACACATCGGCCTATTGGCACGTCTCGATGAGCGCTTCCGCCGAATTCACGGGCTCGGCCTGGGAGACGAGACGGTTACGCCCCTCGCTGCTGATCGGCCCGCGCAGACGCTCGAACAGATCCGGCGTCTGTACCAGGACGACGTGTCCGTGCTCGACGAAGTCGAACGCACGTGGACGCTCGGATCTACCGACTACATGCGGCAGCCCTTGGAAGCGTTCCTTGCAGATGCTGGCGTGGATCGCGTGCGCGAGATTCCGGTCGGTGTCTCTTCCGTCAAGCGCGTCCCGGCTGCTTGGACGCGCGGCCCCGGCATCTTCATCTCGCTTGCTGGCCCCGAGTCCCGCGGGGGAGAGCGCGAGACGTACTGGCGCTTCTACCCCCGCAACGACGACGGTACGTACGGCACGCCGTTGGCGGACGAGGTGGAGATCTTCCGCGCCATCGCTTGTCGTCGCGGGGAACTCCGCGCTCCGATGCCCTGGCCGGCACCAGGCCCGACCGTCATTGACTGGGATCTCCTTCGTCGAGCTGCTTCCGAGCTTGCCACTCACCTGACTCTTGAACGATCGACAGCCCAGATCGCCGCTGGTGCATCCGAGCGATCGCGCCGACTCAGAACGGAACTCCGAGCTTCGATGGAGGAGGTGGAGATCGACGGAGCTGAAGAGCTAATGGATCGCCTTCTTCAGGTTCGGGTGGAGGACTTCGATGGCAAGTCCGGCTGGAGGCGCTTCGACGACGCGCGGCGCCGCCTGCGTCGGGCGGAGACCCTCGGCGAGAAGCGCGAACTTGCGGAGGAAGTCGTGGATGCTGGCGTCGAACTGTTCGGGCCGCCGATCGCTGAGTCTGAGGAACTTCCGCAGCGTGTCGAGGTGTCTGCCGAGGAGCTACAGCTCGTCGCATACGAGGTGCTTACGAGCGACGAGATAAGAGAGCACGTCGAGCCTGTCTTTCATTCCGACAAGTTGTTTGAGCAAGAGGGCAGCCAGCCTCCGTTGTCCTGAAGGCGGTGTGTGTTCGTTCCGATGAAGGAAGACGTGCTTGAACAGATCGTTGACGACTACCTTCAGTTCAAGGGTTACCTCACAACGCACAATGTGCGCTTCCGTCCAGGGACATCGGACGTCGGTTACAGCGCGCGGCACGATTCGGTGCACTCCGACGTTGATGTTCTCGGGTACAACCCGACGCTACGAGGCCATGAGAAGGTCGTGGTTGTGTCATGCAAGGCGTGGCAGACAGGCTTTGCGGCCGACCGGATGCTCGCGCAGCTGCGAGGAACGGCGCCAAATCCAAAGCGCGAACGATGGAAGAATCTTCGGGAGCTCTGGGTGCCGAAGTGGTCTGCTGCGTTCAGGGCCGAGATCGAGCGTCGCACCGGGTGCAGTCGATTTACGTACTACCTGGCGGTCACTCGGGTGGTTGGCGACGTCTCAGCGTGGGAACGCGATCCCACCATCCGTGAGAATCTGGGCGGCAATCCCTTCCGCTTCTTGACGCTGGAGGAGATGTGGTCAAGCGTCCTGCGGACGGTGACACTTACGCCAGCGTCCAGTGAGATGGGTCGGCTGGCGCAACTTCTCAAAGCCGCAGGTCTCACCCCACCTGCAGGTTGAAGCGTGGCGTGCGGTCGATCCAGGGTACGCAGCTGCGCCGGCCAGCGTTCGCTAGCCGAACAAGTCGTCGAGGCTTGGGAGGTGGACAGAAGCGAGAGCGTCGTTCAGCCACGCCGACTCCCCTCTATACGCTGCGACGAACACGTTCAGAGCCTCATCGTTCCTGAATGGGACTAACAGAATCTCGCGTCCGCGCAACGGTCGAATCGGGTACCGCATCGCCACGGCGCCACTGCCTGTTCTCACTTCGGCGGTGTCCACGGTTCCGGGTGCCAAGAGCGCACCACTAGACAACACGAAGCCAGCGACGTCGCTCTCGCTGAAGTTGAGCGCCAACGCTTCTTCGATTGCGATCAGTCGCTCTTCTAGCGAAGCCATTGCCCACGGCGTTAGCTGCCACAGTCCGTCTAGCAAGTCAGCGCGAACCCAGACTGGTGCGTCACACCGAAGCGCCTGAGCCTTCTTCTCGAGCCGCCTGGCGACGCGGGGCCAAAGATCCTCCTTGGGCATCGCTGCCGTGATGTTGAAGTCCGCGGCGGAGACGGAAGCAGCTGCAGAGAGGTCAACCACCGCGAAGTCGGTCTCAAGGTGCCTTGCGTATCCATCAGCAGCCACAGCCTTAATCGCGGCTTCCACAGTGGCGATGAAGCACGTCTCGTCTTCCTCTGCCAAATCGGAGGTGATGCGAGCTTCGACATTGACAGCCGCATCGAGGTGCAGTCGAGTCAGTTGTTCAAACACCCGGTCGCTGCTTGCGCTGGCCGATCTGAAGACGTCGGTCGGGTAGAGAACGTACGACGAGACCACTTGCGCAACCCCGTCGACGGTGAACGTCACGTCTGCCGAACCTTGACCCTGATGTCCGCCGGGTAGCGGCGTCTCGAAGCTTGGGTTCACTCCGGTTGCTGCGAGCAACGTTCCGAGTTCGAGCTGCTGCCGGCTGTGCATCCAGCGCTGATGGCGCTTGTCGCCACGAAGTTCGGAGATCACTTGGTCTAGGCCGATGTTCTCCCTGAGCCGTTCGAGGCGAAGAGCGAACTCGAGCAGCTCAGCGAAGTGCATTGGATATCCGAAGGAGCCCCCAAGTTCCGCGGGTATGGGAGGCGTCTGCTGGAGACGAGTGCGAAGACGCCACGCCTCTTCGGGCCACCCGCTGCCGAGCGTGCGCTCGAGGACGTCGAGTGCCCAGTCACCTGCGGACGTCCAGGCTGGCTTTGAACGCTCACGGATGAGGTAGCGAAAGAGTTCCCAGCTAGGTGGCTCGATTGCGGGCCGAGTGTTCACGGGGACAGCTTGCCCGTGTCGCGGGAGATTCCGAGCAGAGGCATCTCTAGGATCGCGGCAGTGAGTGACGTCACGCTTTCGATCACGACGGCCGATCCGCTCGCATGGGTGCTGGATCGGCCTGACCCCTCCCCGGTGGAGGCCCTCCTCTCTCGGCCTGAGTTGGTCATTCCCGTTATCGGCGCTGGGATCAGTAAGCCGGCTGGCTATCCGCTGGGCGCGGAACTAGGCGAGATCCTCAAGCAGATTGGGCGCGACGCAGGGATACCCGACGAGGAGATCACTCAGAAGGATCCGCGCTACATCGCCTCGATCCTCGTTCGAAACGATGCGACCAGGAAGGCGCTCCTTGATCGGGTCAGCGAGGTCTACGCAGCAGCGCCTACCGGGACGAGCGACGCGATCGACGCGCTGCTCCAGGTGCGTTCTCGCCGGATAGTCACTTTCAACTACGACCTCTCCTTGGAGCTTCGCGCAGCTGAACTCAATGTCGAGTTCGAGTCTCTTGTCCTCGCCCGAGACGCAAAGCGCGTGCGCCAGGTGCTCGCTGCCGATGCGCCAAGAGATGCGCTCATCGTGATCCACGCCCACGGCGTCGCCAAGGAACCGGAGACAATCGTGCTCGACGCCGAGGGCTACGAAGATCTTCTCGGTTCCGGCTTCTACGCGGATATTGAGACGCTGCTCTTCTTTGGTCATCGTCTGGTCTTCATGGGCACCCAGCTTGACGAGGTGCATCACCTCTACCGACTCCTCAAGTCGAGGAGCAGTGGTGATCGGCATCTCCTTGTCGCGGCGACCACCGATCTTGAGTTGCTGACCCACACCGACCGTTCGCCGCTCGTTCCCGAGTTCTACGGCTTGATGACGGCCGGCTACGACAACGCGACTGGTAATCACGCGGAACTTGTCCCATTGATCGCGCGGCTCGCCGCGCCGCCGCAGCCTGCGGTGCGAGGCGATGCCGAAACAGCGCAGGTGCTCAACGTCGCTGAGGATCCTCCGGACGACTACGTGCAGGTCGTTCTGGCCGAGAAACAAGACTCCGACGAGGACGATCTGAGCGCGTCCTACCTCGTCGCATTTGGTCTTCGGCCTCCAGTGCAGCTGGAAGAGATCTCAACTGCGGGTACCAAGACGGTGATCGAAGGCGCACCAGGAGCAGGTAAGAGCACGCTGCTGGCGGAGGTGGGGAAGCGTTTGCCCAAGGAGGTGACCCCGATCAGTCTTCGGGCTCCTCGCTTGGATTTGGTCGGTGACCCCTCGCTCCTCCTGGGCAAGTGGCTTGTGTCGGGCGAAGCCTTCCGCGACGGCGAGACCGCTGAAGCGTCGCGCCTTGAGACAGACCTCTTCCACTTTCTAATCGACGGCCTCGACGAGGTGCCCGTTGCGCTCCAGTCGCAAGCTGTTGCGCAAATCGTGGCTGTTGCTCGCGCGAACGCCGCACACAGCTTCACGGTCGCGTCGCGTCGCATTCCTTCTCTCGATGGATTTCTCCGCCCTGAGTGGACTCGCGTCTCGATAGCCCCTGGCGCAGGGTGGAGCAGTGCATACCTAGAGAAGCGTGGGGTCTCCTGGCAGGAGCTGCTCGACGCCTCGCCGTTGCTTGGAGATCTCAGATCGTTGCTCGAACTGCCCTACTTTCTTAAGCACACCGTTGACGCGTACCAAGACGGGAAGCTCGGAGCTGCTGGAGACCTCCTTGAGCTAGTGGGGCTCTTCGTTGACGCGGCGCTGCGGCGAGTGGATGAGACCTTGCCCGCTGAGGTCGTACGCGCGTGGCTCAGGCGCCTGGCACTGGCCATGGTGCTCGCGGGTAGAACCGACCTTGACCTCGTCGAACTTGCTGCGTCGCTACCTGCAGAGCTGCGGGAGTTTGGGGACGCGACTGCGGTGGCTGAACGACTCGTGTCGGCCAGTTTGCTTCGTGCCGGAGAAGGTGGCCGGTACGGATTCGTCCATCGGTTGATCGGCGAGACCCTTGCTGCCGAAGCACTTCTCGAAGTCGACCCCGCGACGAGTCACGCTCTCGACGTCGCCGCGCCCGTGTCATCGGAGCTCATTCGTGGGCTTCGAACGGATTGGCTCGTCCCAATGACGTTGGTTGCGACCAAGTCAGAAGCCTGGCGAGCAGCGCTCGCCGAGCGTGACGCGCTCGCCGCTGCGCGCACCGTTCCCTCGGATGCCGCTGTTGAAGAGCGGCGGGCCGCTGCCGAGCTCATCTGGAATCAGTACGTTGAGTGGCGGATCTGGTTGAGCGATCGACAGCGGACAAGCATCGTGGATGATGAGGCGGTTCTGGCGAAGCTACTCGCCGCCGGCGATCTGGACGATGTCCACTCGACGATACGGGACGGGCTACGTTCGGATGAGCGGGAAGCCGTTGGCAACGCAGTTCGTGTCCTCGCGGCTGCCGGAGACGTCTCGATCGAGCCAGAACTTCGCTCGCTTCTCGAGACAACGACGGACAGCGTGCTCGCACGATTTGCGGCCGGTGCGGCGCGCGATCTCTCGCTCGACAGACTCTTTTACGTCATCGCTCACCGCGCGATCAACGCGATCGAGTCAACTGAGGCTCAGACGACTACATACGCCGCGATAGATCTCGCAAGAGACGAGGATCTAATCGCTTTCGCGCGTCGTTCAGCCCGTGCTAACGGGGAGGCGATCAGCATTCTCGTCCACGCTCTCCGCGGCCGAGTGACGGCGCGCGATGAGCTCTCGGTACTCCGCGTTTGGGCTGCACGGCGCGGCATTGACCATCCGCTACCGAGCGACCGAGAACGGGTCGAGACGCTACTGGGCTACCTCGACCTCACCGATGCACAAGTCGCTGAAGAAGTGTTGTTTGTGGCGTCCGTGTGGCTGATCGACAACGACGCTCTGCGTTCGCTTGCCAAAGATCAGCCGGCAGCGGCGGCACGGGCGCTTTCCGGGGCCGTGCGCGATCATCTCATCTATCCCTTCCAAGTACGCTGGATGCTCGAGCACACAGATCTTGCCGCTCTGGCAGAAGCCGATGCGCCCCAGGAGTTGATCGACGACCGGACGAGGTGGGAGCAGTGGCAGGAGGCGAGTCAAGAGTGAGGCCCGAAATAGAAGCGATGTTCGAGCGCGAAGGGGACGACTTCCGCGAGCTCGCCCTCCGTAACTCGATGCCACTCTCCGATGTCGTCGATGACCTCTCGCCGGGGCAACGCGAACGACTTTGTGACGTGGTCAAGTCCGCTTGGCCCGACGAGGGAGCACGCGCGCACGTCCACCGTGAAGAGAACAACGTGCGCTTTGGCGATCTGGGAGCGTATGCCTGGTTGACGCTTGCCCCGGCTCTGGATCTTAGGCCGAGTGATGAACAGTGGGCTGATCTCGCAACGTCGGGCGCCGTCTGGACGGACACAGCTGACTGGCTTAGGCGCCACTACACGGCGGAGGCTGCCGCCAAGGCGGCCGAGATGTTGGACTCCGACGATTCAGCTCCTTGGGGACAGTTACTCTCCGCGATTCCTTCAGATCAGGAAGTGCCCGACGCGGTCATTGACGCGATGGTTGATCGCGTTCGCACGGTCGATAATCCGCACGGCGGGCTCTGGAACATCGGCCAACGACTCGGCGGAGCGGGGAACCTCGGTGCACTTCAGGCGATCTCGTCGCGCAGCGACGCGCTGGAGAGTGGACTGAGAGTCTGGCGCGCAAGGCTCGGCGAGACAGAAGCTGCGAGTTCGCTCCTCGGAGACCTGACAGGTGCGGTGAAAGAGGGCAAGGGCCGTGAGTGGGACGATCCTGAGTGGCTCGAAGGAGTCTCAGATCCTGTGTTGCTGCCTGATCTGTTCGAAGCGTTGCGAGCCGACCTCATGGTCGAGAGGGACGATCCCTTCGGGCCGAGCCGTTACCTCCACCGCGCGATCCTGAGGATCGGTGGTGACGACGCGGTGAAAGGCTACGACGAGCTGATGTCAACGTCGGACGAGTCGCGCTTCAACTTCCTTCGCATTCATAGAGACGACGTCGTCCAGGCCGAGTTGCGCAAGATCGGTCAAGAGTCCGCCGCTGATGTAGCGCGCACTCTCGGTCTGCCCGTGCTAGACGCGAACTGAGCTGGAGGTCGGCGTCACTGGAGTGCACCTCCAAGTTCATCGGACGCAGGCGAGCGCGCCGCCACGAACCTGTCGCTAGAACGTCGCAAAGCGAATCCGAACTTTACTCCCGGCTAGGCTCTTGGTCGCCGGCCCCGGAATCGAGAAGACGACTTGACGGCTCAGGGGCACCCACGCGCAATCTTCCACCGTGCGATCGAGCGGCGAAATCTCGTCGTTGCCGAGGTGACCGCGCGTGAGATTGGTGCCGTGAGCCTCGATGAGGCGCTCGAGCTGGTCTGTCTCGTCGCCGAGAAGGCGCCTCAACGGCTTGATGCTTACTCTCGCCGCTGGCTTTCTCGGCTCTTGGAAGAGCGCGGCGTTTCCTTGGCAGAGGTCGATATCGCAGTCACGGCGTTGCGCGCGCTGCCTTCCAGGCGTGCCATCGCCGCGCTTCGTGCGCTGGCAATCGGCTCCGGCGGCGCCGTTTAGGCCCTGAGGCAAGACAGGCTCATTGGGATGGGAAGCGCGGCCCGCCCCGAGGGCACGACCGGATCGTGATGTCCTTGCCTCGCCCTCACGCAGCGTTTTGCGGAATCCGACTGTCGGGCTAGTTCCCGGCGTTGGCCGCCAAGGGAGTTCTGAGGTCTAAAGGAGTCCCAAGAGTCCCAAGAGTCCCAAGGTCGACGGTCGGCGATCAGATCTTGGCGACGAGGTTGCGGATCTGCAGGTTCGCGGCTGTTGCGAGTACCGCGAGCTCGTAGAGCATCGGCTCGCGGGCGCCGTTCTGCAGCCGGCGCCATGGCCCTGCTTGTAGTTCAAGTCGGCGCCGAAGTTCGCCGCTCGTGATCGCGGCTCGCTCGAGTACGTCGGCGATCGCCGTTGACCTGAGAGCGACGCCTCCGCGCGGCGGGTCTCCTTGGTTAAGGTCGATGCCGGCGAGCCAGTCAAGGGTGCCGCCGAGGACTTGGCAGAGCCTTGTCGCTTCGGCAAGCGGCACCTGCGCCAGTCCGCGCTTGACGAGGTGTTCACGGCGGGCCGGGTCGACGCCGACTCCAGCAAGCGCCTCGGGACTTGCGGCACGTAGGGCGTCGAGCGGTGCGGCAGGTAGTGCGTCGATCGCCGAAAGCCGAAGGACGCGCGTGGTGCGCGCGTGAGCTACTTCGGCGTCAGTGACGCTCGCGGCGGCAACTGCTCGCGTCCAGGGCTTGTAGAAGCGGTAGATGGAGTTGATCCCAGGGACACGGGGGAGTTCGACGCCCGCGCGGCGCGCAGAGCGCTTCACATCAAAAGACCAGCGCTGATAGACGCCGGAACTCGGGGTGCGGCCAAGCTCGAACGCACAGCGGCGGATTCCGGCGCGGATCTCCTCGCGCGTGTAGGGCTGGATGCCCTTGCGCCCGCGCATCTGGTTACTGAACGGTGCGGCCTTGCCGTGGACGCGGCCGTCCGCCCGCAGGCTCCGGGCGGCGCGACACGCCTGGTTCCAGCTGCCGTACGTTTCGACGAGCCGGCGCGAATCCGGAGCGTCGGGAACCTCGCGGAGCCGACGTTCATCGTAGGTCGACCTCTGGACGAGACATCTCCTGCTCTTGCCTGCTTGCTCTTCGATGAGCAGCGAAAGGAGGCCGAGCTCCCGAACGCGGCGTTCGGCGGCGGAGAGCGGTGGGTCTAGGGCCAATCGAAGTGCTCGTTCGAGTTCCGCGAGCGCAAGCGGTTCGAGCGCACTAGCCATCGCAAGTACGGGCGCGGTCAGCGCCGTGTGATCAGTCGCGTTGGTTGGCGCGCTTTTCACGCTGCCGGCACCAGCGCGCCGGCCGCGCCGTCATCGTCTCCGCGTGCGATGGCGACAACGTCAGCCCAGACGCCGAAACGCGTCCGGGCGACGTCGACGCTCGCAAGACGCCTGAAGCGGCGAGCCTCGAGATCCCGCGCCATCTGAGCTACACGCCACTTCTTGTAGGCATCCATCGTGAATGGCTCTCCAAGTGCCGCGTACGCCTCACGGAGCACAGCGACGATCTCCTCGTTAGAGATCTGCGGGCCGTTGCGCCCTCCGCGTTCGCCCTTCACCGAGTATGTCCCGCGGCCCCCGAGCATTTCGAGCCCCGCGGCACAAAGCGCCTCATCCCACGTGCCGAAGCGCTTCTGGATCGTGCTGGGCGACGGGAGCGACTTAGGGTCACCGGCGTCGACCGACTCCGCGATGAGCTTCTCTCGCTCGACGGTGTACTCACGCAACCGCGGCGAGTGTCCGATCCGTTCGGCCACCAGACTCAGCGCCTCACAGACTGCGTCCTCTCCAATGAAGTAACTCCCAAGGCGAACCTGGGTCGAGCGAGGCATCGCTGAGAGCGATTCGCCGTTCACCACGCCACTCGCCTGCAGCGCCTCCAAGTAGCCGCCGAAGGCGCGGACGAACGGAGTCTGGGAAGCCGGCCTCCGTCCTGGTCGAGCTTTGACATCGGGACGTCGCGCCCACGCGAAGTAGTGGTGGATCGTCGGGATCCTCTCCAGATCGCTAGCGCAATGGCGCAGCGCTTCCACGATCTCCTCGCCCGTGATCGTGGAGCCGTAGTCGCGTACGAGGACATCGCCACCCGGCACCGCCTCGAGACGCGCCTGTCCGAGCGCGTCGTTCCAGCTGCCTCCGAGCCAGCCCTGCAACGACCCATCAGCGGGAAGCTTCAACTCGGGTCGTTCGGCGCGAAGCTGTCGATACTCGAAGCTGCTCGGCGAGTGCCCGATGATCTCCGCGACTTCGCGCAGAGCTGAGATCGCGCGCGCTACGCGGGTGCCGTGCGAGTTGAGTGCCGCCGGCACGGCAAGCTGCTCCTGGAGCGCTTTGAGGATCTCGTGCTGGGCTGCGGTCGGCAGCGTTCTGATCGCTGCCCAGACAACACGGGCGCTCGCATCGGCAAACAGTTCGCGCAGCGGTGGGTTCGGATTTGTCTCGGCCATCTGTCCCTTTCGTCGTCCCTTTCGTCGTCGCCCGTGGGTGTAAGCGGGCGCGCGAAAGTAGCCCGGTGCCTAAGACTCGAAGCGAGAACTCGCCAGCGTGCGTGTGGACAGCTCGGGGAACGCCTGCTTGCCAAACCCGCTCTACGACTGGGGCCCAAGCGCTGTTCTCGGGTTCTTCGGGGCGGAGCTCCGGCGGTTTGGGGACACACCCAAGAACACGCTTTTAGGCGGAACCCAAGAACGTTCAGCAACCCGGCATCATCATTCAAATCCGATGACGGAAAATCGAACCCGAGAACAACCGAAAACAACGGACTGTCATAAATCGAAATCCCTCATTTGGGGACGTGTGACAACCGTCACGGCGCGGCATAACGATGTCTGTGCAGCAAACAAGCGCCCGGCAGCGGCCCGGACTGCTGGAGCGTTTCGGCCTCGCCGGAGCGATCTCCGGCATTGCCGTGGTCCTGGTGCTCGGCGTGCTGCTCGTCACCAACGGGCAACTCGAGTCGGCAAACCGCGACTCGCTGCGGTCCGCGAGCGTCCTGCTGCTGGCGGCGACCGCCGAGCGGCAGATGGTCGACGCCGAGACGTCGACGCGCGCATACCTGCTGACGGGCCGCCGCGGGTTCGTCGACGAAGCGCAAGGATCGCTCGCGTCGGCGAACCGCGATCTCGCTCGGCTCGCAGCCGCGGTCTCCGACGATCCCGATCAGGCGGCTCGCGTCGCCGGCATCCGTGCTGCAACCGACCGCTTCGCAAGGAGTTGGCTCCTGCCGAGCCTGGCCGAGCACGTCGCCGCCACAAGGCCGTATCGCGCGTTCGTCACCGGCGAGCGTTCGCGCATCGCGATCCAGCATCGCTACGCGACGGTGATCACGAACGAGCAGAGCGTCGAAGCGTTGCAGCTGAGCCGTGTGCACGCGCTGCATCACCGGGTTTGGTACACGGGCCTGATCGCGATTCTCGCGATCCCGCTGCTGCTCTTCCTGTTCCGGCTGTACGTCGGCTTCGGGTTGCTCGAGCCCGTCCGCGCACTTGCCGACCTCGCCGTGCGCGTCGAGCAGGGCGAGGAGGGCGCGACCGGTGAGGTGCGCGGGCCGCGCGAGATCGCGCAGCTCCAGGATGCGTTCAACCGCATGAGCAGCAGCGTCGGGCAGCGCCGCCGCGAGCTGCTCGAGCACGCGCCGATCACGATCTGGGAAGTTGTGGGACACGACATCCGGTGGATCAGCCCGTACTGGCGGACGATGGCCGGGGCTGGCGCGGTAGAGCCGACCACGGTCGAAGAAATCGACGCGCTCGTCCATCCGGAGGATCGCGAGCACGTCGCGGAGCTGCGCCGTGAAGGGATGGCGACGCTGCAGCCGTTCGACTACCGCTATCGGTTGGTCCGCCGCGACGGCGAGATCCGTTGGCTCTGGACGCGCGCGAAGCCGATGGGATCGGTCGACGGGCAGCCGCGCGTCATCGGCTTCACGCTCGACGTGACCGAGGACGAGCGGACGCGGCAGGAGCTTGTGCACGCGCAGCGGCTCGACTCGGTCGGTCACCTCGCGGGCGGGGTTGCGCACGACTTCAACAACCTGCTCACGGTCATCTCCGGCTACGCCGCGCTCGCGCAGATGCGGCTCGCGGATCCGAGTCGTCTCGAGGAGCCGCTTGCGGAGATCATGGCGGCGGCGCAGCGTGCGAGCGCGCTGACGCGGCAGTTGCTGATGTTCAGCCGCGATCAGGCATTCGAGCTGCAACGGCTCGACCTGAACGATGTCGTGCGATCGGTGCTGCCGATGCTCGAGCGGCTGATCGAGGAGCGCATCGGGTTGCTGTGCCGGCTCGCGGAGGACCTGCCGGCAATCCGCTTCGACCGCGGCCAGCTCGAGCAGGTGATCGTGAACCTCGCGGTCAACGCGCGCGACGCGATCCCCGGCAACGGGCGGATCGTCATCGCAACGGACATCGTCGGCGAGGGCGCGCAGCGCTCGATCCGGCTTTCGGTGACCGACGACGGCGTCGGCATGGACACGGCGACGATCGAGCACATCTTCGACCCGTTCTTCACGACGAAGCCGCCGGGCGAAGGGACAGGTCTCGGGCTTTCGACCGTGCACGGCATCGTCGCGCGCGGCGCTGGGCACATCGAGGTCGACTCACGGCCCGGAACCGGGACGACGTTCAGCGTGTTCTTCCCGGTCGCGCAGGACCTCGCCGCCGCCGCATAGATTTGGCGCCGTGCAGGAGCGGCGGATCGCGGTCATCGGCAGTGCGAGCGGCAGCGGGAAGACGACGCTGGCGCGCGAGCTTGCGCAGCGGCTCGACGTCCCGTTCGTCGAGCTGGACAGCCTGGTGCACGGGCCGAACTGGACGGAGACGCCGAACGACGTGCTCCGCGCGCAGCTCGAGCCGATCCTCGCCGGCGACGGCTGGGTGATCGACGGCGTCTACCGCGGCAAGCTCGGTACCCTCGTGCTCGACGCGGCGGATCTCGTCGTCTGGATCGACCTGCCGATTCACGTGTGGCTGCCGCGGTTGCTGCGCCGCACGCACCGGCGCGTTCAGGCCCGCGAGGAGCTCTGGAACGGCAACTACGAGACGTGGCGGAACACGCTCTGGGGACGGGAGGCGCTCGTCCCGTACTCGTTTCGCATCTTTCTGCACCGCCGGCGCGACTACCCGCGCGAGCTCGCGCAGTTCCCGGTCGCCCGCCTGCGCACGCCGCGCGAGGTCGAAGAGTTCCTCGGCCGGTATCGTGAGGAGCCGTGACCGCGATCCGCGATGAGAGCGAACTGCGCGGCCTGCTCGGTGAGCCGTCGGCGCTCGTGCAGGCGAAGATCGCCGACCGGCTGAACCATCTGACGCGCCAGTTCGTCGAGCAGTCGCCGTTCGTCTGCATCGCGACGGCGCGGCCCGATGGCGGTCTCGACGTATCGCCGCGCGGCGATCCTGCCGGCTTCGTGCGCATCATCGACGAGCGCACGCTGCTCGTCCCCGACCGGCCGGGCAACAAGCTCGCGGACACGCTGACGAACCTGCTGCACGACCCGCGCATTGCGATGCTGTTCCTCATCCCGGGCGTCACCGACACGTTCCGCATCAACGGCACGGCGACGCTGGCGACCGACGAGGAGCTGCTCGCGCCGAGCGAGGTCGAGGGCAAGGTGCCGACGCTCGGCATGCTCGTGTCCGTCGAGGAGGCGTACACGCAGTGCCCGAAGGCGCTGCTGCGCTCCGAGTTGTGGAATCCCGAGAAGCACGTCGACCGCGCCACGTTGCCGAAGTCGGGCGAGATCCTGAAGGCGATCGCCGACCCGCAGCTCGACGTCGACGAATACGAAGATGCCCGCGCCGAGCGCTACGCGAAGCGCGAAGGCTTCTACTAGCCGCTAAGTGTCGCGGCGGCGCATCAGGATCGCGGCGATCGTCACGACGAACGCGCAGTAGCCGACGAACACGGCGGCGCCGCCGGCGGGCGAGAGCGAATGCGTGCCGTGCGTCAGCTGGAAGATCGACCGCGCGGCGCTGTCCGGGATCCACGGGTTGATCGCGTTGTTCCAGCTCACCGGAAGGATGTTCAGGAGCGGTGGGATGACGAAGAAGATCGCTGCGAACAGTGAGATCCCGCCGGCAGTGTTGCGCACGATCGCGCCGAGTCCCATCGAGAACACTCCGACCAGCACGAGATAGATCGCGCCGCCGATGACCGTGCGCGCGACGCCGTTCGACGACAGGGACGTCTGCAGGATCGGCGGGTTGTGACTGCCGAGGATCGCCTGACTTGCCCAGTAGGCGATCAGCACGGACGGCAGCATCAGCGCGAACGTCACCAGCCCGAACACACCGAGCTTGGCCCAGAGCACCGGTAGCCGCTTCGGCACGGCGGTGAACGACGCGCGGATCATCCCCGTGGAGTACTCGGCGGTGATTGTCAGCACTGCGAGCGTCGCGATCGCGAGCTGCGACAGATTGACTCCCGCCGACGCAACGTCCAGCGGGTGGCGGTCCTGCTGCTCGTGCGGCCCCATCGAGTTCCAGTGCGACTTCGTGACGAGCGCGAACAAGCACGGCAGCCCGATCGTCAGCAGCACGGCGACGCCCAGCGTCCACAAGGTCGAACGGACGGAGCGGAGCTTCGTCCACTCGGAGACCGCGACGCGAAGCTGCGTGACCTGGCCGGTGTGCTCCAGATGCGGGAACGACACGACGCTCACCCGGCCACCTCCCCGATGCCGAGCGACGCCTGGAACTCGAGATCGTCGCGGGTCAATTCCATGAACGCCTCCTCGAGCGAGGCCTGCACCGGTGTGAGCTCGTGCAGCGTGATGCGGTGCTCGCCGGCGAGGTCGCCTATCTGCTCCGCCGTGAGCCCACCGACCTCGAGCACGTTCGACTCGACGTCGCGGATCACCACGTCGGTTCCGGTGAGCAGGCCGCGCAGCTCGTCCGCCTGCGGCGAGCGCACGCGCACCGCCTTCTTCGACGCACCCTGGATGAACTCGTCGACGCCGGTGTCGGCGATCAGCTTGCCGCGGCCGATCACGATCAGGTGGTCGGCGGTGAGCGCCATCTCGCTCATCAGGTGAGAGGAGACGAAAACGGTGCGTCCTTCCGCAGCGAGTTGCTTGAGCAGGTTGCGCATCCAATGGATGCCCTCCGGGTCGAGCCCGTTGACCGGCTCGTCGAGCATCACCGTCGACGGATCGCCGAGCAGCGCGGTCGCGATGCCGAGCCGCTGGCCCATGCCGAGCGAGAATTTCCCCGCGCGCTGCTTCGCGACGTCATGCAGGCCGACGAGGTCGATCAGCTCGTTGACGCGCTGCTTGCCGATGCCATGGGTCTGCGCGAGCGCAAGCAGGTGGTTGTGTGCCGAGCGCCCCGTGTGCACCGACCGCGCCTCGAGCAGCGCGCCCACCTCGTGCAGCGGCGCCGAATGATCGCGGTAGTGCTTGCCGTTGACGGTGACGTCGCCGGCGGCCGGCGAGTCGAGACCGAGGATCAGGCGCATCGTCGTCGACTTGCCTGAGCCGTTCGGGCCGAGAAACCCGGTGACGACTCCCGGCTTCACTGTGAAGGTGAGATCGTCGACGGCGCGCTTCGCGCCGTAATCTTTGGTCAGCCCCGTCGCCTCGATCATCTCGGCCACCCTAGCCACAGATCCGTGAGGCGGGAATGAGGGTTAACCAGGAATCAACCCTTAGTCAACGCATCGGGCAGAGGTCGCGCGTGCACGACGACGAGCGTCTTCGTCGGCCGCGTCAGCGCGACGTACAGCTCGCGCAATCCCTGTTCCTGCGCGGCAATCAGCGCGGGCTCGACGACGACCACGTGGTCGAACTCGAGTCCCTTCGCCTGCCGTGGCGACAGCATCGGCACGCCTTCCCAGAGATCGTCGGCCGCCGCCTCGTCGATCAGCGACTCGGGCGCGATCACCGCGAGCAGGCCGTCGGTGAGCTGCGCCGCCTCGCGGTACGCGGCGGCCAGCAGCTCCTCCTCGCCGACTTGGCGAAGCCGCGGCGGCGCGGCGCCGGTGCGGTACGCGATCGGCGGCTCGACGTCCGGCGCGATCGTGTCGAGCAGCGGCAAGGCGAGCTCCATGATCTCGCGCGGCACGCGATACGCGTGGCGCAGCTCCTCTATCTCCGCGCGGTCGCCGCCCGGCAGCCGCTCGAGCACGTCCTCCCAGCTGCGGTACGACACAGGGCCAGTCCCTTGCGCGACGTCGCCGAGAATCGTGAGCGCGCCGTCGCGCGCGCGGCGCGCGATCATCCGCAGCTGCATCGGCGTCAAGTCCTGCGCCTCGTCGACGATCACGTGCGCGAACGTCGCCGGAGGCTCGCCGAGCAGTGACCGCGCCTCGTCGAGCAGCGGGACATCCCAGCGTGACCAGCCGGTGCCGCGACGCAGCAGCAGCTGCTGCTCATCCGCGTCGAGAATGCCGCCGGCCGCCTCGGCGAGCGCGGCGCGCGACGTGAGCAGCGACCGCACGAGCTTGTCCGGCTGCACGGCCGGCCACGCCGCCTTCAGCACGCGGTCTAGGTAGCCCTTCGTGCGCAGCGCCTTCACCACGTCGTCGAAGTTGCGGATCGCTGAGCCGCCGAGCACACGCCCATACTCCTCGTAGAAGCGCCGCAGCAGGCTCATCCGGAAGCGCTCACGCCCCGCGGCGCCGATGCCCAGCTCCTCGCGCGCCGCGTCGAGCAGCTCGCGCACCTCACGCTCGCGCACCCAGATGAACGACCCTTCGAGCCGGATGACGAGCTCCTCCGGCTCCGAGCGCAGTCGCAGCTCGCCCGCGCGGCGGATCACGTCGGCGAGCCGCGTGTCGCCCTTCAGCCGCGCAGCCGCCGGCGTGTCGCGCACGTCGACTTCGACGTCCACCAGCTCGTCGACGGCCTTCTGCTCGACTGCTTCCTCACCGAGCGCGGGGAGCACGTGCGAGACGTACTCCATGAACGTCGGGTTTGGGCCGACGACGAGCACGCCGCGGCGCAGCAGCGCCGTTCCGCTCTGGCTGTACAGCAGCCAGGACGCGCGGTGCAGGCCGACGGCCGTCTTGCCGGTGCCCGGCCCGCCTTGCACGACGAGTGGGACGGCCGGGTCGCGCGTGATCAGCCTGTACTGGTCGGCCTGGATCGTCGCGACGATGTCGCGCATACGTGACGTCCGGTTGCGCTCCAGCTCTTCGAGCAGGAAGTCGCCGACCGCTGCGCCGTCGACGATCGAGCCGTCGAGCGACTCGTCGGCGAGGTCGATCAGCCGCCGCCCGTCCGTGCGGAAGCGCCGCCGCAGCGTCACGCCGTGCGGATCCTGCGGCGTCGCCGTATAGAACGGCCGCGCAGCCGGCGCCTGCCAGTTCACGACGACCTGCTGCCGCTCCTCGTCGTGCACCCAGCGCCGCCCGATGTAGAACGGCCGGCCGACGCCCTCGAAGTCGAGGCGGCCGAAGCAGAGGCCGCGCTCCGCATCCTCGAACGTGCGCAGCCGCTTCGCCGCCCAGGCGTCCATCGCCGCTTGCGCGACCTCGCCGTCGACCAGGTCGCCGGAGCGCGCAACGACTGCCTGCATCCGCTCGAGGTGGTCGTAGGCGCGGTCGACGTACTCCTGCTCTGCCTGAAGATCGGGATGCGCCATGGACCTGCCCGACGTTACCTCTCGTACGTCACGTGTGAACCGTCGCGACTTCCTCGCGCTCACTGCCGCGGCGCCGTTCGCGCTCAAGACGCTCGGCTCGAAGGCGCTCGTCACGTGCGACACCGAGGCCCGGCTCGCCGTCGTCGACTTGGCATCCCTCCGCGTGGTGCACTACATCCCCGTCGCGCCCGACCCGCGTTCGATCGAGCTGGTCGGCGAGCACGCGGTCGTGTGCCACACCGCGGTCGGCGCCGTCTCGATCATCGACTTCTCGGGGCGCGTGCGCCACGTCGTTCGCGGGTTCGTCGAGCCGCGCTACACGGCTGCGCATCCGAACGGCCGGATCGCGTTCGTCACCGACTCGGGCCACAGCTCCGTCGCGGCGGTCGACCTGCTGCACGGGCGCGTCGTGCGCCGGCTGCGCCTCCGCGAGTGGGCGCGGCACATCACGCTCGCGGGCGAGCGGCTCTGGGTCGGGCTCGGCTCGGCATCGACCGACGTCGCGCTCGTCGACCTGGAGTTGAGGCACGCGGCGACGATCACGCCGCCGTTCCGCGCGCACGACGTCGGCGCCGCGCCGGACGGCCGCGTATGGGTGACCTCCGGAACCGAGCGGCAGATCGCGATCTACGACGGCGCGCACGTGAAGCAGCTCGCAGCGGATCTTGCGCCCCAGCACGTGACGTTCGCCCGGGACGTGGCGTATGTCACGAGTGGTGACTCGGGAACCCTGCGCGTTCATCGACTTGACGGAAAACCCCTGCATGAGGCGCAGATTCCCCAAGGCTCGTACAACGTCCAGTTCGGGCAGGGCCGGGTGCTCACGCCGTCCCTCGAACGAGGGACGCTCGCCGTGGCAGGGCGCTCAGGCGCACTGCTGGCGCGGATTCAGGTCGCCGATTCGTGCCACGACGCGTGCTTCGCGCCAGGACTTACGTAACGCTTACGAAAACCGAGGTGGAACTTTCCGCCGGACGGGGAAGGTGGACGGCGTGAAGCGGATTCTGCTCCTCGTAATTGCTGCTGCGTTCTTTGTGCCCGCCGGTGCGCACGCGGCCGTTCCGTGCCGCGACAAGATCTACAACGACTGGTACTCGACGGGGAAGATCTCGACGAGCTACCCGGTCTCGTGTTACCGCGACGCGCTGAAGAACATCCCACCCGACGCGCAGGTGTACTCGAACCTCAGCGGCGACATCAAGGCGGCAATGCAGGCCGCGCTGGCGCACGCGAACGACCCGAGCGTCACCGGCCCGAGCGCCGTCGGCTCGGGGCCGAGTGCGGCGGACGGTCCGCACGACGTGAAAGGGAGAAGCGCGACAGTTGCGTCGGCGCCGCTCTCGTCCGCCTCGGGGGGCGGCGTGCCGACGCCGATCCTCGTGCTCGGCGCAGTTGCGATCCTGCTCGCGCTCGCCGGCCTCGTCGGCTCCGGCGTGCAAACGGTTAGGAAGCGGCGAGCCGCCTGATCCGCGCCCGCTCGGCCGGCAGGTAGAAGCCGAGCAGTGCCAGCACCACCGGGTACGCCGCGACGAGTAGCACCGACGGCGCGAGTGGGAGATGCGCCGCGCGCGCTGCGACGGTGAGGCCGACGGCGGCGCCGACGGCGATCGTGATGCGGCGCCACTGGTACGGCACCGGATACACGTGCTGCGCGTAGATCGTCATGCCGATGAACAGCACGACGTAGGCGGCGAGCGTTGAGATCGAGGCGCCGACCATGCCCCAGCGCGGGATCAGCCAGAAGTTGAGGCCGACGTTCGCGACAGCGCCGATGCCGGTGACGACCCAGTTGAGCTGCGTCTTCCGCGCGCGGCCGCTGCCGATCGCAAGCACGGTGTAGCCCGCGTAAATCGCGAACGCGAACGCGAGCAGCGCGACGCCGTTCTCGGCGCGGATGTAGCCCGGCTTGCTGGTGAGCAGCCGCGTCCACCACGGCGCGAGGCCGCCGAGCGCGAGCGCGGCCCACGACGCGAACGCAAGGAGATACGTGAGCACGAACGCGTACGTGCGGCGCGCTTCGCGGTCGTCTTCGATCGAGTACGCGAATGCGGGCCACGCAGTGCGGAACGCGATCATCACGAACGTGATGACGGAGGCGATCTTCACGGCCGCGGAGTAGACGCCGACCTCCGACTGGCCCTTGTACCAAACGACGAATTCGCGGTCGATGAAGTTGATCGCCCACAACGCGAGCGCCGACGGGACGAGCGGCATGCCGAAGTGCTGCATCTTTCGGAACAGCGCGCGATCGAACTCCAGCCCGAGCTGCTCGGTCCGGTACGCGACGAGCGCGACGTACACGAGGAGCGTCCCGGTGAAGTTGCCGACGACGAGCCCGACCGCACCCCAGTGGAACACGGCCACGAACAGAACCATCGCCGCGACGGTGATCAGGACGTTCGAGACGCTCGCGATGGCGTACGCCGTCGACCGCTCCTCCGCGCGGAAGAGGTTCGTCAACTGCGCGTAGTTCGTCTGCGCCCAGAGGCCGACTGCGCCGGCGCGGACGAGCGTCGGGTCGTGCCCGAGCCCGATCCAGTGCCCGATCTGATTGGCGAACACGAGTCCGAAGACGAGGCCGACGGTCGCCATCGTCATCGTGAACCAGAACGACGTGCGCACGACCGTGAGGCGCTCCGCCGCGACCTTCGTGTCGAAGTAGAAGCGGAAGAACGCCGACGAGATGCCCATCTGCAAGACGATCGCCAGCACGGCGGTCGCGGCGGTGACGATCTCGACGCGACCGAACGCGACCGTCGAGAGATAGCTCGTGTAGAGCGGCAGCAGGAGCGTCGCGAGGATCCGCGAGACGAGGCCGCCGATCCCGTAGATCGCCGAGTGGCGCACGAGGCGCCGCATTTGCCCTGCAAGTCCCACTACAAGGAACGGTAGAGATCGACCAGGCGGTCGGCGATCAGGTCGATGTCGTGCACCCGCTCGACGTAGGCGCGGCTCGCGGCGCCGATCTCCCGCCGCAGCGCCGGTTGCTCGATCAACGGCCGCAGCGCGTCGACGAGCGTCTCCTTCGTCGCGGGCACGATCGGCAGGCGGATGCCGTAGCCCTCGGCGCTGCGCTCGACCAGCTCCGGCTTGAGATAGGTCACGACCGGCTTGCCGAGCGCCATCGACTCGAGCGCGAACACGCCGTGCCAGCCGGCGTTCAGCTGGTCGACGACGATGTCGGCCTTCGCGTAACGCTCGCGCGCGACGTCGTGCGTCACGCCCTCCACGATGTCGAGGTCGACCGGCAGCTGCGCGCATGCGTCGATCACCCACTGCGTGCCCTTCTTCTCGCGGTTCGACGGCGCGTGCACGACGAGTGGCCGCAGGTTGTCGGACGGCGGCACCGGCGTGAACGGACGCAGGTCGAGACCCGGCGGGATGACGTGCGCCTCGGGCACCCACTCGAGTGCCGCGTACGAGCCGACGATCTCCGCGTCCGCGCGCTTGCCGAATGCGAGCTCTGCGCGCGACTTGCCGCGGATGTCGGAGCCGAGGTAGTGGAAGACGCTCTTCTTCCGCAGTGCGCGCAGCGCGGGGAACTGCAGCGACTTCGGGATCAGCGTCAGCCCGAAGTAGAAGTGGAAGATGTCCGTCTGCGGCGCGAGCTTCGCGAACGCGGCGAACTGCGTCGCAAGCCGGCGCGCGAGATTTCCCTTGCGGTCAAGCGACCAATCCGCCTCCGGATGCAACGCGCCGCGGTTGAACACGACGAGCTGCGCGTCGATCCCCTTGCGACGCAGCGCCTGGACGTTCTCCCACGGGATGCCGGCGACGTTCACCGGGCAATGAGTGACCTTCATGCGTCGAACTCGAGCTGCGCGAAGTAGCGCAGCGCGGTGCGTCCCGGCCGGACGCGCGACTGCAGCGCGCGCAGCTCGTCGTCGGAGATCTCGCCGAGCGCGCGCTTCACACCGAGGTACGGGATGTCGAGATCCTCCTGGTAGACGACCGTCGAGATGCGCGGGTTGATCTCGATCACGGAGTCGCCGACGAGCTGGATGTTGAAGAAGTGCTCGATGCCGAGCGCGTCGACGATCAGGTTCGAGATGCGCATCAGCTCCGGGTCGTCGAGCGTGACGAAGTACATCGCGAGCCCGGCGCGCATCCCTTCGCGCGTCTTCGGGTGGCCGAGCACGATCTCGCTGCCGTTCGCGAT